>OQVL01002858.1_pt1 | contig 10555 bp, 8 predicted proteins | sample 1691501 | NCBI WGS metagenome assembly OQVL01 (sample SAMN03418253, study PRJEB22391) | human gut metagenome | biome: human-gut; feature: organic feature; material: feces | host: Homo sapiens | place: Tanzania | collected 2013-01
CAAAAGCTTCAGGGAGCTTTACCGGTGCCGGGAACCAAAATGTATGTTTTGGGAACCGCAAATTTTGGCCGCTTGGAAGATAAGGTGCCGGATTTGTTCAAAGGTACGATTTATACCGTGACCGATGGACTACAAGACGCCGATTTTGTATATCTTGGTATTCCGCAAATTGACGGCGAAGACCGCATAATGCTGGAAGATTTTATGCCGGAGATTGCAAAATGTTGGCAGCTTGACAAAACGGCGCTCTGCTGCAATCCAGATCTGCGAGCCAACGAAGGCGGCCGCTTTGTGGTTAGGCCGGGTATGATATACCAGGTGTACAAGCTTTTGGGCGGCGGCGCCGAAAAAGTGCTTAAAAATCTTGTCAACTCAATGGATAAAAGCCGTTTTGACATAACCGTTCAAACGCTTTATAACGAAGATGTTGCGGGCGAGCTTGACGAAAAAGTCAATTATCGTTTTTGCTATCCTTATAAAAACAGCATCTTTACAGGAATTATGCGCACCGAAGCGGCGTTGGGTCTTATATATGAGTTTCATATTAAAGGCGATTATGATATTGAAGTCGCATATCTTGAATGCGGCGCAACAAAAATAATGGCGTCGTCAACAAACAAAAAGGCGAAAAAGGTCGCGTGGGTTCACTGCGATTTAAGTAAAAAAGCCGACGATTTTGAGAGCTTTGTTAAAAGCACAAAGGGCTATTACGCTAAATATGACAAGGTTGTTTGCGTTTCAAATGACGTTAAAAATTCATTTGTAAAAGGCTACGGCAATACGCCCGAAGCAATAACGCTTTATAACTGCTTTGACGACAGCGAAATTTTAAGAAAGTCGCAGCTGCCGCTTCCGTTTGAAAAAGAAGAGAATTGCCCCGTATGTGTAGCGGTAGGCAGTTTTGAACCGGTTAAAGGTTATGACAGATTGCTTGCGGCGCATAAGCGACTTCTTGACGAAGGCATTTTTCACAAGCTTTGGATTTTGGGCGACGGCAGAGAGCGTGCAAGGATTGAAAATTTTATTAAAGAAAACGGCATTTCAAACACTGCGTCGCTTTTCGGGTTTTGTGAAAACCCGTATCCGTATATTAAAAATGCTGATTTCTATATATGCCCATCATATTCAGAGGGCTTCAGCACAACCGTTGTCGAAAGTCTTGTTATAGGTACGCCTGTTGTTGCAACGCTTTGCTCCGGAATGAAAGAAATTCTCGGTGAAAGCGAATACGGTTTTATTGTTGAAAACAGCGAGCATGGTGTTTTTGACGGAATGAGGCGTTTTCTTACCGATGAAGCGTTTCGCAAAGATTACAAAAAAAGAGCTGCGCTTCGCGGCGGCTTCTTTAAAAAAGATAATGCCGTTTTAAAAACGGAAAGATTTTTTGAAAAATTACTTTCGCAATAAAAATCATTTTGGAGGATAAGACGTGTTTTTACAGCTGATGTTGCTTTTCGCAGTTGCGGCGGTAACGCTTTTGTTTGCGCTCAATAAAAATGTGAATAACGGCAAACGGCTGTGCATTCAGTGCGTCACGGTAATTCTGACCTGCTTTTCGGGATTTCGCTCCTGGCGTTACGGCGACCTTATGCACTATTGCTACGCGTATCTCAGAGCCAACACCCCCGATTGGCAGCTTGATACAAAAAGCAGCGATACCGTGGGGCTTCAGCTTCTTTTCAGAGCTTTCGGTCAAATGGGCTTCGGTTTTGAAACTGTGCTTTTCTTCACAGCGGCTTTTTGCGCGATAGCCCTTGGGGTGCTTGTTTACAGATTTTCTCCGTCGCCGTATTTCAGCTATCTTATGTATATTGCGCTCGGCAACTACTTTTTTACATATACGGGGCTTAAACAGTCTATTGCAAGCGCATTCATTATGTTTGCCTTCATTTTCATAATAAATAAAAAGCCGTTTAAGTTTTTACTGCTTGTTTTGGCGGCGTTTCTTTTCCACAAGCCCGCAATAATATTTTTAATAGCCTACCCCATAGCGCGAAAGAAAATAGACAAATTCTATTTTGCAATGCTCGGCGCGGCTGTTATTGCGGTCGTGTTCTTCCATGAAGAAATTGCAACGTGGTTTTCAATGCTTTATTACGACACGATGGAGTTCACCGCAAACGAGAGCATGGGCTTCAAGCAGACGGTGATGATAATTATAATCGTGCTGAGTTTGATTTTAAGGCCCGTTCACGAATATGATACCGTTTATAAATACACCTTCAGCATTATGGCGACAGCGGCGCTTATTCAAGGCTTTGCAATGTACGATAACGTGTTTACGCGGCTTTCGGACTATTTTTTTCAGTTCTTTGTCATATTCATTCCGCTTATGTTCGAAACCGGCGACGAACAGGCTCTAAAATTCCCGGAGCATAAAGAGAAAATCAGATATACCTTCCAGCGCTATTATCCGTTTTTGAAAATCGGAATAAGCTGCTTTGCGGTTTGGTACTATATCTGGCAGTTGAAAGGAAATTCTGCTCTTGTAGCGAACTATAAGTTTATTTGGCAGGACGGCGGCGAAACTTCGCTTGAGGTTTTGGAACGTTTCATAGAAAACGGGGGAGTGTTATAATGGAAAATACAAAAACGCACACTTTTATTGACATTATAATTCCCTCATATAATTGCGAAAATACGCTTGAAAGCACCGTTGAAAGTATAATAAATTCGGGGCTTAAAAGTTTTAATATAATACTTGTTGACGACGGCTCAACCGACAAAACGCCTGCTTTATGCGACGCACTTTCTGAAAAATACGAAAACGTTTTATGCATTCACAAGAAAAACGGCGGCGTTTCTTCCGCCCGTAACGAAGGAATAAGAGCGGCAAGAGGCGAATATTTGCTTTTTTTTGATTCCGACGATACAGCAGAATGCGGAGCGTTTTCCGAAGCAGAGAAAATACTAACGGAAAAATCCCCCGATATGCTCATTTTCGGAATGAGTTTTGATTATTACAAAAACGGCAAAATGTACAGGCGCGACGAGCTTGTTTATGAAAAAGAGGGGCTTTTTAGTAAAAAAAAGCTTATTGACGACTTTCAAGAGCTTTATAATTGCAACGCATTGACGCCGTGTTGGAATAAGTTTTATAAAAAAAACGTCATTGATGAAGCGGCAGTTTTTTTTGATGAGAAAATGATAATACTTGAGGACTTTGTTTTCAGTCTCAAAGTTTTGGCATCAAGTAATAATGCATATTGCTTGAAAAGGGCGATATATCATTATAAACAAAGCGAGGATGAAAAAAACGCATACAAACGCCTATGCCGAATAGATGACATTGCTGGTTACTTAGAACCGATTGAGGCGGCATTTAAAAATCTCGGGATAAAAGAGCAAGATAAACTCATGTGCGAAATATATGCAATGCTTCTTTATCAAAGGCTTTATTATGCGCCTTACGGTGAAATTAAAGATGCTGCCGAAATGCTTTCAAAAAGCAGGTATGCAAAAAAGATGTACGCAAATACTTTTTTGAACGATTTAATCAATAAAAAAGCTTTTAAAATAAGACTTTTCAATATTAAGACTCAATTAAGGCATAAAGCGGCGGTATTTTTAAAATCCATAATTACACGGTAGGTGATTTAAATGGCAGACACCAAAACCAGGCGCTCGGAATTTGATGTTTTGCGTCTTGCAGCTGTTTTTGCGGTAATTATAACGCATATATGCGGCGGCGCGGTTAAAGAGCTTGATATTTACGGCTTTGAATGGACTTTTCTCAATTGTTTGAGGTCCATGGTGACTTGGGATGTGCCTGTGTTTGTTATGATGTCAGGCTACCTCTTTTTGCGTTCCGAAAAAAGAATTCCTACAAAAAAACTCTACACAAAGTACATAAAGCATCTTTTGGTTTGTTTCTTTGTGTGGTCTGCGGTTTTTCAGGCTTATTATTTGGTTTTTACAGATGTCGATTTAAACTGGAAGGGAATAGCTTCGCAGATTTTGATAGGACCGTATCCTTTTTGGTATTTGTATATGCAAATTGGGCTTTATATGATAGTTCCGTTCCTGAAAAAAATTGCAGAGGAGAAAAAAACCGCCGAATATTTTATTCTGCTTTTTATTTTGGCTGAATTTGTTGCAAATTACGGCGTAAATCTTCCGTTTGTAGGAGCAACAATAAAAGATGTATTTGGAAAAATGCATTTTGATTTTATGCTTGGCTTTGCGGGCTATTATGTTCTCGGCTTTTATCTGACGCGTTATCCTGTTTCCGAAAAAATTGAGGCGGTGCTTTATGCCGCCGGTATTCTTTGCGCGGGATTTGCCTGCGTCGGAACAACGTGGCAGTCAAGGTCGGGGGGCGTCTATAATGAATGGTTTTCAAAATATTTAATGCCGAATGTTATTGTTGAATCCTCCGCAGTGTTTACACTGTTTGTTAAACGTATAAAAAAAATCAGATTCAAAGAAAAAACCGCGGATTTTTTCAAATCGCTTTCGGACGTGGGGCTTGGTGTTTACTTGATTCACGCGCTTATAATAGAACTTTTTTCGCTTGCGGATATTTCTGTTATAAAATACGGCGTTCTTTCGGTGCTTCCGCTTTCGATTGCTGTTTATGCTGTCAGCGCATTGCTGATATATCTGATAAGAAAAATACCGAAAATCGGAAAAATGATAACTTAAGAGGTTTTTATGGATATAGATTTTGTTGTTTTGTGGGTTGACGGCAACGACCCCGAGTGGCAAAAAGAAAAAGCGAAATATCAGGGCAAAAGCCTTAACGACAGCAACTCCTCAAACCGCTATCGCGATTGGGGGCTTATGCCGTATTGGTTCAGAGCGGTCGAAAAATTTGCACCGTGGGTAAGAAAAATTCATTTTGTAACGTGCGGCCATTTGCCCGACTTTCTTAACACTGCGTCGCCTAAGCTCAATATAGTAAAGCACAGCGATTTTATCCCGGAAGAGTATTTGCCCACGTTCAGCTCGCACGCAATCGAGATGAATATACACAGGATTCCCGGGCTTTCTGAGCATTTTGTGTATTTTAACGACGATACTTTTCTTTTAAGACCGCTTAATGAAACCGCGTTTTTTAAAGACGGGCTTCCGTGCACGAGCGCTGTTGAAAGACCGATTGAATTAAGGGGCAATTTCGGCGTTTGGCAGCATGCCGCTGTAAACGACCTTTCTGTTGTAAACTCGCATTTTTATAAAAAAGAGCAGCTTAAAAAATACCGTAATAAATATGTAAATAAAGCATACGGCACAAAAGAAAATATGAGAACTCTCGCTCTTGAAATGCTTTTTCCCGATTATTTTACGGGCTTTAAAAATCTGCACGCCCCGGCGGCATATTTAAAAAGCACTTTTTGTGACGTTTGGGAAAAAGAGCCGGCGCTGTTAAACAGCACCTCGTCGCACCGCTTTCGCGACAGGGCGGACGTTAACCAGTGGGTCTGCCTTTGGTGGCAGATAGCAAGCGGTATGTTTTCGCCGTTTAATACGGATAATATCGTGTCCTCTGTAACGGAAAATACCGAAAAAGAGCTTTGCGATATAATAAAATCTCAAAGCCACGATATGATTTGTATAAACGACCCCGAAGACAACATTGATTTTGACGTTTTGTCAAAAAAACTGAAAGACGCTTTCGGCGAGATTTTACCTGATAAAAGTGAATTTGAAAAATGAAAAAAAAGATAATTTTTATTACAGAGGCTCTTTGGGTCGGCGGAATTGAAGTTGCGCTCGTAAATTTGCTTAACTATTTTGATTATGACAAATACGATGTGACCTGTCTTGTTTCAAAGGCCTCGCTCAGCGTTGCAGGCAGAATTAACAAGAATTGCAGGCTGATTATTTCTGACCGTGCAAAAACGGTGTCTTTTTCTGAAAAATATAAATATAACAATCTGTTTTGTCTTATGGAAGAGCCGCAAGACGCTTCAAAATTCCGTTTGCTTATTTGGAAATGCCTTAAATTCTTTTTACGCGCTATAGAAGCGCGGCTTTATTCGTCATATATAAAAAAACAGCTTAAAAACGAGCATTTTGATACCGCTGTTATTTACAGCGACCGAGTTGCTGAGCTTGCTTTAAGAGCCGTAAACGCCGATAAATTTTTGATGTTTTATCATCACGGCGCCATGAGAAAAGAGTATCACGATGAAATCGGATACAAAAAAAGTGAAAAAATTATTGCAGTTTCAAAAAAACTTTCGGAAAAATTAAAGGACTTCAGACCGCGCTTTGCTTCAAAAATAATTTATATTAACAACATTATTGACATAAACGGTGTAAAAGAAAAAAGCGAGGAAAAACTGAAAGATGAGTTTTCCAAAGACGTTTTCAACATAGTTTCCTGCGGAAGACTTTCATATGCAAAGGGTTTTGATATTGCAATTAAAGCCTGTAAAGAACTCAAAGACAGCGGAGCCAATATTCATTGGTGGATAGTAGGCGGAGGCCCCGAAGAAAAGCCGCTTAAAGAGCTTGCATCTCTTGAAAAAGTTGAAGAGTGTATAACTTTTACCGGCAACAGCGATAACCCGTATCCGTATATTGCCGCCGCCGATTTATATGTTCAGCCGAGCCGTTTTGAAGGGCACTGTGTAACGCTGCTTGAAGCGCGAATACTTTCAAAGCCTATTCTTGCCACATTTAACGCAGCTGACGAACAGATAGAAGACGGTGTAACCGGTGTTCTCTGTGAGTGTTCCGCCGGCGCATTGGCAAAAGACATACAAGCTTTGATGACAGACAAAGAACGGCTTTTGAGTTTTGAAAAGAATTTGCAATGTCACGATTTTGAAAAAGATAACAAGAAAATTATGAAAGAGCTTTACGGATTGCTTTAAGGCAAAAGCTTAAGGAGAGTAAAAATGCCCTGTGATATGATGCATAAATTAATATGGTCCTGTGCGGGCGGCACAATGCGGTTTTTAAATGGCTTTTCAGGTTCTTTAAAAGGCAATGTTAGCGAAATAGTGCGCTTTAATCCGTCAAAAAATACCGATAACCTCGGCGATTATATAATTATGCATTATTGCGAAGCGGTTTTGGACGAGCTCTTCCCCGGTGCTTCTTTTTCGGATATTTCGGTGCATACCGTTCCGAGCCTCGCCGAAGAAGCAGAGGTAAAAAAAGCAGACGCAAGCTTTGTTTGCGGAACGAATCTACTCACGTCTCATATTGAGGAAAACTGGAATTGGCGTCTGCCCGACGGCTTTAAAAGAAAGCTTCCTTACAGAAACGTTATTCTGCTCGGCGTCGGTTGGAAAAATTATGAAGACGAATGCAGCAAGTATTCCGAAATGATTTATAAAAGCCTACTCAATCCGCGCGTTTTACATTCCGTACGCGACAGTTATACGGAAGCGGCCTTAAAAAAAGTCGGAATAATAAATGTAATTAACACGGGTTGTCCCACAATGTGGCGGCTGACGCCCGAGTTTTGCAAAAAAATTCCGAAAGAAAAGGCACCCGATGTCATTACGACAGTTACCGACTACAGGCGGGATATTGAAAATGATAAAGCGATGCTCGAAATTCTCAGCCAAAATTACCGTAATGTGTATTTGTGGCTTCAGGGGCGAGCCGACGAAGAATACTTGAAAGAACTCGGGGTGCGCGAAAACGTAATAATAATACCGCGTGATTTAAATGAATATGAAAAGCGTCTGCGCTATGGAAACGCAGATTATGTCGGCACGCGTCTGCACGCCGGAATACATGCGCTTAATTACGGCATAAGAAGCCTTATAGTCGCTGTAGATAATCGTGCTTTGGAAATAGCTAAAGACACAAATCTGCCGATAATTATGCGCGGCAACGTAAAAAACAGTCTGCAAGAGATGTTATCAGCCGAAAGAGAAATGCAAATTCGCATAAAAACAGAAAATATAAACAGATTCAAAAGTCAGTTCAAAAGTTAGGAAATGCATTCTATGTTAAAAAAACGAAGCAATCATTTTAACACCACGGTTAATATTATAAGCAGCGTCGGCGTGTTGATAACAAACCTGTGCATCAGCTTCTTTCTTTCGCCTTATATTATTAAAACAATCGGCGTTGAAGCTAACGGGTTTGTTACATTGGCAAATAATTTCACCGCATATGCAGACCTTGTGGTAACAGCGCTTAACGGAATGGCGGCGCGGTTTATTACAATTGAATATATAAGAAAAGATTATAAAAAAGCAAACTTATATTACAATTCGGTCTTTTGGGGCAATCTTATAATTGTCGCTGCACTGCTCATACCGGCGGCTGTTATTGTTGTCCGTCTGCAAAATTACATAGATGTTCCGACAAATATTCTGGTTGATGTAAAACTGCTTTTTTCGATTGTATTTTTAGGCTTTTTCATAAGAACGGGCGCGCCGAATTACGACTGCGGAACATACATTTCAAACAGAATGGATTTGTCGTATATACCCTCTATGATAACCGCTGTCATACGCTGCATCTTTTTGGTTTGCATTTTTTCGATATTGGCGCCGAAGGTGTGGTATGTCGGAATGGCTTCGCTTATTGTCACTCTTATAACGCTTGCGGTGGCAGGTTACAATACACATAGGCTTACTCCGGAATTAAAAGTCAACCTTAAAAAGCCGATTTGTTCACTTGCGGCAATACGCGAATTGCTCGGAGCAGGTATGTGGAACTCTGTTTCAAGCGCGGGCAATATGCTGTTGAGCGGACTTGACCTTTTAATCTGCAATATGTTTTTAGGCGCGACGATGATGGGGCTTTTATCGCTTTCAAAAACGCTCCCGAACATCCTTTGTCAACTGTCCGAGTCAATCAGAGTTGCCTTCGGTCCGGAGCTTACAATAAGTTTTGCAAAAGATGACAGGGAAAACCTTTATTATTGCATTAGGCGCGCTATGAAAATAACATCGGTTGTGGTAACGATTCCCGCTGCCGGCATTGTTGTTATGAGCGACGCGTTTTATCACCTGTGGGTACCGTCGCAGGATGCGAAGCTTTTGCAGATATTAACTGTTCTTGCAATGCTCAGTTACCTTATTAACAGCGGCGTCGTTATTCTGTTCAATGTTTTTTCTACCGTGAATAAGGTTAAGTATAATTCGGCGGCAATGCTTTTAAGCGGCTTTGTATCAATTGTTGTAACGCTTGGCTTGATTTACTTTACTGATTTGGACCTTTATGCTGTTGCAGGCGTCAGCAGCGTGGTAACAATATTTAAAAACCTCTTTTTTACTGTTCCCGTCGCTTCAAAGCTTCTCGGCTTTAAGTGGTATAAGTTTTATCCTCAGGTCGGAATATCGGCGTTGAGCTGTGCGTCAATAATTGCCGTCGGGTTTATTGTCCGTATGTTTATGCCCGTTTCAAGCTGGTTTACATTCGCATTGACATGCGGCGTTATCGGCGGAATAGGACTTATTATAAATATTTTCCTTGTGCTGAACAAAAGCGAAAGAGGGTTTCTTGTTTCAACACTGAAAAGTAAGCTTCATTCTGCGGCTTGAATTTGAGGTTTTATTGTGAAGTTGTTTATTAAAATTATTTGCGCCTTAATTGTGCTGTCGGCATGCGCAGGCATATTGTCTGCCGCCGTGTGCTTTTTCGGCTTGAAGGTCACAAATTACGAGGTCACGCTCAAAGGCGTTACTTCTCCTTTTCGCGCCTTGCTTATAAGCGACCTTCATTTAAGGCAGTTCGGAAAAGACAACGCGCGGCTTTTAGAAAAAATCAAAGAGCAAAAGCCCGATGTTATTTTTGCCGACGGCGATATGATAAGCAGAAATTCAGGTGAAAAAGATGTTGAGCGCTTTTTAAAGCTTCTTGAAGAGCTTAAAAAAATTGCGCCGGTTTATTATGCACCCGGCAACCACGAACAGGAATACGTCGGCGAAAGCACAGAACTTTATGAAAAGATTGAGGCACTCGGGGTGCCCGTTTTAAACGATTCGTATGTTGACGTCGAAATCGCGGGTCAGCCTGTTCGCCTGGGCGGCACTCTCGGCCACGGCTTTATGTTCGGCAGAACCGAAGAGGAATTTGAAACTTCGCCCGAATATATCTTTTTAAGCGATTTTCAGAATACGGACCGCCCTAAAATATGCCTTGCCCATATGCCCGACACCTTTATTTTCAACGGCGCGGCAAATCTTTGGGACGTTGACCTTGTTTTAAGCGGCCATACGCACGGCGGACTTGTAAGATTGCCGTTTTTAGGCGGGCTTATAGCGCCTATGCAGGGATTTTTCCCGGAATATGACAAAGGATATTTTGAACTCGGCAACAATATGCAGATGATAATTTCGGCGGGGCTTGCGGGATACGGCATTTTGCCGCGCATAAATAACCTGCCCGAAATATGCGTTATCGATATTAAATAGACAAAGGATTTATTATGTTTGAAGATGTTCTTGAGCTTCTTCACGCGTTTATTTACGGTGAAGAACCGAAGCTCAGCGGAAAATCAAATATCGAAGAGCTTTTAAAGTTTGCTTACAGGCAAAAGCTTTTGGGCATTTTTGCGTATATGAATAAGCGCTGGTCGCTTTTTGACTCGGAAAAAGCAAAGTCTCTCGACGCGGCTTATTATTCCGCGCTTTTTGAA
>OQVL01002859.1_pt1 | contig 10552 bp, 13 predicted proteins | sample 1691501 | NCBI WGS metagenome assembly OQVL01 (sample SAMN03418253, study PRJEB22391) | human gut metagenome | biome: human-gut; feature: organic feature; material: feces | host: Homo sapiens | place: Tanzania | collected 2013-01
AAACAATCTTAAACTTAATAAGAAGGGAGGTTCTCAAGCTAATGAAGACTCTTGAGAAACCGTTAATCACCTCGAGAACTATGGTAATTAAGTTGCCGCGTTACAATAGTATAATTGCGATGGAAAAGCGTTCTTTACCCGAACTTACCAGAAGAGTTGCCGAGAATACTAGAAAACAGAGAATGAGCAAATTATCCATGATAACTATTAAGAAAAAATAACTTTGGCATATATTCAGTTATATTTTGCATCTAAAATTTGAAGACGTTGAAGAAATACCTTTTCTTGAAGTGCAGATAAATTAGGTGAATCTGTACCGTGGCTTTGAAGAGTGTGATTTTCTAAATTTATTGCGTCATTTATTAGTCTACAACGAATCCCCGCACCACTGAATCACCTGTGATGCGGGGATTGCTCTATATTATTCATTTTCAATGACTATCCTTGCACCCGACTTGAATTGGAATTCCAGATAAGTCTCGCCGACACGGACTCCCTCCAGCAACTTCTTCGCCAGAGCCTCATCAAACTCCGTGATGGTTCTCGGCTGAGAATCGATGAAATGAGCCAGTTCCTGGATTCGCTTCTTTCGCTCGTTCTTGGCAGCCTCATCCATGTTTGTCTGCTCCTGCAATTCCCGCAGCCGGAGTATCTCCTCAGAAAGGTCATCGTAGTTCATGCCGCTTTCCGTCCGGTCGATCAGCTCCTGCTGCAGCTCTCTCATTCTTTCTGCAAGCGACTCAGCCTGCAAGGGATTATGGCTTATGATCGCTATTTTCATGTTGCCTTTCAGCAGGTTGATGTAATGCTCACTGTCTTCTATCATCCGGTTTATAGCGTCAATAAACCCTTGCTGCAGTTCATCCTCGCTGACCGTCCGTGCCAAGCAGCGTGTCTTGTCCTCCAGTCTGGTCTTGCACCGCCAGACGATTGTTTTCTTGCCCCGGTTATTCCAGTGCAGCCTGCGGAAATGCTCACCGCAGCACTCGCAGGTCACCATGTGCGAAAAGGCGTGGTTTGCGCTGAAGCCCTGCCGCCTGCCGTTCATATCACGCTCGGATGACCGCCGCGCCATTTCCTCCTGCACTCTCATGAATATATCCTTTGGGATGATCGCTTCATGGTCGTCCTCAATGTAGTATTGCGGCAGCGTGCCGTTATTCTTGCCACGCTTCTTGTTCAGAAAGTCTATGGTGTAGGTCTTTTGCAGGAGTGCGTCTCCCATATACTTCTCGTTTTCCAGTATCTTACGGACGGTGCTGTCGTGCCAGCGTGGATTGCCCCGTGCGGTCAGGATGCCGTCACGCTCCAGTCCTCTTGCAATCTTCATGCAGCTTGCGCCTTCCAGATACTCGCGGAAAATGCGCTTGACGATTTCCGCCTCCGCCGGATTGATAACCAGATGCCCCTCCTCGTCCTTATCGTATCCGAGGAAGTTTCTGGTGTTCACCAGCACTTTCCCCTGCTGGAAGCGGTACTGGATTCCCATTTTCGTGTTCTTGCTGAGCGACTCCGATTCCTGCTGTGCCAGCGATGCCATAATGGTGATTAGGACTTCGCCCTTTGCGTCCATCGTGTTGATGGATTCCTTTTCAAAGAAAACCGGAATGTTGATCTCCTTCAGCAGGCGGATGTATTTCAGGCAGTCCAGTGTATTGCGGGCAAATCGGCTTATAGACTTTGTGAAGATCATGTCGATTTTTCCAGCCTGACAGTCCTCGATCATAGTGTTGAACTGCTCTCTCTTTTTTGTATTGGTTGCGCTGATGCCTTCATCGGCATATACTCCGACGAACTCCCACTCCGGATTTGTCTTGATGAATTCCTCATAATGCTGGATCTGCGCCTCGTAGCTGGAAGCCTGTTCCTCGTTGTCCGTTGAGACACGGCAGTATGCTGCCACCCGCAGGCGCTTCACTTCCTCCTTCGCTGCCGCATTGCCTTTCTGCGGCTTCGGAGGAATGACGGTCATGTTTTTCATGTTTTTACCTCTATCAGACTATAAATGTATTCTGCTTGCTCTGCCGGATCGTCGAAATGCGTCTCCGCAGCAGTTAGCTCAAACTCCTTGTGTATTGGCGGTGCGGTATACCGCTTTTCATGGCTGTGTTGATTCGCACGATGGATTCTTCTGCCGTTTGCCTTTGCAAAGGTCTCCCGGCTGATGATCGCGGGATAGTAGTCGGTGCCGATGTAGGTATCCTGCATCAGGATTCGCTTGACGGCACTGTGCTGCATGGGTACGCCTGCATTCGCCGCAGCCGCCTTCATGCTCAAACCGGAAATATAGCCGTTGAAGATGCTGATTATGATTCCGGATTCCTGTTCGTCGATGACAGCCTTGCCGTTTATGATCTTGTATCCGTACATAGTGCCTCCTTCAATGTCAGCCCGCATTTCAGCTTGAAGCCGACGCTGTACCTGCTATAAACGATAATACTGTCCACAAAGGAAAGGAACAGTTCCTCGTTATAGGAGTCCTGCGTTTCCGCTGTATCGATAAAGTACAGCAGCTTTTCGGTTTCCCGCAGCATCAGACCTGATTCGATATTGCCGAGGTTCTGTATTTCCCGACGGGATTCTTCGTTCTGCTTCTCGATACGGTTCAGCTCCTGCGTATACATGACTGCGTCAATGATGCCCTTTACACGGAGCTTCTTCAGTTCGCATTTCCGGTCGGAATTCTTCTGGATGCTCTCCTTCAGGCTCATGATTCGCTGCAGGTTTTCGTCACTGCCTGCCACGCGCAGCGCATTGTAATACGGACGGAGCAGTATCTTCCGTGTGAATATGAGCTTGTTGAGCATCGTGGTGAAAGCGGACTGGAATGCCTCCTCATGTATAAACTTCATCGAACATCTATCCTTATCCGCAATGTGCTTCTTGCAGCACCAGCTGATCCCGCTGGAAATCACCTGACGCTTGAACGTGGTACCGCACTCCCCGCAGATGATCCTACTGCTGAAAGCAAATCTGCGCTGATACTTTTCATCATCGCGCCGGATGCCGCGCTCTCTGAGTCGTTGTTCCAGAACATCATGCGCTGTCGCATACAGCTCCCTGCTGATGATCGCCTCGTGGTGGTCTTTCACTTTCGGACTGTCCACGTCGCCCTTGTTCCTATGCCTTCGGAAGTTGTCGTCCGTATAGGTCTTGTTGTAGCGGACGTCACCGACATACTTCTCATTATTCAGAATGCCCATAATCGTTGTGGTACTCCACTTGCCGCCCCTGCGTGTCTGCACACCCCTTCTGTCCAGTTCCTTGCCGATCTTATGCACACCCACGCCAGAAATAACGGACTCGAAAATGAAGCGGACAATGTCTGCTTCCTCCGGAATGATCGCATAGTTCCCGTCACTGTCAAACGTGTATCCGTAGGGTGCTGTTCCTGCTCTGTACCTGCCGTTTTTAATGCGTTTCTGGTTGCCCCACTTTACATTCTTGGAAATGGACTCCGATTCATCCTGCGCCAGACTGCTCAGGATTGCAAGCACAAGCTCCGTTTCCATGCTTCCGGTATCCAGATTTTCTTTTTCAAAGTAAATGGGTACGTTATAAGAAAGCAGCTCACGCACCAGTGCAAGGCAGTCCGTTGTATTGCGGGAGAAGCGGCTCACCGACTTCGTCAGCACATAGTCGATGCGTCCGATACGGCATTCATACATCAGCGCCTGCAATCCGTCACGAACATCCGCTTTTGTTCCGGTAATGCCAAAATCATAAAATATCCCGGCAAAATCCCAGTTGGAATGCCTCTTGATCCACGTTTCATAATGTGCTTTCTGTGCTTCAAGGCTTTCCTTCTGATCGTCATTGTCAGTTGAAACACGGCAGTAGGCTGCTACGCGGAGCTTTTTTACCTCTTGCGGCTGTGCTTCAATTTTCTTGATTTTCATTGGTTTTCCCTCCTTTGTCAGTATACAATATTAACTCTGAGAGGCTGGTTTTTCAAGCGTTTTCGGTAACAAGTCCGCATACAAGGGAGAGAAAGATCGGCGGTTCAAGTCCGTTAATTTGTCATACTCGTCAAATGTGATCATGCCTCTGGCGTAGAGCAGCTCCGTGATTGCCTGCGCCTTGTAGTAGTTGATCTCATCAATGATTTTCTGCTGATCCATATTGACACCTCCTATTGACAGCCGGGAAAGTCAACCCCTTCATATCCCACTACAGAATCGAGGTGCGTTTGGACGAAAAAAATGCGCCCGCCGAGAAAAAATCCCGACGGGCGTTGCTTTATGCCTTATTCAGTTTTCCGCTGTATTTCTTGCCGTCAACCGTGATCTCAACGGTAATGCCGTCCTCCGCAGCAGGCACAGGCGGATTCGGCAGGACTTCTTCCTTGCTGTAGCCATTCAGTCCCTTTGCCTTGATGATCGTGGGAAAGTCCTTGTAGCCGATGTCCAGATCGACGTTGCCGCTGATGCCTGCGACCTTGCCCTTCTCGGAATGCTGCCAGATGCCGTAAGCGCCGCTGTAATTCGTCTGGTTACACCAGTGTGCCAGCCAGATCGTGTAGCGAGACTTGATGTCATCGGCAGTGTGCGTCACGAGCGGGGGACCCTCTTTGCTGTTATTGGTCATCGGTGAAGGTGAAGATCTCCTCAACGGTCGTGCCAAAGAGCTTTGCGATATCCATAGCCAGTTTCAGAGAGGGATTATATTGTCCCTTTTCCAGCCGGATGATCGTTTCGCGCCGGACGCCGGTTAGCTCTGCCAGTTCAGACTGGCTCATGTTCAAGCGTGCACGGTGTTCCTTGATTTTTGTCAACAGCTCTGCCATGGACTTATTCCTCGCCGGCAGGTGCGCGGTCAAAGAGCAGGAACAGGATGCTCCGAATCGCAAGCACTGCGCAGATCACGATCACAATTAGCGCAGGCGTAATAACACGTGCCTTTGCGTATACGCCAAAGCCTGCGAGCGCGGCAAACAGCAGCCACATTGCAATGGTGTTGGATTTGTGGATATTCAGCTTTGCGAGCTCGTCGTCTTTTTCGTATTTGCCGTCGAAAAAGATGCCGACGGCAATCGGCAGCCAGACGAACGCATCGCCCCAGTTGTCGATGAAGAGCACCCACAGTACGCCGAGTACGGAGAGGGCTGCGAGTATTGCGTGATAGGATTTCAGGGTTTTGATTTTCTTTTCAGATTGTTTCATGATAGTTACGACCTTTCTAAGTGATGTATTTCTCACTTCTTGTGACAATTATATCACATGACAGACTGCTTGTCAATAGAAAAGTGACAAAAATATCACTTTTGGTGAGCTGCACAAAAACGAAGCAGGGAATTTGTGGGGTGTGACATATTTCTCACAAGCCGTCTGCGGAAAGCTGCTCATAAAAGGGTGCTTTAGAGCGCTTCGTAGTATTTGCAGTAAGTGTTGTCGTCGTGGATGAATTTCAGGAACTTGCGCATCTGGTCACGGCTGATGGCTTCTCTGGTCTTACTGTCATTGACCACCACGCCTGCAAGCTGGAATCCGAAGGGGTTCTTTACGATAATATCGTCATCGATCGCCATCTGAAAAGCAGGGCGCAGGACACCACGCACCGTCTTGACCGTGCTGTAGCCCCTGCCGTCGCTCTGTAGCTTAATCAGGAACAGCTTTGCATCTGAGGTCTTGATCGCTCCGATCTTCTTGCCGCTGAACGGTTCGTTTTTCAGGATGTTCACCACAAATCTGTAATTGGATTTCGTCTGCGGCTTGGTTCCGGTCTTGGTGTTCAGGTAACGCTCCACAAGGGCAAGAACTGTGATGTTCTTCTGCTGCGGATTCCCAATTATACCACAATCCGCCCTGATTTTCAATCGCTGTACGCAAAAAAGGGCTGCCGGAGAAATCCCCGACAGCCCATATCTCACGCCTTATTCAGTTTTCCGCTGTACTTCTTTCCGTCAACCGTGACCTCAACCGTGATGCCGTCCTCCGCAGCAGGCGCAGGCGGATTCGGCAGGACTTCCTCCTTGCCGTAGCCGTTCAGCCCCTTTGCCTTAATGATGGTCGGGAAATCTTTGTAGCCGACATCAAGATCGACATTGCCGCTGATGCCGTCCACGCTGCCTTTCTCGGAGTGCTGCCAGATACCATAAGCACCGCTGTAATTCGTATGGTCGCACCAGTGTGCCAGCCAGATCGTGTAGCGGGACTTGATGTCATCGGCGGTATGCGTCGTGAGTGAGGATGCCGAACCATACAGTCCGACGAAATAGCCCGCTGCCTCGACTCTTTCGAGGAACCCCCGCATAATGGCAGACACTTTCTTCTTGCCGAGGTCGAACTGCTTCTTCTCCTCAAGGTCAAAATAGACCGGGAACTCGAACTGCTTTTCCTTGAGGACGGACAGGAAAACATCCGCCTCCAGACGAGCCTCGTCCTCGCTCATGGCGTAGCTGTACCAGTACGCACCGACCGGAATGCCAGCCGCCTTTGCGCCTGCGTAGTTGTCCTCGAAACGCTCGTCCTTCTGCTTTGCCAGCTTACCGAAGCCAGCACGGAGAATCGCAAAATCAATGCCGTCAGCCCTAACCTTCTGCCAGTCAATGATGCCGTTATGCGCACTCACATCAATGCCCTTCATATCCTCGCCTCCGAAATACTCATAGAAATTATCGGTCACGCTGCTGTTGCCCTGCACCTCATCGCCGTACCACTTCTTACCAGAGCGCACGTCAACGTGCGTATAGATGTAGGCAGCAGTGATATTCGCAATACCGGTAAAGCCCGTATCCTGTGCCCTGCAGCAGACGGTCTTGCTGCTGATGGGCTGTCCGTCCTGCCCATAGTAGCAGATGTCCGCTGCCTTGCCGAGTGTATGCTGTCCAGTGACGCTGCCCTTTACTGCCTTATCATGAGCAGCACAACGGAAGCCGCTGGTGACGATGATCTTAGAGCAGTTCAGCTTAGAAAAGAGCGCCTCCAGCTTGGTGATGAGGTCATCATCTATCTGAAAATCATGCGCTTTGCCGCACTTGCAGCGGAATTCCTGCGCATTGAAGTGCGGAGAAAGCTGTGTATTATCGGTATAGCCATAGGTCTTAATCATCCTTATCATCCTTTCTGCCGGTCTGCTTCTGCAGCACCTCAATGGCATTTTTCAGTGCGGGCGGATACGGAATTCCCATGAGCGATGTGTTTTCCACAATGGAAAGCAGCTTGTTCACGCAGAACGCAATGCAGACCGCATCACGCACATAATTGGTGTTGAGCAGAATATCCAGACGCACCGCCACAATAATGAGCATGAGGATGCTGCCTTTCTTTGCAAGCCCGTACCAGCCAGCCTTGCTGTTCAGCTTTCCGGTCTTGCTGTGTTTAGACTTGCCCATAGCGCCGGTAATCATTCCGGTTGCAAAGTCAATGCCCATAAAGATGATGAGCGTCACCAGCGCAGAATCCCAGCCGCCGAAAAGCGCTGCAATTCCGCCGCCGATCGCACCGATCACCGTACAGATACTTCCTTTCATGTTGTCACCTCCAGTACCTTAACCGTCCTGATCATAGGGCTTGTGTTGTTTGTCACCGCTTTCCATGCGAGATAATATTCGTCAGCAGATACACCGCTGCAGTCATGCAGGACGGAGATATAGTTGACGACAGAACCGAGCCAGCCAAACGGAACAAATACAGCATTATTGTTCTGGATTTGTTCATGGATATATCTCGCTGTTTCCGCAGGCGACATCTGCTGACTGCTCTTGCGTACCAGCCACATCTCTCCCGTATCGGTCGTGCCGGACTTGTAGGTGAACAGAATTCTGCTTTCAGGCGTGATGCGTACCGGAGTGATACACATGGTGTAAATGACAGCGCCCCAGTTGAAGTCCGGCTGATTGTAGGAAAGCGCATAGGCATTCTCCGCACAGCAGAAATGCGGATACACATCTGCAAAGCCCGCGATACTGCGGTATCCGTCAATATAGAAAGTGTAGATGCTCTCACCGAAAGTGGTAAGAGCATCATTGTCGTTGCGGAACAGCGTCACCTCCAGTCTGCCGGACGGGATCTGCAGCACCTTCGGCACGAGAGTATTCAGCTTTTCAGACTCCGAAGCCTGCACACCCATTGTTACAAGATTTCGGGCAAGCTGGTCGCGCTGCGCATCCAGCGCTGTCAAATAATTTGCAATACTCATGTCGTCACCTCCACAATCGCCGCAAGTGCAGTCTCTACGCCGGAAAGCTCAGTCTCCACGCCAGAAATCCGGGTAAGAATATCCGAAATGGATGTGCGGCAGCCCTGCATATCGTAGAGAATTTCGGTCTTGAAGCGCTCGAATACACCCTCGTTCACGCCGACACGCTCATTGAGATTCATTGCTGCAGTGTACGCATTTTCCCAGCGGGAAACATGAGAATCCGTGATGCCGTTCAGCGTTGCGAGGTTGTGATGTGTATGCGCCTGCCTCTCTGCACTTGCAATACCGTCAAGCATTCCCTGCGTGATGCTGTCCAGAACATCCTTGTTGTTATGTGTATGCCGCTGCGCATTCAGCGTCAGAAGCTCCTCGTTGATGGTCTGAATCTCATACTGCGTCCTGTCCTCGAACTGCTGCAAGCTGTCAAGATCCTGCATCAGTTCCGGAGTCAGGCGGTCAAGCGTTGCCTTGTTCGCATGAGAATGAAAATCTCCGGTCGCTGCCTCGATCTCACGCTCGACAATTGTTGTGACCTCATAGGTTTTCGGGTATTCCGACATATCCGGTGTTTCACCCGGCTCTCCCTTGAGCGATGCCAGCCACTCGGTTTCCGTGCCGACATAGCCATGCTCCACCGCAATCTCGTAGGCGGACTTACCGTCCAGCCCGTGTTCTGCATCCTCGATCTTCTTCAGAAGCTGCGCATACAGATCAGACGTCGGAGGAATGGGCGGATCATCATCACCCACAAAGCCGGAAGGACGGATATTCAGCGTAACCGGCACAGTCGTTGCACGTACTGTTGTATCGCTTTCGGTATTGTAGCCGAATACCGACATTTTGGCAGCGCCGACATGAAGCTCCGCAGGCAGATACAGCGATGTGCCGTCCGTGCCGAGGACGATATTATAGGTTTCGTCACACTGCGTGAACTGCACGACCTTATGAAAGCGCCGCCAGTCGCCGTCAAAGGTGAATTTGAACTGCACATACTGGATCTGGTGATCCGCCAGCACCTCACGCTCCAGCACCTCAATGCTCTGGTTCTTTACAAGGAATTTCCACATTATTCATGCACCTCCGTCCATTCGTGGTTTTCTGCATCCCATTCCATAAATCCGTCAAGGCACTGTATACGGGTAAGCCCCGACTGTCCAACTTCCATGCCGCCTTTGCCGTCCCAGTTGTTCTGCTTTGTGATTGCTGCCCAATCCGCAAGACTGCCTTCGTAAGTGATCGTTTCAAGTGCGCCGCAGTAATTGAAGCAGTGTTCACCGATTGTTGTGACCGTGTGCGCCATTGTAAAGCTCGTGAGAGCTGTGCAGTTAACGAACATAAAGCCGCCGATCACGGAGCCTTCATATCGGACTGATGTCAGCCGCGTACAATCACGGCAAGCATACTTTCCAACCGTCGCTACATTATGAGGAACTGTGAGAGAAGTCAGAGCAGCACCCCAGAACACAGCGCTGCCAAGCGTTGTAACTGCATCAGGAATGGTGATGCTGTTCAGCTTTCCGGCTGCACTCGGGTATTCATCCGCAGGCATAAATGCGCCGTTTCCAATCGAGGTGAGCGTTGTCGGGAGAGATGCAGATTCCAGATTCAGACAGCGTTCAAAGGCATCCTTACCGACTGTTGTGATTCCTTCGGAAACCACGACCGATCTCACCGCATCGTTCCGGTAGAACGGCGAACGATTGGATTCGAGGTCGTAGTCATACATTGCGCCAGTGCCTTTTACAAGCACCTTGCCGTTGGAGTAGAGCGCATAGTACGCATTTTCGCCGCACTGACCAGCGGCAATGATATCGCCAATATCCTCGATCCCCGCTTCCAGCTCTGCCACTCTTGCCGTCAGTTCAGCGACCGGCGGGATGCATGTGACCCTGATGGCGCTGGGTATTGGCCCCGGCGATGAAGTCATTACGCCGTCCCAGACCTGGGTCTCCACTCTCAATATGATCTGCCTGCTGGGCGCCACGCTGCTGCGTACCCAGAACGTGGGCCAGAACCGGCATTTGAAGCTGCGGCTGGGCAAGGGAAGCGCTCAGTTTGACGGCATGGAGCAGCTCTCCAGCGCGGCGAACAGGTTGAAGCCGCCCCAGCTGCGGCAGGAGCCCTTGCCCACGGCGCCGTTGAGGTGGATCATAAAGCTGGGACGGGAGTATTTTTCACTGAGGCGCGAGGCCACGATGCCCACCACGCCCTGATGCCACGTGTCCGAGGCCAGCACCAGCGCCCGGCGCTCCTCCTCCGGCAGCTGCTCGATCATCTCCTCCGCCTGAGAGTAGATGGTCTGCTCCACGTTCTGCCGCTCCCGGTTCAGGGCGCACAGCGCCTTGGCCAGCTCCTCCGCCTGAGCGGGATCCTGACACAGCAGCAGGTCGGCCGCCATGTCCGCCGCACC
>OQVL01002860.1_pt1 | contig 10551 bp, 8 predicted proteins | sample 1691501 | NCBI WGS metagenome assembly OQVL01 (sample SAMN03418253, study PRJEB22391) | human gut metagenome | biome: human-gut; feature: organic feature; material: feces | host: Homo sapiens | place: Tanzania | collected 2013-01
AAGGAGGCATTCTTGGTAAAAAGTGAACCGAAGAAGAAACCGCAGCCGGGCGGCTTTTTCCAGAAGTTCTTTCGTAAAACCGAAAAGAACCAGAAGGAACAGCGGTTGACCGTGCAGCGTTCCATTCCGTATCTGGAAATGGGGCGCGACGGTATCTGCCGGGTGGAGGAACATCTGTATTCCAAAACCGTCCGATTCTACGACATCAACTACCAGCTGGCGCAGAATGAGGACAAAAACACCATCTTTGAAAGCTGGTGCGACTTCCTCAACTACTTCGATGCCAGTATCCGTTTTCAGCTTTCGTTCATCAACCATAAGAGCGACATGAGCGAGTACAACAAGGTCATTCAGATTGAGCCGCAGCACGACCAGTTTGATGATGTGCGTATGGAATATGCGCAGATGCTGAAACAGCAGCTTGCCAAGGGCAACAACGGTCTGGTTCGGACGAAGTACATCACGTTCAGCATCGAAGCAAAGAGTGTTCAGGAAGCAAAGCCCCGGTTAGAGCGTATCGAAACCGATATTCTCAATAATTTCAAGGTGCTGGGCGTGAAAGCCTATCCGCTGAACGGCGTGGAACGGCTTCAAATTATGTATGAAACCTTTCATCAGGAGGAACAGCAGAAATTTGATTTCAGCTATGACCGCATCCTGCAGAGCGGCATGACGACCAAGGACTTCATTGCTCCGACCAGTTTCCTGTTCAAAAGCGGCAAGGACTTTATGATGGGCGACACCTACGGTGCAGCATCCTATCTGAACATCCTTGCCCCGGAACTGACGGATAAGGTGCTGGCTGAGTTTCTGGATATGGACAAAAATCTGGTGGTCAGCATCCATGTGCAGTCGGTAGACCAGTTGAAAGCTATCAAACTTATCAAGGGCAAAATTACCGATCTGGACCGTATGAAAATTGAGGAACAGAAGAAAGCTGTGAGGTCTGGTTATGATATGGAAATTATTCCGAGTGACCTTGCAACTTATGGCGGCGAGGCCAAAAAGATTCTGGATGATCTGCAAAGCCGCAATGAGCGTATGTTCCTTGTTACGGTGCTGTTCCTCAATACGGCCAAGACCAAACAGGAGTTGGATAGTGCTGTGTTTCAGACTGCTGGTATCGCTCAGAAGTTCAACTGCACTCTGAACCGTCTGGACTATTTGCAGGAGCAGGGGCTTATGAGCAGCCTGCCGCTGGCAAATAATCTCGTTCCCATCAAGCGCGCACTGACTACTACTTCCACCGCCATCTTTGTGCCGTTCACCACGCAGGAGCTTTTTATGGAGGGCGATTCCCTCTATTACGGACTGAACGCGGTATCCAATAACATGATTATGGCAGACCGCAAACAGCTCAAAAACCCGAACGGCCTGATCCTCGGCACACCAGGCAGCGGTAAGTCGTTCAGTGCAAAGCGTGAGATCACCAACGTGTTCTTTACCACAACGGACGATATTATCGTGGCAGACCCGGAAGGAGAGTATTATCCGCTGGTGGAAGCGTTGGGCGGTCAGGTTATCCATATCTCGTCCACCAGTAAGGACTACATCAATCCGATGGACATCAGCCTCAACTAGGCGGACGATGATAACCCGCTGGGCATGAAATCGGACTTTATTCTTTCCCTGTGCGAACTGATCATGGGCGCACGGGATGGCATGGAGCCGGAAGAAAAATCGGTCATTGACCGCTGCCTGCCGCTGGTCTATCAGAAGTATCTGAACGACCCGAAGCCGGAAAATATGCCGACGCTCGGTGATTTGTACGACTGCCTGCGGGAACAGAAAGAACGGCAGGCGCAGCGTATTGCCACGGCGTTGGAAAGCTACGTCAATGGTTCGCTGCGGGTGTTCAACCACCAGACCAATGTGGAACTGGATAACCGCATTATCTGTTTCGACATCAAAGAGTTGGGCAAACAGCTGAAAAAGCTGGGTATGCTTATCGTTCAGGATCAGGTCTGGAACCGTGTTACCGTCAACCGCAACAGCAAAAAGAACACCCGGTACTATATAGACGAGTTCCACCTCCTGCTGAAAGAGGAACAGACCGCAGCATACAGCGTCGAGATTTGGAAGCGGTTCCGAAAATGGGGCGGTGTACCGACAGGAATTACACAGAACATCAAGGATTTGTTGGCCAGCCGGGAAATCGAGAACATCTTTGAGAACAGCGATTTTATCTATATGCTTAACCAGGCATCCGGCGACCGACAAATCCTTGCGAAGCAGCTGAATATTTCGCCGTTCCAGCTGTCGTATGTGACGAACAGCAACGAGGGCGAGGGGCTGCTGTTCTACGGCAACACGATTATCCCGTTCAAGGATAAGTTCGATACATCGCTGAAACTGTATAGCTTGATGACAACGAAGCCCAATGAGATGGGAAAATACAAGGAGAAGAAAGAAGCATGAACACACCGAACATTTTTGACCGACTGAGCCGCAAGATTCATCATCACTCTGACATGGAGCCGCACGAAAGCGATTCCGGCCCGCCTTTTGATGAGGTGGAGCCGCTCAACTTCCACGATGAAGAATCGGTGGTGCATACGGTGCTGGAAGATTTCTATGCCGTTGGCACACTGGCCGATGAACTGACTGACGGCTTTCACATGGAAGCCCACGGTTATCTTGACCGTGAGGAAGTGAACGCCCGTCTGATCGCCTTTGCCCGGAAGCTGGAACAGGTGCTTGATAAGTGGGAAACCCACGCAGCCCTGATCGCATGACGGTTCCAGCCGGAAGGAGGTGATTTCCATAGCAGACAAAAAGTTTCGGGGCAGAGATAAAATCGTCCAGAAAATGACCAAGGATGGTCTGGTGGATGAAAACCTCCGCACCGGGGAACAGAAGTCCGCGACCGCAGCAGAAAAGCCGGAGCAGGAAGATTCGGAAAAGGAAACAGACGAAGCACCTATCGTGGAAGAAGAACTGTGCATGGATGCTGAGGACGGGGAGGAGGATGCACCCCGGCATCACAGCACCGCCAAGCAGAGCGCAGACTATTACAAAGCCCATCAGGAGGAGGGCAAGCCGAAGGATGCGCCTGCGGAATCGGATGCAGAGCCGCAGACCAAGAAAGGACGACTTTCCTTTGAGGATGAAAAAGGCGGCATTGTCCGTGGCGTAGGAATGGGCGTTAAGAAGGTGGCCAAGAAAGGAGTGGACACCGCCACCGGGTTTGCCCATCAGAAAGTACATCAGGTGGAAAAGGACAATTCCGGCGTGGAAGCTGCCCATAAGTCGGAAGAAGCCGCCGAACGCCTGCACCACTTTGTCAAAGGCAGAAAAAAGCCCAAAGATAAATCTGCCAGAGCGGAGAAAAGAGGTGGGGAGGATCAGAAATCCAGCCGCCTGAAATTCTCCGAGAGCGAGGGCGGCACGGCAGAAAATGCAGCAGAACCGCAGCTGAAAAAGAAACAGCCCCAGCCACCACCGACTGCCGCAGGAGGTGAAGCAAAAACAGTCGGTGCGAAGTTTTACCAGAAAAAGCAGTATAAGGATGCCTATGCAGCAGCCAAGCGCGAACAGAAAGCCGGAACTGCTGCCAGCAAGCAGGCAGCAGCGGCAACCAACACCATTACGGAGAAAGCGAAAGCGGCGGTGCAGGAGATCGTCGTGCAGCACAAAACCCTATGGGTCGGTATTGGTGTGGGCATCCTGTTGGTGATGGTAATGCTGGGAGCCTTTTCAAGCTGTGGTGCAGCGATTCAGGGAACAGGCAGTACCTTTGTGGGAACGACATATCCCAGCAAGGATGCCGACATGAAAGGTGCGGAAGAAGATTATCTGGAACTGGAAAAGGAACTGGATAAGCAGATTCGGCAGATGGAGTCCACCCATCCGGGCTATGATGAATACCGCTATCAGCTGGATGAGATCGGGCATGACCCGTATCAGCTTATTTCCCATCTGACGGCAGTTTATGAGCAGTTCACCAGAGGACAGGTCAAGCCTGTTATCAAAGAACTGTTCAAGCAGCAGTATCTCCTGAAAGTGTGGGAAACCATTGAGATTCGCACTCGCATGGAAACCAGAGTAGGGGTTCGGCCAACGATTGACGCTTTTGGAAACGTCAGCATGGAAACCTATACCTATCAGGAAGAAGTGGAGTACGAGTATAAAATCCTCAATGTCCTGCTGAAAAATAAGGGCTTCGATACCATCGCGCGGAAAAACATGAATCGGAAGCAGACCGGACGGTACGATGCCTATAACCTGACCTACGGCAACCGTCCCGAACTGTTCGGCGCAGGCTCACCGACTTACAGCGGCGGCACAACGGGCAGTATTGGCACAGGCGGCGGAGCTGGTGGTTCCGGCGGTGGCTTCAAGTACGACATTCCCTCGGAAGCCCTTTCGGATGAAAAGTTCGCAAGGATGATTGAGGAAGCCGAAAAGTATCTCGGTATGCCGTATGTGTGGGGCGGAAGTTCCCCAAGCACCAGTTTTGACTGCTCCGGCTTTGTCTGCTGGGTTATCAATAATTGCGGCAATGGGTGGAGCGTTGGGCGCACAACGGCCAACGGCCTGCGCGGGAAATGCAGCTATGTTTCTCCTGCGGATGCACAGCCCGGCGACCTGATCTTCTTTGAGAAAACCTATAACACCGTTGGCGCGTCGCACGTTGGAATCTATGTCGGCAATGGCATGATGATCCACTGCGGCGACCCCATTTCCTATACCAGCATCAATTCGACCTACTGGCAGAGCCACTTTTTAGGCTTTGGCCGCATCAACTGAAAGGAGGGCCGATGGGCAAGAAATTACAGAAATATCTGGATGAAGCCGAAAAGACCGAACAGCAGATCGCGGAACTGGAAGAACGGCTGAGAACCATCCGGGCAGCACAGAAAAAGGAAGAGGACAGCGAGATCATTCGTGCCATCCGCAGCACCAAGATGGGCGGGCGCGAACTGCTGGCTCTGCTGGACAACATTCAGGCGGGCAATGTGACGTTCCTGACCGCTGTAAACAACGCTTCGGAAGAAGCAGAAACGGAGGAAGCGATTGAAAAAGATGCTTAAACGGCTGGGTGTTGTTATTCCCAGCACAATTCTTACCCTGCTGATGGCAGTGGGCTTTTCGACCCCGGCCTTTGCCTTTGTGGACACCACTGAGGTGACGGAGGAACCGACACAGGTGATTGAGGAGGCCGAGCCAACGGAGGAAGAAAAGATCCCGTTCACCATCGCAGGCAACGGCGAGGTGGAGGACAACATCGTGGATGACCCCAGCAAGGAGTTCTTCACAGTAAAGACCAAGGGCGGCAACACATTCTTTCTGGTGATTGACCGGGCGCGGAACAGTGAAAACGTCTATATGCTTTCGATGATCGACGAGTACGATTTGCAGGAGTTTCTGGATGATGAAGAACGGAACGGCAAACAGGAAGAAGAAACGCCTGCGGTAGTCCTGCCCGAAACCAAACCCGAACCTACCCCGGATGTGGAAATCGAAGAACCGAAAGAAGAATCGAGCGGCGGCATGAATAAGATTCTGCTGCTGGTGTTCGTGGCTGCGCTGGGCGGCGCAGGTGCTTTCTTCTACTTCTACATTTATAAGCCGAAGCCGAAAGAAGAAACGCCGCAGAGTGAAAATCTGGAAACCGACCAGAGCCTTGCGACTGTGAACGAGGATAATCAGTCCAGCAACGAAAATGGCACATAAGAAAACCGTAACATAAGGATGCAGGGGTAGTCGAAAGGCTATCCCTGCTTTTTTCAAAAAGGAGAAAGCGTTGAAATATCTGGTGATTGCAGAAAAGCCGAATGTATCCAGAGCCATAGCCAAGGTGATCGGTGCATATCGGCAGGAGGACGGGTATCTGGAGGGTGGGGATTGCGTGGTAAGCTGGTGTCTGGGGCATCTGGCAGAGTATGCAGCCCCGGAACACTACGATGAACGCTATGAAAACTGGCGTTTTGAGGATTTGCCGATTCTCCCTGTTGAGTGGAAACTGCTGGTACACAATACCAAGAAGCCGCAGTTCAATGTCCTGCGCAAACTGCTCCGCAGCAAGAAATTTGATTATGTGGTGAACGCCTGCGATGCAGGGCGCGAGGGTGAAGCGATTTTCCGCCGTGTGTATGCTCTTGCCGGAAGCAAACTCCCCATCAAGCGGCTGTGGATCAGCAGCATGGAGGATGCCGCCATCCAGCAGGGGTTTGAAAACCTGAAAGATGGCGCGGCGTATAACAACCTGTTTGCAGCGTCCGAGTGCAGGGCAAAAGCGGACTGGCTGATCGGCATGAACGGAACCCGTGCTTTTACGAAAAAGTACGGCAGAAAGCAGACCATTGGCCGTGTGCAGACCCCGACGCTGGCGATGCTGACGGAGCGGCAGGCTAAAATCCAGAACTTTGTAAAGGAACCCTATTACAAAGTGGAACTGTCCGGCGCGGGTGTCGTGGCTGTATCGGAACAGATGGCGCAGGAGCAGGATGCCGATACCATGCAGGCCGCTTGCGATGGGCAGTGTGCGGTAGTTGGCAGCATTGAGCGCAAACGGGTGGAGAAGAAGCCCCCGAAGCTGTATGACCTGACGACCTTGCAGCGAGAAGCAAACCGCTATTACGGTCTGACCGCCAGCCAGACTTTACAGGCTGCGCAGGAATTGTACGAGGAAAAACTGGTGACATATCCCAGAACGGACAGCCAGTTTGTGACCGAGGATATGCGCAGAACGGTGGAATCTCTGGTGCTGGCCTTGGATGGCACAGCGGCAGATGTAAGCTGCGTTATCAACAACAGCAAGGTCACAGACCATCATGCGATTTTGCCGACGATGCAGGGCGCAAAGTGTAATAAGGAAAAGCTGTCCGAAATCAAACAGAAGATTCTTTCACTTATCATCTGGAAACTGGTGCAGGCTGTGCAGCCGCCGTTCGTCTATGAGGATGTTCTGGTGACGGTATGCTGCCAGGGCAGGAACTTCACGGCAAAATATAAGGAAATTTTGCAGCCCGGATACACGGCAAAGCCCGTTCCGTTTGTGGAGCCGGAAAAGGACAAGGATGTGCCGCTTCCGAAAAAGCTGGAGCAGGGAACTGTCCTTCCGATGGTACGGGCAGAGAAAAAGCAGGGCTTTACTTCGCCGCCGAAAGTCTACACGGAAGATACCCTGCTGTCGGCCATGGAAACAGCAGGCAACAAAGAATTTGAAAAAGATACCGAGAAAAAGGGTCTGGGAACCCCTGCAACGCGCGCCGCAATTCTGGAAAAGCTGGTATCTTCCGGCTATGTGCAGCGCAGGGGCAAACAGATGATTCCCACGGAGGACGGTGTGGCCGCGATCCGCAATATCCCGGACTACCTGAAATCTGCCAGCATGACAGCCGAGTGGGAAAATGACCTGCTGCGGATGGAGCGCGGCGAGATCAAGCCTCACGATTTTATGCAGGGCATCCACGGGCTGCTCGATAAGATGCTGGCTGACCTCCGGCAGATTCCTACCGTCGCGGCGGTTCCCTATTATAATAAGGTAGGCGTGGGAAGCTGCCCGGTCTGCGGAAACCCTGTGCATGAAAGCAAACTCAGCTTTTGTTGTGCAGACCGCAGCTGCAAATTTGCCCTCTGGAAAGAAAGCAGATACTTGTCCAATATGAGAAAGACGCTGGACAAGAAGATGGCCACAGACCTTTTGAAGAAAGGCCGCACCCATGTAAAAGACTTTTATTCCGTGAAAAAAGATAAGACATTCGCCGCTGACCTTGTGATGCGCGTCGAAGATGGCCGCGCACAGTACAGCTTGGAATTTCCCAAAGCACCGATGAAAAAGAAAACATAAAGGAGGTTTGACCCTTGCCACAGATTAACGATATTCGAGAATTGGCGCAGCAGAACGCCCGGTATGTCAGTAACTCGCCACAGGACTGGATGAGTTATCTGGATGTGGCGGCGCGGCTGTACCGCTATTCGTTCACCGATGCACTCCTGATCCACGCGCAGCGGCCCGATGCAACCGCCTGCGCAGAACTGGAACTCTGGAATCAGAAAATGAGCCGATGGGTCAACCGTGGCGCAAAAGGCATCGCGCTTCTGGATGATACCGGACCGCGTACCAAACTGCGGTATGTGTTCGATATTGCTGACACCCATCTGGTGCGCGGCGGAAAAACACCGCTCTTATGGAATCTGGACAGCCACGAGCATGAGCAGGCTATCTTAGACCATCTGGCAGATACCTATGGTTTATCCCAGACAGACAGCATGAATACTGCCCTGATGGAACTGGCACAGCAGCTGACCGCCGACAATCTGGATGAAGCGATGGATGGTCTGGCCTATGAGGTGGCAGGCACTTTTCTGGAAGAACTGGACGAAGATAACATCCGTGTCCGCTTCCGGGAACTGATGACCAACAGTATTTTCTATACGCTTTCCCGGCGTTGCGGGCAGGAGCCTATGGATGTGCTGGACGATGATGACTTTATCCGTATCGTGGATTTCAACAAGCTGCCTGTGCTGTCGTTCCTTGGCAATGCGGTTTCCGAACAGTGCGAAGCGGTTCTTTTTGACATTGGCCGTGAGATGCGGAAAATTTACAAAAAAGAAATCACGCAGCAGCTTGAAAAATCTGTTGACAGCTTGTATAATACCAATACGGACTTTAACACATTAAAGCGTGAAACCAAAGAAAACACGACCAAAGGAGGACAAGAAAATGGAGTTGACGTATTACCGCAAGGGAGATTATCTGTTCCCGAATCTGGCCGTGAAGGACGAGCCGCAGACCATCGGGAAGTACGGGATGCTGCGCAGGACGTATCTGAAAGAGAACCGCAAGAACTGGTATCAGAGTATGCTGATGAGCGGCAGGCTGAACCAGCATCTGGCGCAGATCGAGGAAGCAGCGGAGAGCCGGGTGGAAATCAGATACAGGAGGTAAAAGCTGCCCTCACCTCCAAACTAAACGTTGATTCCCTTGCCGTATGGGTAAGCGAGAGTCTTGACGGCCCCGTACTGTCCAGCGACACCATCACTACTATGCAGAAGGGGTGGAACACCGTGAAGCTATCAAAAGCGGTAGACATAACCAACGGCATGAAGAATCTCTATATCGGATATTCCTACCACCAGAAGAGCACGTGCAAGGCGATGAGCTGCCTGGAAACAGGTGTACCGGGATTTTCCTGCTTCACACGTTCCGGCAACGACGAATGGAAAGACTATAGCGAAACACTTACCGCCTGCGTCGAGGCTAACGTATATGGAGACAACCTTCCAAAATACGACCTCTCGCTCATAGAACTTACTGTGCCAAAGAACTACATCGTGGACAAAGGCAAGATGGAACTGTCCATGCTCGTCAGAAACAACGCTACGGTGACAATAAACAGCTTCGACGCCGTTTGTTCTTTCGACGGAACAGACGAGAAATACACGGCACATTGCACGGAGCCTATAGCCTACAACGAAAGCAAGCTATACACCTTTACCATTGAGCCAAAGTGCATTCAGACGATGGATCCGGAAGAGCGCACCATAAACGTAACACTCAACAATCTCGCCGAAGGCACAGACGAGACTCCCGGCGACAACACCATGACGGGCAACTTCAGCGTTCTTCTCCACAGCTTTGTCCGCAACGTGCTGCTCGAAGAGTTCACAACCGAGAAATGCCCTAACTGTCCACGCGTGGCAAACTTTGTACACAAGGCAATGGAAGAACCAGACTTTGCAGGGCGTCTCAACACAATGGAAAACCATGCGGGATACTACACGGATCAGCTCACCACAACTTTCCATGACGCCTGGAGATGGTTCTACGACAATGAGTTCGCACCAGCCATAATGTACGACCGCCATGCAAACGATGGTGCCATCACGCCTATCACCAGCCCTTCAACCTCACAGGAACTGTTTGCAAACATACGCAACAGAATGATACAGGACGCTTTCGTCAGTCTTAAGGTGACTGCATCTCTTGACAAGGAGAACCAGAAGATAAACGTGAAAGTGACCGGTGCACGCTCAAAGAAAGACTTCACACGCAACCCTGCCCGAATAACGGTGGTGCTCACCGAGACAAACCTAAAGGCTCTTGCACAGGCTGGCGCAGGCACCGACTATTACCACTACAACGTGGGACGACGCGTGAACAGCATCTGGGGTGACGTACTGGAATGGAACGGCGACGACTACACTTACGAGTGTTCGATACCGTACACACAGGACTACAACATGGATAATGTAGGAATACTGGCATTCGTCCACGACTACGACCCTGACGACAAGACGAAATGTGATGTAGCCAACTCTGCCGCCATCACAAGTGCCGAGTTCGACGGTTATGTATCTGGAATTACATCTATAAAGTCAGAAGCCAACGGCAAAGAAAAGATCTTCGACATCGCAGGCAGACCACAACAGAACATAAAACAAGGTATGAATATAATTGTCAAGAACGGCAGGGTAATAAAAGTAGTAAAGTAATTTTTTCATAAGCAGGTTAATAATTCATGTGTCTTCCATCGGGATCTTTCCCTTGGAAGACACTTTTTTTTAGGTCCATCCGATATTTGGAGTGATGTAAACAGGAGA
>OQVL01002862.1_pt1 | contig 10549 bp, 4 predicted proteins | sample 1691501 | NCBI WGS metagenome assembly OQVL01 (sample SAMN03418253, study PRJEB22391) | human gut metagenome | biome: human-gut; feature: organic feature; material: feces | host: Homo sapiens | place: Tanzania | collected 2013-01
GATCCACATCTAACGTTTTCCCCATCTTCGCATATGCCTCACGAAATCCCCGCAGACGGCTCTGTGTAACCACATGCTCTTCATTGCCGCCGATCAGTGCAATTTTGTCCATCTGCTTCATCAAAATGATCGATGTAAGCTCTTTACATGCACTCTTGTGATTGTGATCGATCTGAATCACTCCTTTATAATTGGCACTGGTACTTCCGATCGTGACAAACGGTACATTCTTTGTCTGCAGAAAATCGATCTGTTCATCTTCCACAAAAGTGCGCATCAGGATCACACCGTCCACTTTATGGTTTGCTATGATACGCTCAAGAGAAGATATATCGTTTTTCCTGCAGATAGAAAGCAGGATATCATATTCCATGCTGCCCGCAATCTCCTGTATCCCAAACAGACATTCCTGAAAAAATGTAAGATCCACAACATCATACTCCCCCGGCATGACCACACAGATATTATAAGTTTTAGACTGCGCAAGCCCTTTCGCAATGACATTCGGCTTATAATCATGTTCTTCTATGTAGGCGAGCACGCGCTCTCTTGTCTCCCTGCCAATACGACCTTTACCGGAAATTGCACGTGACACGGTTGTCTTCGATACCCCAAGCGCCTCCGCCACGTCCGCAATCGTAATATTCTTTTCTAACCCCTTATCCATAAACTCTCGTCCCTCGCTTTTTTGCGCTTAGTTGCGCAACTAAGTTTATTATTGTACAAACAGGGGCAAAAATCAATCCTATTTTTTTCCTATTTTTTTCTATTTTTTCCCGGCATCAACCCGATATTCCCTCATACGAAATCCATGCTACATCCGCAAAACGATCCGACATTTCACCGTTTGAAGACGCATACACACCGAGCGTGCAGCCCACAAATCCCCCTGCTTCCTCTGTACTGTACGGCAGCAGGCTCACGTCTTTCATGAGTTTTAATACCTTTCCTTCCTCATCTCTGACAAAAATTTCTGCCCTCTGTCCTGCTGCCTTCAAATACAGTTCCAGCATTCCTTTTGCATTGATTTCTTCTTCCGCAAGCAGCGTATCGTTTTCTGTTATATGTGCGATTACCTGCAGCTTTCTCTTCTCTTTTCCACCGCAGATGCGCATCGAAAGATGATTTGCATGATTCTGATAGCAGACGATCCCCGCCTGTTCATTTTCCCGCTCCGCGTCAAATTCCATGCATGCCGAAAATGTAAAATCATAATCTTTCTGCCGCAGTCCGAAATACTGCGCGTCCGTTTTCTCTGTAAGTTTCTGTTTTTTCAGGTACATCCTGAGAAAACCATTTCTCTCGGTCAGTGAATATGCATTTTCATCCCTTCTCTGCAGCGACAGGAGTCTGTCATCTATTTTTTTCTGATTAAATGTAATAAAATCCGCGTGGGTCACTTCCTTTTCCAGGCGATACTCACCGATCGGAAGTTCTGTTTTCTCTGTCAGATGTCCAATCCCCGGATTGATGACGGGCCATCCGTCCTCCCATTCCACTTTTGCCAGAAAAGTTTCCCTGCCAATACTACAGTGTCCCTCACATGGCCTCGATGCAAGCATGACGACATACCAGTTTCCGTCTGCATCATCCACAAGATCTCCGTGTCCTGCATAGATCACCGGATAATCCCTGCCAAGATTGCGGTGCGTGAAAATTGGATTTCTCTTGCATCCACAGAACCATTCTCTTAACGACCTGCTTCTTGCGATACTGATGCTGTGTTCCGGTCCCGTACCGCCCTCTGCGATCATCAGATAATACCAGCCGTCTTTTTTGTAAAGGTGCGGTCCCTCCGGCCAGATACAATCTTTTAATGCACCTTTCCAGACCGCCGTCCCCGCACCTTTTAAGCACATTGCATGAAGATCCAGCTCCTCTATCCAGATTTCCCAGTCACCATTGTGTCTGACCCCGGACGGATTCGGTCTTGTCCCGACATAATAACATTTCCCATCTTCATCAAAAAAGAGGCTCGGATCAATCCCCTCCGCCGCATCTCCCAGATAATGTGGAACTGACCACGGCCCTTTGGGGTCCTGTGCCGTTATCACAAAGTTTCCACCATGATCCACATTTGTTGTTATGATGTAATAAGTGCCCTCGTGGTAACGGATCGTCGGTGCAAAGATCCCCCGTGAGATCTCACTGCCGGACAGTGGAAGCTGTTCTTCCCTGTCCAACGCATTGCCGATCTGCTCCCAGTGCGCTAAATCCCTGCTATGAAACACAGGAATCCCCGGAAAATATGCAAAACTCGAATTTACCATATAATAATCTTCCCCCACCCTGCATATAGATGGGTCTGGATAAAAACCGGACAGAACCGGATTTGTTGCTATACTCATTTTATCGCTCCATTTCTACTATTCTAAAATCTTATTTTTCACACAAATTTCTCTGCTTTCCAGGCAGCCATGCCTTTTTTATTCCACATAGCCAAAACCAAGTATTGTAAATTTCTTTTCTTCTTCCCCAGGTGTCATCTGAATCCTCACCTGATGCCATCCGCTTTCTTTTTCTTCCAGAAGAATGACCGGATTGCAGTGCGTCCAGCCGTTCACATGCGGATCTGCGGTCAGAACTTTGGTATCGTCCACAAACACATCTGCCCGTCCGGCGTCCACCGCTCCGGAATCTTTAAAGATGAGAAGCAGTGACCGGCAGTAGATATCCATCTGGAATGCATCTTCTGATCTGCCATTTGCCCCATCATACTGCCAATTGTACGGAAATTCAGGAACCGGCGTTAAACTGTCATCCATCTCCACACACTGTAATTCCTGATCTGTACCGGAAAATGCGCCACAGCAGATCTTCGCACGTTCATAGCCGTCTCTGCGGTCTAATAATTTCACTTGCGCAAATTCATCCCCATAAACCGGTTTTTCATGCATTCTTCTTAAAATATCAGGCTCACAGACCGCCCGGTCAATCAGATACATCAGACAGTCTGCCATGATTTTATGTCCCAGATTTGTCGGGTGAAACGCATCATAAAAGAACTGATTTTTTGAAACAACTCTGTCCTTTGCCTGCCGAAACTGCGGTGTCACGGCATCCCGGATGCTTACCATCGGGAGCTGATACCGCTCTCCCACCGGAGCAAGGCGTTCCTGTAAGTTCCAGTCATTTGCAAAAACAGCAAACAATAACAGGACAGCCGGTGCATCCGGCATGGATAAAATTTTTGTTACAAGGCTCTCATAACACCTTCCCTTTGTCTCATCCCCCTCGTCATTTACTGCAAATTCCACGACTACCAGATCCGGCTTTTCTTTTCCATCCCGCAGGACATCCCTCTCAAAACGGATCATCCCAAGCTCCGACGGGGTTCCGCCCACTCCCGCTTTTATCAGTTTCACATTGTTATTTTTTCCGTATTTTCCGGCAAATGCCTTCCAGAACCGGTATGCGTAGCACTGTGTGTGAAGCGGAACTGCCCCGGCTCCCTGCGTGATGGATCCTCCTATATATGCTATGGTTACCGGCTCCCCAGCCCGCGCTTTTTCTACGACTCTTCTGATCCTGCCCGCATCTCCCATAGAAAGGAGTGACCGCTCTATCATTTCCTGATATCCGTGGGATTCCATATCCACCACGCGCTCTTCCTGCGGCTTTGGTACGAAAAATCCATCCTTTAAAAAGAAACGGACATTGACCCTTGCAGACTGTTCCGGCGTCTCAAAGACAAACCGGATCTGCCCCGGCACATCATCATCTGTTTTCCACTTTACCGTATCAAGCGTGATCCTGACTTCTGCGCCGTCCCCGCGCAGTTCTGTTTCTATGAGCGTTCCGCCGCCGTAGAGATCCTCTTTCCCGTACATCTGAAATACAAATGTGACCGGTTCTCTGCTATGTTCCATCTCCACGGATATACCGATGCTGTGCACCAGGCTTTTAAAGCCCTCCACCGTGCCAAGTTTCTTTAAAATTTCTTCATCACAGACCTCACCGGTCACTTCCGCACTGCTTTCAAGCCTTCCATCACTCTCGTAGATAAACTGGACTCCCCTGCCCTGATACTCCCCCTGCGTCTGGAGCGAGCCAAAGGTTTCTTTTTCTTTCATAATGTAAAAATAAGATCTGTCTTTTTCCGGATCTTTCGGTGCCACAGGTCCACTCATCTGTTCGTCCTCCTTGTCTCCGGCAGTCCAAGACCTGACTCCGGCAAATGCTTTCCCTTGCGCACAAACGTCAGTTTTTCCAGCAGAAATCCCGGTGTCCCCGCATAAATTCCAATTTCATTCTCTCCGCTCTGCAGCGTGACCTGCACACGGACAACGCGGATCTGATCCACCACCATTTTCGCCCATTCCGCACAGGACGGCTCGCCGGAACGGTATCCATCCGGAATCATCTCTATCTTTTGCGGTGCATTTCCATTGACGGCGCAGCCAAAATAGACACTGCCTCCCTGACAGACCGGATTTGCCGGAGCGGTATAGCAAATCATTTCGTATTCTCCCGCCTCCCTGACATAGATCTGATACGTCAGTTTTGGTGCCTGTCTGATCTGCTCTGCCATTTCAAAAAAAGTCTTTGTCTGCGGATATGCTTTCACACCAGATAACGTTTTTCCGTACTCCGGCAAAACATAAAATGCTCCCGCATCCGCCTTTTCATTGCAGATAAAGTGCTCTGCCTCGACAGAGAGCATCCCATCTGTCTCATAAAATGCCTCCGCCGGACATCCCGGCAGATCTTTTTCCAGCAAAATTTTTACCGGTATCCTTCCACCCTCATAGCAAACCTCAAAATCATATGTCCTGTGGTCATTCTCCCAGTCTGTGATCTCATCTCTTTTTATCTGCACCGTGAGCACCTCCTCACGGTCTGTGACTCCCTGCATTTTCCCAGGCAGAACCCACGGACTTTTGCACTCGATATGATAAGGCACTTTTTCTTTCGAGCCGCAAAACAATAACAGGGAGGCTTCACTGACAGCCGGATCTAAAAACTGCCGCATCACGATCAATTTTTTCGTCCAGTCCCCGCCTGCCGTACAGACATCACCGCCCTCTGACATGGCAAAGATCCTCGGCTTATTTGCCGGTTCTATGAAGGTCATGAGCGGATACCTGCACTCCTCATCGTTCCAGTTCACAAAGCCGATGTGCTCTGAGAGTGCCATTCCATCCCATTTTCCATCCAGAAGCTGATGAAACCGTTCTGTGAGTAAACGGTCTTTTTCGATACATGCTTTTATTTTTTCTGCATAATCATTTGCACATACCGCTCCCATTTTTGCAAAAAATAAATTTTTTCCTGCATAAAGCTGCATATCAGATGCGTTTGCACTTCCCATTGCCGGGTAATATACCAGTTCCCAGAAAGCCGGCAGCATCTCTTCCGGCACAGAAGATAAAAGCTTTTCTGTCTCCGCTTCTAACCTTTCATTTTCCTTTTGTCTTTTGTCTGCCTCCCCAAAGTGCACCGGATGATAAGTATCTGCGCGCATCGCTTCCGGCTTACAGTTATGATTCATTTTTGTATACTGCTGCATGATCCGATAAACTGCATCCTGCTGCGCCTCATAGAACCATCCGCCAAATTCACGTTTCACCCAGTACGCCAGATAATCCTGCGGCGCATGAATCCTGCTGCTTCCCCATTTTTCATAGTCATATGCGAGATCCATAAAGAAACTGAGCGGATACTCCTGAAATTTCAGGTCACCGACATTGACGATCCAGATATCCCGCACACCAAAGTCATATGCCATCGTCATCTGATCCCAGATTTTAGGCAGATAAGAACTGTTCACCCACTCATAAGAGACCGGCGAGCCGTGGTAATCAAAGTGATAATACATACCAAAGCCCCCGCGGTGGGAGCGCATTTCCTCCGTCGGAAGTGTCCGCATATTTCCATAGTTATCCTCGCAGAGCATCAGCGTCACACCGTCTAAGCCATCCCAGTCTTTCAGCCCCGGCGTTGTCTCATCCCCGTAATAATAAGCCTCCACTTCTTTATAAAGTGCGAGCATTTCCGGTTCATTCTCCCCGACACATTCCCGGATGAGTTTTCTCTGTTCTGTGATGATCTCTTTTAACAGGGAAATATTCTGCTCTAAGGATGCATCCTCCCCAAGCATCAGAGAATCTCTCTCCCCGCGCATGCCGATCGTGATGATATTTTCATATTTTCCACTGCGCAAAAGCCCGTCGCGCCAGTAACGGATCAGTCCCTCACGGTTGGTAAGATAGCTCCACTCATTTCCATAAACAGAATCCTCCCCACGCACCAGATCCCATTCCTCGCTGTGTCTTAAACATGGTTCATGGTGGGAATTGCTCATCACGATCCCGTAGCAGTCTGCAAGGCGGGCATTTTCCTCCCCCGGTCCATCCAGCGAAAAAGACGATGTCCACATTGCCGGCCACAGATAATTTCCTTTCAGCCGAAGCAGTGTTTCAAAGATCAGGTCATACATTTCTGCAGTAAATCCACCATAATGGGAAAATGTCCAGTTTCCGAACGCAGGCCATTCATCATTGATAAAAAACCCCCGGTATTTCACGGAGGGTTCTTTGCTCTGCATCGAGTCTTTTTCGGAAAAAATAATTTCTTTCTGCGGGGCAGGGACCACATCTGCAAAGTGGACAAACGGCGATACCCCCATAAGCTCTGAGATATGGAATAACCCATAGATTGTTCCCCGCTTGTCACTTCCTGCGATCAGCAGACTGCCATTTTTCAACACCTGAAACAGAAAACATTCCCGCTTTCCACACAGAGAGGAAAGTTCTATCCCTTCCTCTTCTGCGATTGCCTCTGACATCTCACTGTTTCCGAGCGTTGCCACATACACCTGCGCCGGCTGCAGCTCTCCCTGCCATTTTATGATCTTCGGGCGGACACCTGTGACCTGCTCCACATCCCCACAAACCTTTTCTGTGATTCTATAGACGCCCTCAAATGTCCCATCCTCCATCACAAATGCCGCCGCTTTTTGATCCTTTACTAAAATTGCTTCCATACGCGCACTCCTAATAAATTCTATAATTGCCGCTCAGTGCCAGATATGCGAAAAAATACAGACAGTTGTCATAATATCTTCTGTCCCCGGTGCGAAGCGGTGTCTCCCAGAAACGGTGGACACAGAGAAATGCATTTTTCTGGTCTGAGGCAAGTGCCGCCTGCGCATTGACCGCAGTCATCGCAACCGGATGCAGTGCCTTTCCTTCCAGAATGGTTCCGTCGGTCAGGAAAATACCGTCCCTGTCTTTCTCCTGCACGGTATCACAGAAAAAATTCAAAAACCGGTCAACATTCTCACTCTCCCACTCATCCTTTGCAAACCACTCATAGTCAAGGGCAATGTTTGCGATCGTCCGGTAGGCATCACTGTAATACCAGTCATGCCTGCCGAAAATCTCCTGATGTCCCTCATGCGGAGTCCCGTCATACTCCGCATACTCCGCCGACAAACCGGTGTCCGGATGACATGCCAGATGCAGATACGCTCTGCTCGCTTCTGCCGCGTCTCTCCAGAACTCCCGGTCATCTTCGTCCGCCCATCTGGCAAATAATTCATAAAAATGGGGCAGATGGTAAGACGGATCGCTGAAATTACAATTTGTAATAAACTTGATCAGATGCCTGGATGTGTCCCACATCGGTTCCCCCGGATGCCCCGGCTCTCCCTTGTGGATGCATTCCCGCAGAATTGCCCGCGCCTCATCTGCATAGTGGAATATTCCGGTTCCATTTCCCCAGCGGTCTGCCGCAAAAAACAGTGCCATGGCAAAATATTCTTCTCCGTCGGGAGCCGGACCTTCCGCATTTTTACTGCCATCTGTTGCACAGGACCACGCAAAATAATTCTTACATGGTCCATCCTCGATGTACATATATGTCCGGGTCCATTTCCACAGCCGGTCAAACTCTTCCCTGCGGTTCATCTGCACACATGCCATCATTCCATAGGACATTCCCTCTGTGCGCACATCATGGTTTCCCGTATCCTCTATGTATGCCATGTCGGCTCCCACCTCATGATAGAAACGCTCCTCCTCATTCCCATAAAAAATTGTCTCAAATGTCTGCTCCACTCTTCTCTGAATCTCCGCTTCCGGATACCCGTACTCTGCAAACACATTGCGATACTTTCCCGTCTCAAATGCTCCCGCCATCGTTCTACTCCTTTTCTCCTCTTTCCTTTATGTGTGATACGTCTCTTTGGGTCCCAGATAACTTTCCAGGACATCCGTTCCTTCCGGGCGGATCAACAGCTTTTCCAGAACAAACCCAGGTGTGACGGAATAAATGCGCAGACGGTTGATACCACTTCTGCATGAAACCGGAATCTCCTGTCTGCGTATCTGGTCTAATACACCTTTTGCCCAGAACTCTCCCTGATCTCCGATCCGGTATCCCTCAGGTACCGCGTTATAAATCCGGATCTCACCACCGTTATTCTGCACACCGTAGCAGAGTTTCTGATCGTTCGCCACCGGATTGGAGGGCTGCATATAAAGCGTAAGTACATACCCGCCGGGCTTTGATACCCAGAAATGATACTCCAGATACGGTGCATTTTCTCCCGGCACACCATACGCTGTGACCGGAAATGCTTTCATGGCAGACCGCGTTTTTCCATAGTCCCTGATGCATTGAAACCGTACCTTTTCGTTTTTTCCTTCCCGCTTACCATCCGCTGCATATCCATCCTTCCGGTCTGCATAATGCTCTGCCTCCATCACAATATAACCTGCCGTATCCACAAAGGTACCTTCCGGTACTTCCGGCAGATTTTCACATACCGGTATCTCGATCCGGCAGCAGCCGGAAGGCGTTTTTATTTCAAGCACTCCACAAGCAGACGTACCTGTATTTCCATCCCGGTTCATTGCCCAACGCTCCCGGTTTATTACAAGTTCCAGCTTTTCATAATTGTGCTTTTTCCCGTCCAGCACGCCCTGCATCGGACACACCGAAAGCCATTCCGGTTTTTCTGTGACCTCGTATGCAGCCTCACATTCACTCAGCCCATACAGGGTGATCCCGGCGCTCCTGCACGCAGGGTCTAAAAAATCCGGCAGTTTCATGGATTCCGTAAGCCACGGGCTTCCCTCTGCATGCTGCATCGTCTGATCCACTGTCACAACCAGTCTCGGTTTATCCGCGGGCAGTACCCGGTGAATCACAGGGTTTAAACATTCATCCTCATTCCAGTGCACAAATCCGATATGCTCCGATGCTCCCATGCCATCCCAGCGTCCGTGATCCATCTGATGATATGCCGTCACCAGTTCCCGGTCACGCTTCAGACACTGTTCTACCGCATCCCCGTAATCATTCGCGCGAAGTGCTCCAAGCTTTGCCAGGTATTGATTCATCCCTGCCAGAAGATGCATCCTGGTCAGATTCAGTGTTCCTGCCGCAGGGTAATAGATGAGCGCCACAAACGCCGCTTCGTATTCCGGCGCATGTTCCTTCACCCACGCATACACACGCTCCGCTTCCGTAAGTATCCGTTTAATCTCCTCCAGTGTATCCTGCGTTTCTCTTCCATGCACCGGGTGATACACCATTGCACGCATTGCCTCAGGTCTTCTCTTTTGTATCAATCTGGTATATCCCTGCAGAACGTCCGCAATCTGTTCCTGTATTTCCTCCGTAAAGCTTCCAAACTGCTGCCTCGTCCACTGTCTGGTATACTCTGCGGTCTGATTGACGGCACCACTTCCCCAACGTCCAAAATCATATGCCATATCCAGAAAATACGACAGTGGGAACTCCTGCGTTGCAATATCCCCCACATTGACAATCCAAAGTTCCCGCACCCCGAATTCATATGCCGTTGTCATTTGTTCCCAGATTTTCGGAAGGTACGAACTGTTGATCCATTCATAGGAAATGGGCCAGCCGTGATAGTCCAGATGATAGTACATCCCATATCCGCCCTTATGCGTCCTCATCTCCTTTGTCGGCAGTGTCCTGAGGTTTCCATAGTTGTCATCACACAGCAGTAAAATAACATCTTCCAGTTCTTCCGATCCCATCAGCCCCGCCGTCTGATCATTTCCATAAAAAAACGCTTCCACTTCCTTGTAGAGAGCAAGCATTCTCGGGACACGCTTTACGTCCTCATCCACACACTCCCGGATCAGCTCATTCTGCGTTTTTAGCACATCGCGCAGCAGTTCAATATTGTCTTCCAATGTTGCTTTTTCTCCGAGAATTGCCGTATCCGCCTCTCCACGCATGCCCAGGGTAATCACATTTTCAAATTTTCCTCTCCGAAGCAGTCCGTCTTTCCAGAACCGGATGATGCCTTCCCGGTTCGTCCGGAAATTCCATGCATCGCCATATACCGAATCTTTTCCTCGCAGGTACTTATACTCCTCCCCCTGTCTCAGACACGGCTCATGATGCGACATTCCCATAATGATTCCGTATTCGTCTGCCAGCTTTGCGTTTGCAAGTCCCGGGCCGTCATCCCCAAATCTGGCGCTCCACATCGCCGGCCACAGATAGTTTCCTTTCAGCCTTAGCAGCAATTCAAACACATGCTCATAAACCGAAGTTCCAAATCCCC
>OQVL01002864.1_pt1 | contig 10538 bp, 11 predicted proteins | sample 1691501 | NCBI WGS metagenome assembly OQVL01 (sample SAMN03418253, study PRJEB22391) | human gut metagenome | biome: human-gut; feature: organic feature; material: feces | host: Homo sapiens | place: Tanzania | collected 2013-01
ATAGCCATTCAGTGATAGGAACAATACGCCTATCGTGATTGAAAGTCTTTTATTGCCGTCAGAGACGTTTGTCCGATTGACATTGCCAAAATTCTTTCTAATATGAAAGTCAGGACTAAGGCTTTTGACTTTGCCAAATTTGACACAACAGACGGAACCGGTACAAAAGCTCTGGGAGCTATGGTCGGAGATGATGAAAACTTGGCTATTTTATACCGCCAAGACGAATCAAAAAACAACATACGGTTCACGCTCGCCCACGAATTGGGTCATTGTTGTTACGCCGACTTCACGAGCTCTGAAATGCCCTATATCGAGTTTAACCTTTCGGGCGAGCACACAGACGAAAAGGAAATCAAGGCAGACATATTTGCCGAGGAATTGCTGATACCGACCAAAGAGCTTAAAGGAGCTCTTGAGGAATTTTATGCAGACAGCCTTCCGAAATTGACAAAATTGGCAGATATTTTCGCCGTACCCGAAGAGGCTATGCGAAGAAGGTTGTCTCGCTTCAAGATTCCTTATATTGACGAATGCGGAAGAGAAATTTTATTTGGGGATTGAGGAGATATGTCAGGTCGTCAGAAAGACGGACAAGGGTCGAATAAATCAAATGGTATATCCGACGCTTTAAACAATGAGACTAAAAGTTTACTTGCAGGAAGCATAGTGGCAGACCCATTAATTGCGACGCCAAATTCGACGTCTTTGCCGCAAAAGAACGACGGCTCTTACCCACCCAAATCCGATGAGGAGTGGCTAAGAAATTACGCTGAAAAGATTTTAGCGTCTTCGTCTTCCACGGAGAAAAATTATCACCAAGCCGAAATCGCCAATATGAACAAGTTGGTTAACGGCATACTGGCATCTCTCGCAGGGGTTACGGTTATCACGCTCGCGCTTGTCGCACTCTTTGTTTGCTTCGACAAAAACACGGGAGCGATAATATGCGGCGCGGTCGGCGGCATAATTGACGCGATTCTCGGCGTTTTGGGAAACATATTCCATTCCAGCGTCAAGTATAAAAAAGCATATTTTGACGCAGAAACAGATAAAACAAAATTCGACAAAATGCTTTGGATAATACAGACCATAAAAGACGAAACAAAGCGAGACGACCTAATTGTCGAAGTGGTAAAAGAGCACTTTAAAACTCTTGAAAAAGATTAAAACAGTACATACATTTATTTAAGAACTGCTTCGGCGGTTCTTTTTTTATACCCAAAAACAATACAGAAACGGAGATTTAGATTTGAAAATTATTGAATTACTTAACGCAAAAAACGCGTTTGACCTCAACTGCAAATACGGCGGAGACATGCAGCTCGCCTTAAAGGTCATTAAGTTTATAAAAGCCGCAGAAACCGAAGCGGAATTTTATAACACCAAGTATTCCGAAATTCTTTCCAAGTACGCCGAAAAAGACGAAAACGGAAATGTTTCTCGCGAGGGCGGCGTAAAGCTCAAAAGGGACTCTTTAAAAGACTTTGCCGCAGAAACCGAAAAGCTTAATTCCGTAGAGGTCGAAACGCCCGACATTCGCTTCACTTTGGATGAGCTTAACAAGTGCGATTTAACTGGCGGCGCGCTTTACGCGTTATTCCCCTTTATAGAGGAAGCGTAAACCCTATCTTCGTATTATAAAAACATTTAACAAGGAGGTAAAAATGTCTCAGATTACAAAAGAAATCACCGTAGACGTGGCACGAAAAACGCGCTTTCAAGCGCTTGTTGTGGCGAAACAGAACGACGACAATTCGCGCTTTTTAAAAATCACGGTATGTAATGACGGCGCAAGGCTGACTGTTTCGAGCACATCAACAGCGACCATTAACGCCGAAAGAGCCGACGGACAGTCAAAGGCTTTCAGGGCAACAATAAATGACGACGGCACGGTCACTGCTCCCCTCACCTGCTGGATGCTTGATGTTGACGGCGTTTTGCGTTGCAGCATATCTATAATCAGCGCAAATGACCAAAAGCTGACATCAACTTCGTTCAGCATAGATGTTGAAAGAGCGGAATATTCGGGCGACGACATTTCACAGGACGAAAACTATGACGTCCTTATAACCCTTATTTCGGACTGCACAAAAGCAAAAAACGATTGCGAAGCGGCAACATCTGCGGCTACGGCGGCTACAGCTTCAGCTAATGAAGCGACCGAAAATGCAACAAACGCGGCTACGGCGGCTACGGCGGCGGCTGACGAAGCGAAAGAAATATCCAACTACTACGGCTCGCCTCTTGTGGCTTTAACGGCGGCGGATATGACGCAAACAAATAGAATCTACGTCTATACGGGAACCGAAGAGGGCTACACATCGGGCAATTGGTATTATTACAACGGCTCTGCTTGGGTAAGCGGAGGCGTATACAATTCCTCGACGGTCGCAAGACTCCTTGTTGCAGATACGGACAACAATAAAAATTATCAACTCACCTTTAGTTTGACAGGCGGAAAGCCCGTCATCAATTATGAGGAAATGTAAGGAGGTCATAAAATGTCTAATATATTAAATCTTTTATCGGAGGAATGCTTCGGCGAAAAAATGGATACGCTCAACAAGCTTCTTGCCGCAATAGCTTCAAACACAGGCGGCTTGACTATCAAGAGCTTTTCAGACCTTCAGCAACTCACAAGGCTTGGGCTTGCGCGCAAGGTCGTGAGCATAGGCGACCAGATAAGCTGTGAAAAGGCAACGTCAATCACAGCGACAGTCAACGGCACGGGCATAACTGCGGCAACGGTTGATTTTGAAAAATTCAGAAAAGCGACCAAAACCACAGCGGGGGCATATGCCTTTACTTATGACGGAGCTTGGAAGCTTGACGGCAAAGCGGCAGACCTTGCCGCATACGGTATTACCGTCACGGGAACACCTGCGAACGGCGATGTCGTGACAGTGACTGAAAAGACCGAGACGCTGGTATGGGATATTTTGGATTTCGATAAAGATACCCCGAGCGATAAAAAACTTACTCACACGGTCGCCCTTATGCTTCACGATTGTAGCGCAAAAGCCCAGTTCGACCAAAAAGAGGCAATATATTTTGCTTCTTCAGCTCTATCAGCCGGAACATACAACTTCACCTTGCCGAGCGACTATGAGAGTGAGGGCGGCGGCAAAACGTATCAGTTCACACTTACGAACGCTGTGCCGAAAAACGGGCAGATTGTTTTTGCGTGGAATTACGGTCAGCAAGCTCTTGATTCGAAAATTTCAACGTATTCATCGGCATCTTCGGCAACCCCGATTGAAACTGTTTCAGTTACCGAAGGAAACGGCGGAACGGCTCTTTCACCCTTGAACGCCTCTCCGCGCATTCGATATGCATCGAACAGATACAGTCAGTCGTCCGTCAGGCAAAAAATAAATTCGCAAAAAGCGGCGAATGCGTGGTGGAGCGCGGCGAGCAATTATGACAGACCACCTGCGGACGCGAATAAGCCGGGCTTTCTCTACGGAGTTGAAGATGATTTTATAAACGCATTGTGTAAAGTCGATAAAACGTGCGCCTTAAACACTGTTACGGACGGTGGCGGGAGCGAGACTGTAAGCGACTATCTATTTTTACCGTCGCAAACGGAAGTTTACGGCGGCGGGAGCGAAGGCACCGCATACGAGTTTTTCTCTAAATTTTCAGACCTTTCCGCTTCGGGTGTCGGCAATGACGCAAATCGCATCAAATATAACGACGGGGCGGCGTTCATTTATTGGACTCGAAGTGTTTCGCCGACTACAGCATTCGGCATTTTCGCCGTAAGACAAGCAGGTAATCTCTTGAGTTTGGCGGCTAACAACGAAACGGGCATAGCTCCCATCTGTTTCATAGGATAAGGAGGCAAAAAATATGTTTAAGTACAAATCTATAAAAGACCAACTTCTCGAATCCCGTCGAGCGGTTGAGCAGTCGCAAGCTCGTCAGCAGAGCATTGAAGCGGCTACGGCTATTGCGTTCGTCGCGCTCGCAGAAAGCGGCAACATAGACGACGTGACCGCCGTAGAGCATACGTCGCTCTTCTCGCCTTGGGCGGCTTCGGTCGCTTATAAGGCAGGCGACATAAGAGAATACGAGGGCAACTTATATCGCTGTGTGCAGGCTCACGCGTCACAAGCAGATTGGACGCCTGATGTAAGCGCTTCTCTTTGGTCGAAAATCGGCGACCCCACAGAAGAGTACCCCGAATGGTCTCAGCCTATCGGCGCGCACGATGCCTATAACAAGGGCGACAAGGTTTCCTATGACGGAAAACACTATGTTTCTACCGTTGCCGCTAATGTGTGGGCGCCGGGCGTATATGGCTGGAACGAGGTTCAGGAATAAGGAGGATACATATATGATTAAAGGTATTGATATTTCAAAATGGCAGGGCGATTTTGACTTTGCCGAAGCAAAATCAGAGGGTCAGGAGTTCGTGATTGTCAAAGGTGGCGGCGGAAACGACGGGCTTTACGTTGACCGCTGTTTTGAGGCGAATTATAAAAAAGCGAAGGCTCTCGGAATGCCTGTAGGCTGTTATTTTTTCAGCCTCGCAAAAACCGAAGCGGGAGCCGTAAAAGAAGCCGAATACTTCTATGAAAACTGCCTTAAAGGCAAGCAGTTCGAGCTGCCCGTCTATATCGACGTAGAGGGCGAAATGCTCAAAATCGAAAAGTCAAAGCTCACGGCAATTATCAAAGCTTGGTGCGATACCCTTGAAAAGAAAGGCTATTTTGTCGGTATCTATGCGTCGCTTTCGACTTTTGAAAGCAGAGTAAATGACGAAGAGCTTGCCTGCTACACACATTGGGTTGCCCATTGGTCGAATGAGTGTGGCTACAAGAATAAAAGCATTCTCGGCGTATGGCAGTTCGGAGGCGAGACGAACCCCATCAGAAGCAACAAGGTCGCGGGCGTAGTGTGCGACCAGAACTATATGCTCATAGATTATAGTGATGTCATTAAAAATAAGGGTTTCAACGGGTACACAAAGGCAGCCCCCGCCCCCGCAAAGAAATCTGTAGATGCCCTCGCAAAAGAGGTTATCGACGGGAAATGGGGCAACGGCTCTGAAAGAAAAAAGAGACTCGCGGCTGCCGGGTACAACTACAAGGCAGTGCAAGCTCGTGTTAACTATCTTCTTGAAACAAGGCTTGAAAAAATCGCCCTTGAGGTCATAAGGGGCGAATGGGGCAACGGCTCTGAACGAAAGAAAAAACTCAAAGCGGCGGGCTACGATTATAACGAGGTCCAAAAGCTCGTAGACGCATATTATAAAAAGTAAGGTTTAAACAACAAATCAGCGGGTAGGCATAACAGCTTACCCGCTTTTTTTGCGTTAAACCTCTTCGCTTAATGCAATTCCCGAAGCTCTACGATAGATTTCGTCTTTAACCATTTTATCCAGACCCTTGAACATTGGGTGACAATTAAAATGAGTAACCATAACAGCTGTAGCGTAGGCGTTTGCGTCAAGTTCGGCTTTTTGCAAATTGTACTCATTCACGTTGCGGCACAAGTGAATTGGTTTGTAGTTCTCAAAAAATTCGTTTTCGTGCTTTCTAATTTGCCATATGTGCCTAATCTCGTGTGCTATGGCAAAAAGAACGTCTCTTTCGTCCTGCTCCCCGATGTCTCGTAGATATATGTCCCCCCCGCGTGTGGCTTGCGCGATAGTCGTTTCTGATTGCATTTCTTTTACGCCGTAATGTACACGCGGAGGAACAATATCAAGAGAGGCGCACAGGAGATTTATATACCTTTCAACGCATTTTCTGTCGAGCATATCTTTCGCGCTCCTTTCAACGGTGTTCGCATTATTTACAAGGTAGGTTTTCGCCCACCTATTTTTTTGCATTTAAAAATGCCCTTTGAAGGCAGAAAGAACTTCAAGGGGCAAATGTCGGCGGGATAGGTTAATAGAGGAGTAAGAGTTCCCCGCCAACGGATAACATTCTATCACTTTTTTCAGTAAATTTCAAGTCCGTTGTGAAACAGATTTGAACGGTAGCTTCATACTTGTATTGCAGGGCTGCCGCCAACCATTTTTAGTAAATTTTTAGTAAAATAACGATTTTGTTTTTAAAAAGTGTGATTTTAAGCCGTTTTAAGGCGTTTTAAGAAGTTTTTCTACAATTTGTAATTTTATACCTTATGAAATTACACTACTCTCAAACCTCAAATTGTGAAAGTAAACCGCGCCCACTACACTGCGCGGGGTATTCAAAAGGCAGTATTTGCTAATGCAAATTAATTATAAATCACTTTTCATTCGCTGTCAATCACGCAAAGCTCTCTGTCAATAACGGCTATGCGCTCGCCGAGTGCGGGCGCGGGCTGCAAGTACTCTATAGACAAAAGCGAAATATGCTCTAAAGCAAGCGTTTTATAAATAAGCTCTGTTTCACTTTCGGTAAAAAATCTTCTGAATTCCTGAACAACAAAGATTTTTGTTTTTAAATATTTTGAAGAAAGCTTTAAAAAGGTTGAAAAGCGCTCGGCAAAATCGCCGTCGGTGCGCGGGCACGGCTTAAAAAGATTTATTAATGCGTGTGTGTCGTCGATGCAGGTATAATCGCAGTCAAACTCGCACATTTCTGCAAGCTTTTCGGCAAAAAACGAAAGGCTTGCTTTTATTTCGGCAGTTTTTTCAAAAAGCTCTGTGTCGGCAACGTCGCAAAAATAGGCGCTGAGTTTTGTCAGAAGCTTTTTGTTTTCAAGATAAGGCTCAAGCGGGTTTACAAACATACCTTTTTGCGAAAAATTAAACGGCACGTTGTCTTCCGAAAACACAAACAAATCCTCTTCGCCGCCGCATGAAAACACCGAAAGTGTGTCGCGGTAAAGCTTTGTGTTTTCAATTACCAAAAGCCCCGCTTCGCCTTCGCCGATTACAAGCGGCCTGTCTAAAAATTTGAACGCAACGGTCATATTATCAAAAACCTTTCGTCGGTATCTATTATATCGCTTTTTCGTTCGCCGACAATAATTTCCATTTTTGAAAACTGCTTTTCGGTTATTATTATAACCTCAACAATCCCGGCGGGCGGTTTTTTCTTTTTAAGACTTTCGCAAACTGCCGCGGCGGCATTTTGGTTGACGGCGATTTTTGAATAAACCGATTCCTGCATCATTATGAAGCCGCTTTTAATCAAAAACTTTCTGAATGCGGTGTATTCGCGCCGGTCTTTTGTGGTTTTTGTCGGTAAATCAAAAAGAACAAGTACTCTCATAAATCTATAACTCATTATTCTGTTTCGGGAAATTTCAATAAAGAAAAGTCGGACTGCTCGACGGCGGCAAACACGCTTTTTGAATAAATGCCTATTGTGTTTAAAAGCGTGTTCACTCTGCCGTCTGTTTTTAATTCGCTGTTTAAAAGATTAATCAAGCCGTATTTAATGTCCTTTGTAAAATCGTTCACGTTATTTTCCTTTACAAACCTGTCGACAATAGGTCTGAAAGGCTCCATTAAATCGCAGCCTAAATTAAACTGATTAAAAATATTGTCGTGAAACAAGCCGAGCTGTGTGTTGTAGCCGCATGAAACAATCTCACGGTTAAAGCACGAAAGCAATATGCTGTAGCCGTAGTCCAGCGCGGCGTTTTCGGGGCGGTCGTCGTTTCGGCTGAAGTCTTTTCCGAAAAGCGCGTTAAAATACACCTTGGCGGCGTGACCCTCGCGGTTTGAAGCGTCATTAAATTCAAGCTCGTCTATATACTTTAAAAGCATTTCATATTGTGAAAGCCCGAAGCACTTTAAAACTTTTGCCTGATTTTTAATTTTTTGCGCTACAATTTCCGTCCAGACGCGCTGTTTTGAAAAATCGTCCCATTTAATCTGCTTTTTAAGCCGCGAACTGCAATCGTGACTGCCGTAAAGCGACATAAGCTCTGAACAGGGATTGCGCTTTTCATCGCAAAATATTACGTTCGTCTTGTTTTTTATAAGGTTGCACAAAAGCGCAGTTGTCACCGAGCACGATGTGTTTTCGACAATTAAAACGGAAATATCGTCAAGATAAACCTTTGAAATGTCGTCAACATCACGCACGACAAGATACCCCATATTGTAATCAAGCTTTGACGGTTTTGTAACCGCAACAACGCGCCAACTCATAACGCCCCTCCCCAAAGTGTTTTAAAACAGTGATAACTGTTTCTCTTTTGATTCTTTTTCGTGCTCAACAAGAGTAATCTCTTGCTCAAAAAGCCCCGTAACCGACTGATTTATAAGAGTGATTTTTTCAACGTTCTTGATTTCGGAAATTTTTGCATTGAGCATAAACGCTCCCGATTTTTTGCTTCCGCCAATCATTGTCAAATCGCCTGTGGCGGCGTTTGCGTGAAGGATATTAATGATTTCTCCCAAAACATAACACTGCTCACCGGGTTTTAATGCAATGAACATTTCGCGGCCGTTTTTCATAATGTTGCATACCGCTTCGGTGCGCGATTTAAAAACAGTCTCGCTGAGCTTGTAAAGAATCGCGTCATAAAGACGTATACTCTTCTCGGGCGATATTCCGTCAAACGCAGTCGCTTCATATTGGCAATCTTTTGAACGTCTTTTTAATTCAAGCACTTTATTATTGAATTTGAACACTTTTTTAATATACACTTCGTCTTCATACGGCAACACAAGCTGTGTGCGAGGGTTAACGGTAACGCGTGCACCCATATTACTTTTACCCGTCAATGTCATTCTGAACCCGTCAAACGAAAGGCATGCGCCGATTTTCACGCAGGGAATAACCACTTGTGCATTTGTTTTAACAAACTCGTATTCGGAAACATATTTTCCGGGGTTTTCAAGATACTCTTTTTCTCTGTATATCTCAACAGGCACAAGTCTTAAAACATCATTATTTTTTTCGCGGTATTTCACAAGTGAGAAATACGCGGTAGATGCGCTGTCAAATCCGCCGTATTTTGAAATATCCGATTTTGGACCGTCTGCCTTTTGCGGCACCTGACCGCCGCCTTTTTTCTGAATTGTCGCATTAAACAGCTGTCCCGTTCCCTTGCGCGAATACCTTGTGTAGCGGATATTGTTTTTTGCCATTGTGTTTTTAACAATATTCATTGAGCGGTTGTTTTCGGTATCCCACGCGCCTTTCACAGGATAATCAAACATCCTGTTAAGGCTGTAGCTGCCCGCGCCGTTTTGCGAAAGCCCTTCGATAAATCTTTTTAAATTGCAGGTGACTTTAACATCGTAAACATTGCCGACAACAATGTTAAGATATGCGTCTTTTGCATGGTGATAATCGTTGACCTCGCGGCATTTGAGCATTTGAACACGCTCATTTCCGGTTTTGTTTTTGCCGTCGTCGCTTCCGTGCCTGAAATCCGAAACAAGGCTTGCTTTGACATAAACGATTCTTGTGCCGTCTTTTTTATAAAAATCCTCAAGAATATGTGCAACCGCCTTTGTTGCCTGGCGCGTTTCGACAAGCTGGCGCGAAACAAAAGCCGAAAGCTCTTCATATGTAAGCGCCGTGCTTCTTGTGAGCCTGTTGTACTTTTCGGACGATATAAACTTCTTTGCCAACAGCTCTTGCCAGAATGCTCGTCTATTTTCTCTTATTTCGCGGCTAATGGGGTATTCGTCGCTTTTTTTGCTGTTAGCGGGTCTGTAGACAAGCACGCGGTTTGAAAGGCTGTCGTCTTTAATTTTTGAGCGCGGGTAAACGTGGTCTATATCAAAATCCGATTTGCCGCTCATAAGCTCTTCAAGGTCTATTCTTCGCCCGGTGTACATACACTGACCGAGCTGTGTGTAATAAAGATAAAGCTTGTCGCTTCTTAAATCCTCGTCGGAGTGCTCGTTCAACGAGTTATAAAGCTCACGATATGTTTCTTTATACGGCTCGTACTCCTCAAGAAGCTGTGATTTTCTTGAAAGCTTGCGGCCGCTTCCGTCGGCACCCTTTGCAACCTCGATAAAAATCTTTTTCGGCGGGTGCTTCATTATTTTTTCTATCTCTTTGGTTATTAAAAGCGCGCGGTAAATCGGGCGCTTAACCTTTGGCGAAACATAAAGCCCTTCTACAGCCTCTTTAACAGTAATATTCTCTTTAAAGCCGTTTTCTTCGCTGATTTTTCTTTCAAAGGTCTTGTTTTCGTCGCCGTCACAGCAAAAGTCTTTTGAATAAAGAAGCTCGTTCAAATTAAGATTTGTTTCCCACATAGCGGTAATAATGTTAACGCACTCGCCGCTATCTTTTTTGCATGCAATAATTTCGGTCAAAAATTCCTTTGACAGGTTGCCCCAACCCGTGTATTTAAGGTTTGCAATCGCGTCAATTTCTTTAGTTGAAAGCTTGTTTGAAAGCAGCTTTTTAAGGCGGCTTTTTAAAAGCTTTTTGTCGTCGCCGAAAATGGTAATGGCGGATATTGCCGCTTCTTTTTCGTCAAAGGTCAAGTTCTCATAACGCTTAAAGTCACTGAAAGATTTAAGCGTAGATTTAAAATCGCCGTCAAAACCGCTGAGCGTTTCAAACTCTTTGCCCTGCGATTTCAGGTAATTTTCAAGAGCTTTTTTCGTTACC
>OQVL01002865.1_pt1 | contig 10537 bp, 11 predicted proteins | sample 1691501 | NCBI WGS metagenome assembly OQVL01 (sample SAMN03418253, study PRJEB22391) | human gut metagenome | biome: human-gut; feature: organic feature; material: feces | host: Homo sapiens | place: Tanzania | collected 2013-01
GCATCCCAGGACGATCCCCGCCTCGCCGTAGTCATGATACGGATCGGTCATCTCCCCCGGATGGGCGTGTCCGTCGGCGAAGGGCTGCATGCTCCGAGGAATCGCATCCTCGGCGTTAATCGTTCCTGCTAGAGCTTGGACATATAGGGTTGAAAGCGGCATGCAGGACGATCGGCAGGAACCTACGCAACTCCGCTCATATGGATGTCACGGGCAATGCGTACACGTCCTTCCTCAGCGGGTACATCTTCTCTGTCAGGCACACCAGACAGGATGGGCCGACCCTCAGCAGGGAATGGTCCAGTCTGTCGAATGCCTTCACATCCTTCGCATCGTCTTAACACGATCATCGGGGCGGATCAGATTCTTGTTCTGGACAAAGGAATAATCAGTGAGCGCGGAAACCACAGGGAGCTTTTGGTACAAAACGGATGGTATGCCCGTATGATTTCAGAGCAGACAAAGGCGCGGGAGTGGAGCATTACCTGACACCGCAAAAGATACTTATACGCAAAACGGAGGAGCTTGCAAAAGCAAGCTCCTCCGCGCTGGTATACTGTATCGCTGAAATGTCAGTATTGAGGATACTGCTTCCACAGGCAATCCTCAATCGTTTTGATGGCATGAACCGTCTCGACATCATCGACTCCGTTTGATAGAAGGGCGTAACCCCGATATACGCAGCCATTCTTCATCCTTAATTCTTCGGCATACACGCCGCTGTAGTCCCAGCCTCCATTGAGCCAGCAACAGCTGATTGTACTGTCCCTCTTAGATTTCTCCGGATACTCCGGCAAAAAAGCTGCAGTATACTGCGATTGTGTCTGTGCAAAATACACATCGTTATCTGTCCACACACCCCCCATGTTTCGGATACTTTCTTTGAATGTACGAAACCTCATGGGCTGTGCTTCAGAAGAGTGTATTCGGGCTGCTATCGGGCACTGCATACGTTTCCTGTGCCGGCAATGTCGCTGATTTTATTGGGTTCTGCAGATAGTATGCCGTCAGCCATGACTGGTAGTGGGTTTTGGTCATCAGCATAAGCTCGCTGAACAGTTCAAAAGTCATGCTGACCGAGACATGGTTTTCAGGATTCTTTCCGAACCGCGGCACGATCAAGCCTTTGGCGTTGGTTTCTCCGGGACCGCTGTCAGCAACGAAAAGAAAATCCGTCTTACTGCCGCAGACGAGCTGCGCAGTCCGCGACAGGCTTTTCCCATCCGCCCGTGCCCGTCCGTACCTTGCGAGCTTTTCCGCCGAAGTGCCGCCAAGACACTGATAGAGCGGCGTGCTGTCGCCATTTTTCTTCTTAACCTGCATAAGATAGCGCAATTCACCACCCACCAGCTTCCGGCACAACTCCAACACCTCCGCCATATCGATGTAGATTTGAATGCTGTTGGTCTGACGCTGGCCGGAGGGCTTGCTGAGGTCGTAGGAGGCAAATGTAAAATGCGCTTTCCCGATCTCAAAGGCATCATTCAGACTTTCCACAAAGCAGTTGCGTGCATCGATGCGAATGATTTGGCTACGGTTGCGGTCATCATTCATGGCTGAGCTCCTTCCACAATGCCGGCAGATGTTCAAGTGCGTCGATAAGACGGTCGCTGTTTTTTTGGAACTGTTTCCGGAAATCCTCCTGAATGTCATAATTGAGATACAGCGCCTGATAGGTGATGGACCAGACCCGCTCCATGGATTTGTCAGGAAGCATTTTCTCCAGCTCCACGATTTGCTGTCTTACAGAGAACAGCGCTTTCTGCCATGCAATAAAATCGTTGTCGTGGATGGGGATGCCGAAGCTTTCTACCCACTCGCGTACGGTATGCTCTTCGGAACAGGAATTGCTGGACGCCCGCGTCAATGTCGTAACCGCCAAGAAGAACCTGATTGACGCCGCTTATAATCTGATAGCTTCAATGGGGTTGATGACGCCCGCGGGACTGGAACTGGATTTGGAAAAATACCGCAAAAATCCGATTGAAAAGACCGCCGAAACACGGGAAGACGCCGAAGAAAACAAGACGGCGGAGCAGTCCGCCGAAAAAACAGGCGTCGAAAATCCGGAACAGGTTGATGCGGGTTAAGTTTGAAAAGCGAAATATCGGCTTGCCCCGTTCGTTAAAGGGTGTATATTAAAGAAAAATATCGGAAACTATGGACAGAAAATGACAGAGCAAAACGAACCGTCAATGGAGGACATTCTCGCTTCGATCCGCAATATTCTGGCGGAAGGGGAGGATAACGGTCCGAAAAACGCACCCGTCGGCGACAGCCGCGCGCCGGTCGCGCGACAGGCTGGCAATCAGCCGTCCGTTGAACATTTTCCCGCCGAACAAAAACAGCCCGCGGCGCAATCCGAATCGAATCAGAACGGCGCGACCGCTCCCGTCCCCGTCAAACCGGGCGTCGACAAACAGGGCGGCGTCGTGGAATTGACGGCGGAAATGATCGTCCCGCCCAAGACGCCCGTTCGGGAATCCGTCGTTGAGGAAGATGACGATTTCACCCCCGAACCCGTTATTCCCAAAACGCCGATGAAAGAGGAAACGCTGTCGGATTTGATTAACGAAACGGCGCATGGTCGTTTTGACGAGGACGACGATCTGCAACTGGCGGAACCGACGCTTGCCGCGGCGACCGAGTCTTTGTCGCAACTGCGCGACATCGCGTCCGAAAAACGCCTGAGTCTGGGCAAGGGCGATTTGACGATCGAAGCCATCGTCCGTGAAATTCTGAAGCCTTATCTGAAAGAATGGCTGGACGTCAATCTGCCCGATATCGTTGAACGCGTCGTTAAAAAAGAGGTCGCCCATATCATGGACAGGCTGGATCTGAAATAATCGGTGAAACAAGTTTTATTTCCTCAAGCCCGTCCAAACGCTTGGGGAAAATTTTTTTGAATGTCAAACGTGAAGGAGAAAACGGCGATGCTGGACAAAACTTACAGCCCGTCCGAAGTGGAAACAAAAATTTATGAACAGTGGGAAAAGTCGGGCGCGTTCGCCTGTTGCCCCGATTCGGATAAAGAACCGTACTGCATTATGATTCCTCCTCCCAACGTAACGGGCAATCTGCATATCGGACACGCCCTGACGTTCACAATTCAGGATTCGCTGATTCGCTATCAGCGCATGAAGGGCAAAGATGTTTTGTGGCAGCCGGGAACGGATCATGCGGGGATCGCCACGCAAATGGTCGTTGAACGCCTGTTGGCGAAAGAAGGGGTGTCCCGCCATGATCTCGGACGTGAAAAATTCATTGAAAAGGTCTGGGAATGGAAAGCCAAATCCGGCGGTCAAATCACCAACCAGCTGCGCCGTTTGGGCGCGTCTTTGGATTGGCCGCGCGAACGATTCACGATGGACGACGGATTGTGCCGCGCCGTGCGTCAGGAGTTTGTGACGCTGTACAAGGACGGCTTGGTCTATCGCGCGAAGCGTCTGGTCAACTGGGATCCGTATCTGCAGACAGCGATTTCCGATTTGGAGGTTGAACAGCGCGAAGTCGTCGGCAAAATGTGGTATTTTAAATATCCCGTCGAAAACGGAGAGGGACGCTTTATCACTATCGCGACGACGCGTCCGGAAACGCTGTTCGGGGATACCGCCGTCGCCGTTTCGGCGGACGACGAACGCTACAAGGACTTGATCGGCAAAAACGTCATTATTCCGATTTGCAATCGCGCGATCCCCGTCGTCGCCGACGAACACGCCGACCCGACCAAGGGGACGGGCGCGGTGAAAATCACGCCGGCGCACGATTTCAACGACTTCGAGGTCGGCAAACGTCACAATCTGCCGATGATCAATATTCTGGATTCGACGGCGCATTTGAACGAAAACGTGCCCGAAGCCTATCGCGGTTTGACGACGGCTGATGCTCGCGTCAAAGTGTTGGAGGACGTTAAGGCTTTGGGATTGTTCGTCAAAGAGGAAGACAATCCCATGACGATTCCCTACGGCGACCGTTCGGGCGTCGTAATTGAACCGTGGCTGACCGACCAATGGTTTGTCGATGCGCCGAAGCTGGCGGCGGAGGCGATCAAGGTCGTAGAAGACGGACGTATGGAGTTCGTGCCGAAAGCGTGGGAAAAAACCTATTTCGAATGGATGCGCAACATTCAGCCGTGGTGCGTTTCGCGCCAACTGTGGTGGGGGCATCAAATCCCCGTCTGGTACGGTCCCGACGGTCATTTCTTTGTCGAGGAAAACGTCGCGCTGGCGCAGGCGGAAGCGGACAAACATTACGGCAAACACGTTGATTTGAAACAGGATCCCGACGTGTTCGACACATGGTTTTCTTCGGGTATCTGGCCGTTTTCGACGTTGGGTTGGCCCGACGACACCAAAGAATTGCGTCGTTATTACCCCACGAACGTTCTGGTGACCGGTTTTGACATCATTTTCTTCTGGGTCGCCCGTATGGTGATGCTGGGACTGCACTTTATGAAAGACGTGCCGTTCAAGACCGTCTACATTCACGCTCTGGTGCGCGACGAACAGGGGCGCAAGATGTCGAAATCAAAGGGCAACGTTATCGACCCGCTGATTTTGGCGGACAAGTACGGCGTTGACGCGATGCGGTTCACGCTGGCGGCGATGGCGGCGCAGGGGCGCGACGTTTTGATGAGCGAATCGCGCGTCGAGGGATATCGCAACTTTGTGACAAAGCTGTGGAACGCCGCCCGTTTCTGCGAAATGAACGAATGCAAGGCGGTCAAGGGCTTTGATCCGAAATCGGTTAAAAATCCGCTGAACAAATGGATCGTGTCCAAGGCGGCGCAGGCGCACGGAAAGGTCACGACCGCTTTTGACGAATACAAATTCAACGAGGCGGCGAACGCGGCGTACCAGTTTGTCTGGGGGACGTTCTGCGACTGGTATCTGGAATTTGCGAAACCGCTGTTCTTCGGCGATGACGAGGCGGCAAAAGCCGAAACGCGCGCGACGGCGGCTTGGGTGCTGGAACGCATCTTGATCATGTTGCATCCGATCATGCCGTTCGTGACCGAAGAACTGTGGAGCAAAGGCGGGCATGATAAGATGCTGATCGTCACGGATTGGGGCGATTTGCGCGATCTGGTCGATCCGGCGGTCGAAACGGATTTGGACTGGGTGGTTGATTTGGTCGCGGCGGTGCGTTCGCTTCGTTCCGAAATGAATATCGCCCCGTCGGCGAAAATCACGATGTTGCTGGGCAAGGCGTCCGACGCCGAAGCCAAGCGGTTGGAAAAATTCAATACGCTAATTAAAACGCTCGCCCGTTTGGAAAAGGCGGAGATTTCGCATTCCGCCGACGATGAAAAAGGCGCGGCGCAGGCGGTGTTCGGAACGGTCGAAATCCTGTTGCCTTTGGCGGGCGTGATTGATGTCGCCAAAGAAACGGAACGTCTGAACAAGGAAAAGGCGAATTTGGAAAAAACGATTTCGTCGTTGTCCGGTCGTTTGAACAATGAATCTTTCGTCGCCAAAGCACCCGTCGCGGTGGTTGAAGAACAGAAAAAACGTCTGGAAGATGCCAAAACCGCTCTGGCGAACATCGGCGGAGCTTTGGAACGGCTGAAATCCTTGTGATTGAAAGGAAAAGCGCATGAATAAATACGGGGTGTTTCTGACGGTTCTCCTGCCGCTTTGCGGTTTTGCCGAAGCGCAAGAGGTTGTTACGGTTGAAACGCCCGCCGCGGCGGCGATCGCCGAACCGAAGCGCATTCTGCCGCGGTATCCGGCATCGTTCAATTATTTGATGATGTAAGGCTTCGTTCAACGCTGTCGGGCTGGCAAAAGACTTTGATGCCGATTTCGTTTTCTATCACCCGAACACGCGTTTTTTCGTGCGGGTGAACGATGCCGGATACCGCGGCAGAATGCGCTTGCCCGCCGAAGCGACCGACACCTTTTCCACCTGTTTTTGGGAACGCCTGCCGTCGCAGGACGTCGTGTACAGCATGTTGGCGAAAATCGACGGGGAAAAAACGGGCTACTTGAAAATTTCAAAAAAATTGACCCGTATGATTAAAAACGTTCCCGACGCGCTGTCTTCGTTCGGCAAGGTGCGCGTCTACACGGCGTTGGACAAATCGGGGTTGAAAAAACGCCTGTGGTTTAAAATGCGCCGCCGCGAACCTGACAAGGTCGCGGGATCCGGTTGGTGTTCGTCGGGTAATCTGGCGTTTCTGTCCACGGTCGGTTCCGGTGTCGTTCCGGCAAAAAAACAGCAGAAAAGCCTGTTGGCGGCGGCGGACGAAAAAACGGAGTTCGATTTGCCCCTTTTAAAGCTGAAAGGCGGCGCGCTGTCGATTAACGGATTGGACGGCGAACGGCTGGGCGAAGTGATCGTTACGTTGGAAACGGGGACGTTGCAAACGCCCGCGAAAGACGATGATGACGACGGCGATTGCGACGAAAAGACGGAAAACTTTCTTTACCGCTTTTTTGAATGACGGGCGTTGAACGGCAGGCGATATCCGTTTCGGAAACGGCGGCGCCGATAACGATGACGGCTTTTGATTTAACGAAATAGCGTAAAGCGGTGTAAAAAAATTCCCTCCGAACCGGAGGGAATTTTTTATTGCGGAAAACGGGGTCAAGCCTCTTTTCTTTCGGTTTCGTCATCTTCGTCGTCGGATTGTTTTTTGACGAACGCCTTGACTTTTTTAACGCGGAAACCGTCGATTTCCAAAATTTCAAAGCTGCAAAGCGGGCAATCGACGACATCGCCGACTTTCGGTTTGCGCGCCAACAGTCCGAACACATAGCCGCCGATGGTGTCTTCTTCGTGTTCGTCCAAAGGACGCAACCCCATGTATTCCAACGCTTCGTCCAGCAAAGTCATGCCCAAAAATTCGAAAGAACCGTCGTCCAGCCGTTTTTCATACACTTCGTCGGTCGTGTCGTGTTCGTCCTGAATGTCGCCGACCAGTTCTTCCAAAACGTCTTCCATGGAAATCAGCCCCGACGTTCCGCCGTATTCGTCCACGACAATCGCCATGTGAATGCGGCGGCGTTTCATGGTGTGCAAAACTTCGGACACCGACAGGCTTTCGGGGACGAACAGGACTTCGCGCAACATTTTGTTGATGTTCTTTTCGCCTTCATTCATCAGCAAATCGCGCAAATGAACCATGCCGACAATGTTGTCTTTGTCTTCGTCGCAAACGGGATAGCGCGTGTGATTGCTTTGTTTGACGATGTCAAAGTTTTCATCGAACGTGTTTTCCAGATACAGACATTCCATATCCTGACGGGGAACCATGATTTCGCGCGCGATTTTATCGGAAAAATCAACGGCGTTTTTGATGATTTCGCTTTCGGTTTTATCAATGATGCCGCCGCGTTGCGATGCGCCTGCGATCAGCTTGATTTCTTCTTCGGAATGAACCAGATCGCTTTCATGCGCGGGGTGAATCCCGATGATTTTCAGCGCGCAAGCCGCCAGATGGTCGAATATCCAGATGACGGGGCGGAACACCTGCGCGAACAGGTACAGCGGGCGGACAACCCACATGACCGCCGTTTCCGTTTTTTGAATGGCGATGGATTTCGGCACCAGTTCGCCGAAAACGACATGCATCAGGGTAATCAGCGTAAAGGCGGTCGCGATGCTGACGGAATGCATCAAAATGGGATCGTCTTTCAACCACGGACCGAACAGCGGGTCGATAATGACCGCCAGCGCGGGTTCGCCGATCCAGCCCAAAGCCAGCGACGCCAGCGTGATGCCCAGCTGCGTGGCGCTCAGGTACGAATCCAACGCCGAAGTGACTTTGATTGCCAGTTTGGCTCTTTTGTTGCCGTGGGCTTCGATTTCTTCCAATCTGGAACGGCGGATTTTAACGATTGAAAATTCCGCCGCGACGAAAAACGCGTTGACGGCGACAAAAAAGAATGCCGCAATCAATTTCAAGGTAGTGTATGACGAAGAAGGGTCCATAATTTCCTCTGATTAAAATAACGATAACAGGCAGGACACGGGGGCGTGATCCGAAGATTTTTCCACGCCGCGAGCGTCTTTGTCCACCGTCGCCGAAATCAATCGGTCTGCCCAGACGGGGGATAAAAACAGGTGGTCAAGCAAAATGCCGTTGTCCTTTTTGAACGATTCGCCGCGGTAATCCCAATAGGAATAAGTCCCTTCGGGGGCGAAACGGCGCAAAGCGTTCGTCAGTCCCGTCAGGTAAAACGCGCGAAACCGGTCGCGGACGGGATAAACGGTAAAAGCGGAATTTTTGAACGCGACGGGATCGAAAACGTCGGTGTCGCGTTCAATGACGTTGAAATCCCCGCCGATAACGAACGCGTCGTCCCGATTCGTCAAATCCCGCGCGTAATCGGTCAAAGCGTCCAGCCAAGCCAGTTTGTATTCCAGTCGTTCCGTCGATTCGGAATCGGTCGCCGACGGTTGACCGTTCGGGACGTACACGCTGATAAAACGGGATTTCAAAGCGGGACTGTATGTTTCGATGAAACGCGCCTGATCTCCGCCGTCGGGGGCGTTCGGCAATTTATCCAGCGTCCGTTCGATTCTGCCTTTGGCGAGGATTGCCGCGCCGTTATAGCTTTTCTGCCCGACGGCGACGGCGTCGTATCCCATCGCGTTCAGTTCGAAAAAAGGAAACCCCGCGTTTTCGGTTTTTGTTTCCTGCAACATGACGATATCGGGACGGCGCGCGTCCAGATAATTCGTCAGGACGGACAGGTGCGCTTTGATTGAATTGATGTTCCACGTCGACACGCAAATATCGTCGCCTCGGTGAACGGAGGCGGGCGGGGGTTGCGTTGCGGTATCGGTATTCATGTCTTTGTCGGACGACCTTCGACGTTTTTTTTAACTTTACTATCACTTATACAGGAAAAAACAAAGGGAATCCACAGGAAAATATGCCGTGCGGGGGATTGTTTTTTTTAAGCCTCCGTTTATAATCGAAACTGAATTGTCTTCGGGGTGCAAAGATGAAAACGCCGCCTGCTTTTTTGGTTTTCGCGTGTCTGGCGGTTTTGTTCGCGCCAAAGGCGGTTTTCGCGCGTCGACAACCCGAATTGACGCTGGAAATCGACGAGGGAAAACCGACTTTTCTCCATAACAGAAAATCGTTTGACTGCGCGAACGGCGTCAATCATGGCGGCGGCTGCACGCGCGTTCATTTCTATGTTGAAACAACAGGCGTGAAACCGGCGCCGGACGGCGGCATCGGCGCGGTGACGCTGAAAGTCGGATTGCGCAACGTCGAAGTGGAACTGTCCAATGATTTGAAAAAAGGATCCTGTCTGTTCAACGCAACGTTAAAGCACGAACTGACGCATTTGGCGTTGCATCGCAATGTTCTTCGAAAATTTGCGCCGGAAATCGCCAAAGCCGCGCTTGCGACGATTGAAAAAATGCCGCCTCCGCTGACGGCGGCGCAGGTAAAGAAACTAAACGGCGTTTTAAAAAGGCAGGTCGATCACATGATCGCGCAGGATCGCGAACAAAACGCGTTGATGGATTCGGACGCCGCTTATTTGTATCAGGACAAACAATGCGCGGGGAAAAAATGAACAGTTTGAAAATCGTTCTCGCCGTCGGAATCATCGCCGCTTTCACGCAATCGGGAATCGCCCTCGAACAAAAGTACGAACGTGTTTATCAAAAAACGAACAAGATTGTCCAAAAATCAAAAGCCGTCAAACAGGACGTACAGTGGCGGCGGGCGGACGCCTATCTGTCGGTCAGCCGCGACAGACCGACGGTTTCCGTCAATAAGGCGCAAACGCAAACCGAATTTCAAATCGCGCCCGACAAAGCGGATTGCGGCGGCAGACAGACTTTTTCATGTTTCCGTTCTTCTGTCGGATTTAATGCCAATGTCGATTGCGATCGTTCCGCCATAGTTTTGACCGTTGAACAAAAACAACCGCCCGTTATGGTCGTTTCGTCAAAATTTAAAAAGGATAAATGTCTTTTCGATAAAATCGTAAAGCATGAATTAACGCATGAAAAAATATTCCGTTCCGTTCTGGATTCCTATGTTTTGAGCTTGTCGCAAAAGTTGATCGCCATGTATGAAAACGGACAACGGGACGGTTTGTCATGCAAAGAAATCAAAGAAAATATCGACAAACCGGTTTCGGCGGCGGAAAAGGAACACGCGCGTCTGCAGTCCGAACGCGGTCGGCAAATCGACGCGCCCGACGGCGCGCACGCCTATGGTTTCGAAACGTGCCGGAGTACGGAATGACGCGTTTTCTTTTTTGGTTTTGCGTTGTCGCTTTTTCCGTTTTTCCCGCCGCCGCGCGTCCGTCGCTGGAAGTTGTGCGCAACCCGCCGGAGGTTGAACAAAAACTGTCGATTGTTTCCGTTCCCGTGACGCAATGCGGATCGTGGGCGGAGGGGTGTACCATTCCCGTTCTGTACAGTTACGGCATCAGTGCCGACTGTGCCGGACAACGCTTGACGCTGCAATTCGATGTCCGAGGCTACCGGATTGAAATCGTCGACAAATTGAAAAAAGAAACGCCGAATTTTGATTTGATGCTGAAACATGAATTGACTCATG
>OQVL01002869.1_pt1 | contig 10530 bp, 9 predicted proteins | sample 1691501 | NCBI WGS metagenome assembly OQVL01 (sample SAMN03418253, study PRJEB22391) | human gut metagenome | biome: human-gut; feature: organic feature; material: feces | host: Homo sapiens | place: Tanzania | collected 2013-01
ATAGGGGATAGTTTTGCACATCAATATAGCGCGAGCGTGCCTGTAAGGGTATATGCCATGCCTCAGTAAAGAGTATATGTATGCCATTATGCAAATAAGTCTTAGGCTCGACAAATCAAAATTTTGCAAAAGAAAAAATAAATTGTTGACTCTTGTTTACTAGTGTGATATATTCTTTTACATAAATAGCGTGCACGGGAACGCAAAAGCAGAAATGCCAAAGTTAGGGTAAAATGCTAATGCCAAAGCAAAAATGCTAAAGTCAGGGGACAGCCTAATTCACGCTTTAATTTTTGGGTTAGTAGAGGAGAGGAATAATGAGATATTTAATCGGCATTGATATTGGTACATCAGCTACCAAGACAGTTTTATTCAATGAAAAATGTGAAGTAGTAGCATCTGCATCTCAGGAATATCCACTTTATCAGCCACAAAATGGCTGGGCTGAGCAGGAGCCTACAGATTGGGCCAACGCTGTAGAAGCCACCATAAAAAAGATTATGATCGAATCCGGTGTAGCCAAGGAGGATGTAAAAGGCATTGGTCTCTCTGGTCAGATGCATGGTTTGGTTATGCTGGATAAAGACAATGCGGTTATCAGACCATCTATTATCTGGTGTGACCAGCGTACTGGCAAGGAATGTCAGGAAATAACTACAAAGGTTGGTGCTCAGCGTCTGATTGAGATTACAGCTAACCCTGCCCTGACAGGTTTTACAGCTTCCAAGATTTTGTGGGTAAGAAACCACGAGGCAGAAAATTATCGCCGTTGCCGTCACATCCTGTTGCCAAAGGATTATATTCGTTTCTGCATGACCGGGGAATATGCTACAGAGGTATCAGATGCCAGCGGTATGCAGCTGTTAGATGTACCAAATCGTTGCTGGTCTCAGGAGATTCTGGACAAGCTGGAAATTGATGCAGATCTGCTGCCTAAGGTATATGAATCTCCAGAAGTTACCGGTATAATAACTTCCGAATTTGCTGCTAAAACCGGCTTGGCTGTTGGCACTGTAGTGGTAGGTGGTGCAGGAGATAATGCTGCTGCTGCTGTAGGTACTGGTATTGTGGAAGATGGCAGGGCCTTTACCACCATTGGTACAAGCGGTGTAGTTTTTGCTCATACCAGTGAGCCACGGATTGATCCAAAGGGCAGAGTTCACACTTTCTGCTGTGCTGTACCTGGTTGTTGGCACGTTATGGGGGTTACTCAGGCAGCCGGTCTTTCCCTGAAATGGTTTAGAGATAACCTAGCCGAATTTTATAAGGAAGAGGCTGAGAAACAGGGTGTAGATTCCTATGATTTAATCAATCAGGACGTGGAGAATGTACCTATTGGCAGCCGTCGTTTGCTTTATTTGCCATATTTAATGGGAGAGCGTACTCCACATCTTAATCCGAATTGCCGAGGCGTCTTCTTTGGTTTGTCTGCTATTCATACCAAAGCAGATATGCTGAGGGCAGTTATGGAGGGTGTAAGTTATTCTCTGTCTGACTGTTTGGATATATTGAGAGAAATGCAGGTGGATGTAAGCGAAATGATGGCCTGTGGCGGTGGTGGCAAGAGCAAAATCTGGCGCCAGATGCTGGCAGATATGTACGGCTGTGAGGTTAAGACAATCAAAGCTCAGGAGGGGCCAGCATTGGGGGTAGCTATTCTGGCTGGTGTAGGAGCTGGTATCTTTAATGATGTTCAGAGTGCCTGCCGTCAGTTTATTGCTCAGGAAACCTATTGTCAGCCAGAGCCAGCTAGCAAGGCATATTATGAAAAGGGGCATGCCTTGTACAAGAAGTTGTATGTACAGCTTAAGGACTGCTATGAGGAGTTAGCTCAGCTGTAAGTCGTAGTAAGTGTGTATTTTTTAGAGGGGTTAATAAAATGCGAGAAAATGTTAGTGCTGCAGCAGAAAAGCGTGCTGCTAGAGTAAGGATGTTTATCTATTTTGCTGCCGGTATGGCTGGTTTGCTATTTGGTTTGGATCAGGGTGTTATCTCAGGCGCCCTGCCATTTATTGCTGATGAATGGAATCTCAGCAGTCATATGCAGGAAATGGTGGTAAGCTCCATGATGGTTGGTGCTGCCACTGGTGCTATCATAGCTTCCTTTTTGGCTGGTGGTATTGGCAGAAAAAAGAGTATTTTGATAGGTGCAGTTCTCTTTATTGTAGGATGTGTTGGTTCCAGCATGGCACCTAATGTGGATGTTTTGATTGGTTCTCGTTTGATTCTAGGACTGTCTGTAGGTATTGCTTCTTATACCGCACCTCTGTATCTGGCAGAAATGTCTGATAAGGATGCTAGAGGCAAGGTTATTTCCGGTTATCAGCTGATGGTAACTGTAGGTATTCTGGCAGCTTTCCTTTCTGATACAGCTTTCAGCTATACCGGAGATTGGCGTATGATGCTGCTGGTAATTGCTATTCCTGCTGTAGTATTGATTTTTACCGTATTTAATCTGCCAGACAGCCCTCGTTGGTTGGCTGCCAAGGGTAAGTTTGAGGCTGCTGAAAAGGTTCTCAATTCTCTACATGCCAGCAAGGAAATTGCTGACAGCGAGTTGGCTGATATTAAGGAAACTCTTAAGGTAAAGCAGGCAGGCTGGGCCTTGTTCAAATCCAACTCCAATGTAAGAAGAGCTGTATTCCTGGGAGTACTTTTGCAGGCTATGCAGCAGTTTACAGGCTTTAATGTAATCATGTATTATTCTCCTAAGATTCTCAGTTTGGCAGGTTTTTCCAGCACAGAGGATCAGATGATTGGTACAGTTATTAATGGTATTGTTTTCGTTCTTTCCACCTTTATTGCCATTGGTATGGTAGATAAGGGAGGCCGCAAGCCAGCGCTGAAAATCGGCTTCGGTGTTATGGCAGCTTCCATGGCGGTGGTAGGCGTGTGCATGGGATTGCTGGAGGCAGGTAACGCTCCTGGTTTTGTACCATATCTGGCTGCCGTTATGACCATGGTTAGCATTGCTGGCTTTGGCATGAGTGCTGGTCCTATTGTTTGGGTATTGTGTTCTGAGATTCAGCCATTGAAGAGCCGTGAATTTGGTATTGCTTGCTCTACTATGACCAACTGGATTACCTGTGCTATTGTAGGCGCAACTTTCCTGACCTTGGTAGACACCTTGGGTTCTTCTATGACCTTCTGGCTGTATGCAGCTCTTAATGGTTTCTTCATTGTTTTGACCATTAGTTTTGTCCCAGAAACCAAGAATGTTTCTCTGGAAAAGATTGAGCATAACCTGATGAAGGGTAAAAAGCTGCGGGAGATTGGCTGTTAAAGGGATTGATTTAGGAGGAATAGATTATGAAAATTTATAGTGTAAATGATAAAGAGTTTAGAGCCTATGGACGGGTATTGGATGTAGATACAGCAGATTTTGTCAAGGCCATTAACAACCATGAAGCTGTAAAGGAAGGCGTAGTATATGAGCCATCTGTAGCAGAGTTTGAGGCATTGCCATTAAGCACTATCATGGAGGACAAAATTTATGGCGAGCAGCCTATAGAATTTGGCCATTGCAGCGGTTATAATCGCAAATTGAATGCAGTGGAGTACCATCGGTCTTCTGAGGTAGATATAGCAGCTACTGATTTGTATCTTATGTTGGGCAAACAGCAGGATATAGCGCCAGAAAAGTTTACTTATGCCACAGAGCAGATAGAGGTATTCCATGTACCTGCTGGTACAGCTGTGGAGCTGTATGCCACCACCCTCCATTTTGCACCTTGCAGTGTAGAGCCAGGTAAAGAGTTTCGCTGTGGTGTTATTCTGCCGAAGCACACCAATGAAGCCTTGAGCAAAACTGACCGTCAGGCTGGAGAGGATAAACTGCTTTTTGCCAATAATAAGTGGATGATTGCTCATGAGGATAGCGGTCTTGGTAAAGATGGCGCTTTTGTAGGCTTGCAGGGCCAGAATTTGGAGCTGTAAGAATCAAGTATTTTCCTTGAACTTTAACTGGGAAATGTTATAATAAAAATAGGTGCTTAGCCCTAGGGATAGCCCAGAAAACCAAAAACCGCCTGCTGTTTTGAAGGCGGTTTTTGTGGTTCATTGTATATGGGCGAGGTAAGGTCTTTATATGATGAAAGGGGTATTTTTATGGTAACAATGCAAAAAATTGCCGAGCTGTGCGGTGTTTCTCGTGGTACAGTAGATAGAGTAATGCATGGCAGGGGCAGGGTTAGCACCGAAACCGCTGCTCATATAATGCAAATTGCTAAGGAGCTGGGCTATGAGCCAAATCCAGCTGGCAAGGCTCTAGCCGCCCGCAAAAAACAGCCCCATGTGGCGGTTATTTTACCTTCTGAAGGCAATCCATTTTTTGATGAAGTAATCAGGGGGCTGCAGACCTCTGCTGAATTTTATAGCAGCTATGGGTTAAAGATGGAGCTATACACCATGAAGGGATATAATGCCCAAATTCAGCTTGATATACTAAAAAGGGTTAGCCAAAGTGTAGAGGCCTTAATTATTAATCCTATTGATGATGAGTCTATTCGAGAGGCCTTGGACAAATTGGTGGATGAGGGAAAATTCATAGTTACGGTGAATAATGATGCCTCTACTACCAAAAGACATTGCTATGTAGGGGCTGATTATGAGAATAGTGGTATTACAGCCTGTGCTTTGTTGGCGGCTTTGACTAAGGCCAGGGCAAATGTTGGTATTGTGCTGGGAAATAGACAGGTATTAGGCCATTGCAAAAGATTGGAAGGGTTTTGCCAACGCATGGATTCATTGCCTGATTTTCATGTGGCTGCAGTGGTGGAAAATGAGGATGATGATATTTGTTCCTACGATAGAACCAAGGCTATGCTGGCAGAGAATCCCCATATTACAGCCCTTTATCTGGCTGCTGGCGGTGTATATGGGGCCTGTCGGGCGGTTATGGAACTGCCAGGGGAAAAAAGGCCTTTGGTTATAGCCGTGGACAGTGTGCCTACCACTGTGGAAATGATGAAAAATGGCATTATTACAGCTGTTATCTATCAGCACCCTTACCGCCAAGGCCGTAGAGCCATGGAGGTAGCCTTTGAGTACCTAATCAACGGTCGAGCACCCCGAAATGACGAATATCTGGTCAAAAACGAAATCAAGCTCCTAGAAAATCTCTAACCACCTAGCTTCAACCTTGTGGTAGCTCTGTGCAAGAGGTAGGGGACATGGAACACCTTATTACAGCAGGTTCCCTAATGTCTTACCATAAAAAAATTCATGTACTAGATTGTGGTATTCAGTCCACAGGGGGAGGGTTTTGCAGAAGGATTTGCGGGAACAAACATGTTTCTCCTCTGTAAGACAGTGGACAGAGGCCAGGGTGCCTTCCATCACCTCAATAATCTCCCCTAGAGGGTATTCCTCTGGAGCTCGACAAAGCTTGTAGCCACCGCCTTTGCCACTGGCACCTGTAATAAGTCTAGCTTTGACCAAATCCCTAACGATAATCTCCAAATATTTTTTGGAAAGCTCTTGACGGGAAGCAATATCCTTGAGTGGGATGTAGCTGCCATTTTCATTTTCTGCCAAATCCAGCATAACCCGCAGGGCATAGCGTCCACGTGTGGAAATCATAGAATCAACTCCGTTCTCAGTTTTTACCCGCCTATTATACAGCAAGGTGAATAGGTTTGACAATAATTAAAAAACCTATTGACATACTATGTAAATATCTATATAATACAACTATGTTTTTATGGTTTTACAAAAAACTGGATGTCCCATGTACCTCATCGCCATAGGGGGATAATCAGGCATCCCATGTACCCCACCGCTATAGGAGTACAGCACTTTGTGTAAATATATTTAATGTGTATTAGTGAATATTTTGGAGAGAAAGCAGGGAAGAACAATGTTGTCTGAGAAAAACAAGCAGGAACATCACCACGAACATCACCATGATTATGACCATGTACATGAACATGCAGATTGGCATTACCATGAGCATGATGCCAGCCATCCCCATGAGCACGGTGGCGTTAATGATTATATGCAGGCCGTGGCTGAGTACCGCAAGACATTTGCTACGAAAAAGGATGTGCTGGAACAGACACCAGATCCAGCCGTAAGAGAGCTATTGCAGCGCCTGGATGATATGGGCCAGGAAACGGTTTTTGACCGCTTTGATGCTCAGAAACCTCAGTGTACCTTTGGTCTGTGCGGTGTCTGCTGCAAAATCTGCAACATGGGCCCCTGCAAGATAACGAAAAAAAGTCCACGAGGCGTATGTGGCGCAGATGCGGATTTGATTGTAGCCCGCAATCTCCTGCGCAGTGCTGCCGCAGGTGTAGCCCAGCATGGCGCCCATGCCCGGGAAATCCTCCTCACCATGAAATTTGTAGCCCAGGGCAAGTTAAAATTGCCTATTTTGGGGGAGAAGAAACTGCGCAATGTTTGCCAGGCCTTTGGCATTGAAACCAGAGGACAGAGCGCTAGACGGCTGGTGGGGAAATTGGCCGATATACTCTTAGAGGATTTGTCCCGTCCTCTGCCCGACGATTATCGCACTATCCGTTCCCTGGCACCAGCAGAACGGCAGGAGGTCTGGGACAAGCTGGGGATTATTCCTATCAGCGCTTATCAGGAAGTTTTTGATGCCTATCATCGTACCGGTGTAGGAACAGACGGGGACTATCAAAGCATCCTCAAGGCATTCCTGCGCTGTGGCCTGGCCTTCTGCTTTACAGGGGTAGTGGCCTCCAACATCGGCACAGATGTACTTTTTGGCACCGGCCATCGGGCTACCTCCAAGGTCAATGTAGGTGCCCTGAAAAAAGGCTATGTCAATATTGCAGTTCACGGACATCTGCCCACGCTGGTCAGCGAGATTGTCCGGGTAGGTCATTTGCCAGAAATGATAAAGCGTGCTCAGGCCAAGGGTGCCAAAGGCATTCAGTTCTACGGAATTTGTTGCTCCTGCCTGGCAGCCATGTATCGCTATGAAGGCGTAATCCCCCTGTCCAATGCTGTAGGGGCTGAGCTTATCCTAGGCACAGGAGCCTTGGATTTGTGGGTAGCCGATGTGCAGGATGTTTATCCCGCCATTATGGATGTAGCCCGTTGCTTCAAGACCACAGTGGTAACCACCAGCGATTCAGCAAGGTTGCCTGGGGCTGAACATTATGCCTATGATTATCGTCATAGCAATATTGGTGATACCGAAAAACTAGCCCGTCAGATTGTGGAACGAGCCATTGAAAGCTTTGCCGCCCGTCGGGATGTCCATGTGTCCATACCTCAGTATGAGGTAACAGCAGACATTGGCTTTACGGCAGAGAATGTAGCAGAGCAGTTTGCAGATTTCCAGACTCTATATGAAGCCCTGCGGGATGGACGGATTCTAGGCATCGTCAATATGGTAGGCTGCAGCAATCCCCGGGTGATATACGAAAAGGCCACCCTGGATGTAGCTGATGTACTGCTGGCCAACAATGTGCTGATTCTCACTAATGGCTGTGCCTCCTTCCCTTTGCTAAAGCTAGGCTATTGCAGCAAATCTGGTGCCGAAAAATGCGGGGAAGGCCTGCGAAGCTTTGTGGTGGAACACGATGTACCACCAGTATGGCATGTAGGCGAATGTATTGACAACACCCGCTCCTCAGGGATTTTTGCCGGGGTAGCAGGCAAAGCCGGCCAAGCCCTCAAGGATATGCCTTATGCTTTTGCCAGCCCAGAATGGTCCAACGAAAAGGGATTGGATGCCTCCTTGGCCTTCCGTTTGTTCGGCATTGATTCCTATCACTGCGTAGAACCACCAGTACAAGGCTCTACTGCGGTGGAAAAATTCCTCAAGGAAGATACCAAGGAGCTTCTAGGGGCTGTAATGAATGTCAATGTCAACGGCCGGGAGCTAGGAGAAAAGATTGTCGCAGATATGAAACTGGCACGGCAGAAATTAGGCTGGAGGTAAGTCTATGAAAAAAACACTCTGGATTTTGTTGCTGATGGTTCTGGTGGGGGCAGGGATTTATAGCCTGACGCCCACAGGCCAGTCCGGGGCGGCAGAGGAAAGGCGCACAGTGCGCATTGCCTATCTGCCTATTACCCACGCCCTGCCCTTGTTTGCCGAAAAAGAACTATTGGCTAATGATGATGTGCAGATTGAACTTATCAAATACGGTTCCTGGCCTGAACTTATGGATGCCCTGAATACCGGCAAGGTAGATGGCGCCTCGGTGCTGGTTGAACTGGCAGTAAAGGCTAGAGAACAAGGCATTGATGTGCGGGCCGCAGCTCTAGGACACAAGGATGGCAATGTGATTATAGGTGGCAATGACATAGAGAAGGTAGAGGATTTGCGAGGCAAAATCTTTGCCATTCCCCACAAGCAATCTACCCACAATCTGCTTTTACAGCAAATGCTGGCAGAACACGGCATGACCATGCAGGATTTGACAGTGGTGGAGCTATCCCCACCAGAAATGCCAGCAGGACTAGCTCAGGGGCAGATTGCCGGTTACTGTGTAGCTGAGCCATTTGGCGCCAAAGCCATTGCCCTAGGCAAAGGTCATATTCTAGCCAAGGCAGAAGAATTGTGGCCGGACAGCCTGTGCTGTGCCCTGGTATTTAACGGGGATTTTGTGGACAAGCATCCTGAACTAGCCCGGCAGGCCACAGCCAAATACCTATCCGCAGGTGAATATCTAACCCAGCACCAAGAAGAACAGCCACGGATTGCCCAGCTGTATCTCAAAGCCAAGGCTAAGGTAGTGGAAATGTCCCTGAAATTTATCCGCTATTATGACCTGAGGATAACACCTGAAGCTTATGGCGAATTGACACAACGCATGGTGACTGCAGGTCTGATTGAAAAGATACCAGCATATGAAGATTTTGTAGACAGTTCACTCCTGCCTTGAGAGTAGGGACAGGAAGGAAAGGCGGGATTTTATGCAAAAAATAAAATATATTGGAGGTTCCCTAGTCATTCTGCTAGTGGTTTGGCAGATGATCGCATCTATCGGAGGCTGGAATGAAGCCCTGTTTCCATCTCCTTGGGGCACATTGGTGGGGCTGGGAGAGCTGGTAGTCAGCGGTGTATTGCTGGCAGATATTGGCGCCAGTCTAGGCAGATTTGCCCTAGGCTACATCAGTGCCGTAGTATTGGCCATGGCTCTAGGACTGGTTCTAGGCTGGTACAAAGGAATCTGGAACTATCTCAACCCGGTAGCTCAGGTTCTGCGTCCTGTATCACCTGTAGCCTGGCTGCCCTTTATTGTACTGTTCTTTGGCATAGGCGAAATGCCCGCCCTAGTCATTATCTTTATTGCTGCGTTTTTCCCAGTCTTGTTAGCCACGGTAGCAGCGGTGCAGGGCATGGAGGAAGTCTATCTCAAGGTAGCCCGCAATTTTGGCATTGGTCAGCCCCAGATACTCACCAAGATTGTCTTTCCAGCCGTATTCCCTCGAATTGCCACAGGACTCCATCTAGCCCTAGGCACAGCCTGGGTATTCCTAGTAGCCGGAGAAATGGCTGGTGCTCAGTCCGGATTAGGCTTTTTGATCATAGATGCCCGCAACAACCTGCGAGCTGACTGGCTGATGGCAGCCATTTTGACCATCGGCGTTCTAGGACTAGCACTAGACGGTATGGTCAGCTATCTAGAAAGCCATATTTATCGTCGCTGGGGTTTGGCAAGGAGGAATGGGTAATGAGCTATATCAAAGTAGAAGATGTATCAAGACATTTTGTCCGGGCAGACGGCAGCAGCTTTCAGGCTCTAGACCATGTAAATCTGGAGGTCAAGCAGGGAGAATTTATCTGCCTGCTAGGGCCTTCGGGATGTGGCAAAAGCACTCTTTTGAACATATTGGCGGGGTTTGAAAAAAACAGCCAAGGAAAGGTCTATATTGACGGGCAGGAAATCCAAAAGCCCAGTCCCAAATATGTCACCATTTTTCAGAATTATGGCCTGCTTCCATGGCGCACAGTGCAAAAAAATGTGGAACTAGGGCTGGAGGAGCAGAATGTACCCCAGGAAGAACGGGAGAAGATTGCCCGGCATTATTTGGAGGTTGTAGGTCTACAGGATTTTGCCAACAGCCATCCAGCAGAGCTATCCGGAGGCATGCAGCAGCGTGTAGCCATCGCCAGGGCATTGGCAGTAGATCCAGAAATTATCTTTATGGATGAACCATTTGCTGCTCTGGATGCCCTAACACGCATCAAATTGCAGGATGAGGTATCAGCCATCAGCCGGGAACAGCACAAAACCATTATCTTTGTCACCCACGACATTGACGAAGCCGTAGCCCTAGCTGACCGGATTGTGGTAATGACACCCAATCCAGGACATATCAAAACCGTAATCCCCGTAGACCTCCACGGCCGTCGGGACAGAACCAGTCCGGATTTTTGGGACATACGAGAAAAGATATTTGAATGTTTCTCCCTCAAAACCCAGGATCAAACAGAATACTATATCTAAAACACAACCAAAGAAAAATGCCTATTGGCAAGTACCACTGTACCACCTAATAGGCATTTTTTGGTGCAAAAATTTCTCACATCCGCCCGCCACCTCT
>OQVL01002870.1_pt1 | contig 10529 bp, 10 predicted proteins | sample 1691501 | NCBI WGS metagenome assembly OQVL01 (sample SAMN03418253, study PRJEB22391) | human gut metagenome | biome: human-gut; feature: organic feature; material: feces | host: Homo sapiens | place: Tanzania | collected 2013-01
ACGCAGGACGGCTTGTAGAGGTACCGGAATAACCATCATCCACGTACTCCTGTCGCGGCTCTGTTGCCAGTTCGGGGCGGGCCATGATGTACCCCTCTACCAGTCCGCGCTGGCCCTGAATGCTGTTGCTCTCAGCCTTATCAGCCCCCACATCCTCGTCTGCAAGGGAAAGTCGGTAATAGGTCCCGATCATCTGCTGCTCACCGCCTTTCATACGTGTAGATCAATTCTGCCTTTACGATTTCTGCTGTACGATTTTCCAGATTTCTCATACGGCGCACCCACTCCATCTGATTTTCTTTGCCTCTTTCTCACGACGTGCCTGCTCATAACGGTATTTTCCGTAATCAACGATCTTGCACACCGGAGGCTTTGCATTTGGTGCAATCTTGACCTTGGCAAAGCCTCCTGTGACGCAAAAGAGTACCGTAAACACAGCCAACAACCCATAAGCAACTGCCCACCAAATATCGCTTCGTTTCATATGCATCCCCTAACTTTTGTACCCCAAATATAGCAAAATGGAACCGGCGTTAAAATTCAGCGCCAGTTCCATTTTATGTAGTCTGTATATTATTTGGACAAGCCTTGTGTGTCCCGATGTAAGACCAACGAATCTTTATATACTACCAAAGGATAATGCAGTTTAGCCAATGCAGGCGGTACATTTTTCCCGAGTTTTATTTATAGCCCATCAAAATCAAATCAAAAAAAATCCTGCCGAAGTTATCGAAAAGGCGGAACTCTTAAAAAAAGAAAAACCGGAACTTGTCAGCGAATTTTGGACCAGACTTGCAATCGATGCATTCAATTCAAAAAAATATGAAAAAAGAATAAAAAGTTATAATAATTATGGAAAAATGAAAAATAAAAGAGCAAGATATAGAGCAAACAAATTTCCAATGTTTTACATATATTCTATATTATTATTATTGAATTTGAAATATTCTATTAAAGATACTAAAGTAAAAATAGTTTGTTCGAGTAATGTACTTGACAGTAATTGACATCTTTATATAGATTTTATGAATGAGTGAACACAAGTCGCTAATAAGAAATTTATTTCGATATTAAGCTCAATTACTTAAGTAATTGAGCTTTTTTTGTATTTTCATTAATGGTCAACATGATTTGGGCGGTATCGGGATATAAAAAAGCGGACCCTAAAAGGTATCCGCTTTTGTATTTTTATTTTGGTCGGAGCAGCGGGATTTGAACCCACGACACCACGCCCCCCAGACGTGTGCGCTACCAGGCTGCGCTATGCTCCGAACTGATAAAATCTATATATCAGATTCACCTACGTAATGCAAGTATTTTTTTATAAGTTTGCGAATTTAAACGTCTTTCCTATTCATGAACCCGCTACAGGTCGATTTCCATACCGTCATAGGCTAACTCAACGCCTTTTGGCAACATTGCCGTCACGCTGTCATAGTCCATTTTCGAGCCCAAATGCGTTAAAATCAACCGATCTGGTTTTACTATATCAAACCACTGCAAAGCCTTTTCAAGCCACAAATGCTTATCGTTCGGACGCAACGAAACACAGCCCAAAATCCAAAGCTTTATGCCCCGCAAATCCTCTGGCCGATAATTGATAAAGTCAAACAAGTCCGTGTTATAAGCCACATCGGAGCCAATTTTAAAGCCCATTGTTTTGCTCGTGCCGTGTTTTTGTTCAATTGGCAAAAGCGTTAAGTTCTTGATTGCTAACGGTTGCATTGGATACATAAGGTGCGCTTTAAACGGCGCTTGTGTTTGTCCAATGTAGGTAAACGGCTTTAAATAAAGCGAAAACCTTGTTTCAAATTCGACAATATCGTTTTCAGCAATATACACAGGCAAAGGCTTGACTTCTTCCGTGTTGCTAGGAGTCGAGCGTGTAAAGATACGCGCATCGTCTATACCCATCACATGATCCGCATGCAGATGCGTCCAAATAATTGTGTCAACATCCGTGACTTGCGAACGATACAACTGCTCGCGCAATTCAGGTGGCGTATCAAACAAAATACGTGTATTCTTATCTTCCAACCACAAACAGGCACGTGTCCGTGTGTTTTTAGGATTATTAGGATTGCATTGCCCATATCCAAAGCGTGCAGTCGGTATTCCATAACTCGGTCCACAACCTAAAATCTTAATTTTCATCAGATACCTCACGAATGATTTTTTGACTAAACAGCTTAAAAAAATTATCAGTCAGTTGACAAGCCAGCTTCTTTTCATTTATTTGTTTCAGTTCTGATAAAGCGTGTAAAGTCTCGGTAATAAAGGCTGGCTCGTTCGTTTGTCCTCGGTGCGGCACAGGCGCCAAAAAAGGACAATCTGTTTCAATCAACAAGCGATCGAGCGGCAACTTTTTGACAATTTCACGCAGCTCGTCCGATTTTTTGAACGTGATAATCCCTGAAATAGATAAGTACAACCCCAAATCCAAAGCTTGCTTTGCCAAACGTTCCGAGGATGAAAAGCAATGAATCATCGCTTTAAAAGGTTGATAAAAAATCTCTTCTTTTAAAATCGCCGCCAAATCTTCATCCGCATCACGCGTGTGAATGATAAGTGGCAAGCCTGTCTGGCGAGCAGCCTCGATATGAATGCGAAAAACTTCCTGCTGATACATGCGATCAATTGTTTCGTAATGGTAATCCAAGCCCGTTTCACCAACGCCGATGATTTTCAAGTGATGTAAGTAATTCAAAAGCTCGTCAATCTTAATCATATTTTCGGGCTGAATGGAATCGGGATGAATGCCAAAAGCACCATAAATAAATGGATACTTTTCAATAAGGCCCACAAGCGATGCATACTCGTCACGACTTGTCGCGACATTCAACATCAAGTCAACACCCGCCGATCTGGCGCGCGCAATCACAAAGTCTGCGCCGTCTTCATAATCTTCGTTATTTAAATGGCAATGGCTGTCAATAATCATTTCAGCTCTCCCAATTTCAGCAAAATCTCAAACAGCGTGCTTTTCTTGTCCAAGTTCACCGCCTCGGTCGCACGCAAAAGCTCAAAGCTGGCGCTCCAAAGATCAAACACTCGTTGCCGTAAAGCGGCGTTTTCATTTTCTTGTTTAATGCGCTCCAGCAAGTAAAATTGCAACAAGTCCTTAACCAACGTGTAAAGCGTATCATCTTTGGCGGCCGCCTCGGCCAGCGCATAAGCTTGCCCAATCGGCTGAGTCGACGAGGCTATTTGCATCATTTTTTGATAAACGTCCTCGCCATTTGCTTCAAAGAACTGGACGCACTTGCCTATGCTGCCGTTAAAAAAGCCCAGAAGCGCATTCATATTTTCGCACGATGGATAATTTTCCATAATAAAGGCTTTCATTTGCACATCGGACAGAGGCGCAAGTTTAACTTGCCTGCAACGCGAACGAATAGTCGGCAACAGCTTTCCCATATTATGCGAAATTAAAAAGATAACCGAATGCTCGGGTGGCTCTTCCAACAGCTTCAACAGCGCATTTGCTGCATTTTCATTCATCTCATCGGCCGAGTCAATCACTAAAATGCGCCAATTCTTGTTCGCCGACGTCAGCGCCAAAAATTGAATACCCGCACGAATGTCATCAATCGCGATTTCGCTTTTGCGCGCTCTGTCGGCATCGTCTGACAGCTCTCGACCCGCATTCAGTGTTTGGATAATTTCTTTTTTTTCGTCCTCGGTATAGTCGCGCTCAATCCACTTTAAGTCCGCGTGAAAGTCAATCGGCTCACTTTTGCCCGTCAACAAATACCCACAAAACGTACGCACCAACGTTGATTTGCCAACGCCAAACGGCCCTGTAATCAGCCACGAACCTGCTATTTTGCCATTATCGGCAAAGCTCTTAAGTTCGGCATACGTTTTTTCTTGAGTACTTAGCATTTGAGCAATTTTTCCTCCACCTTTTTGATAATGCTTTGATGCACCGCCTCAACGCCTTGAGCCGCGTCAATCACTACACAACGTTCAGGCTCACGCTTTGCAATGTCCAAAAAAGCATTGCGCAAGTTTTGATGAAACGATAAATCCATATCTTCCATTCGATTGTTTTGCCCCCGCTCAAAGGCGCGCTTAAGCCCTTGGGCAGGATCAATGTCCAATATGAATGTCAAGTCGGGCTTAAAATCCCCCGCAACTAAGTGGTACAAAAAATCAAGATCCGCACGTGTCAAAAGCCCGTCTTGGCGGCCATAGCCTTGATAAGCCATTGTCGAATCCGCAAATCGATCGCATACAACCCACTTGCCTGCGTTGATTGCCGGCAAAATCAGCTGAGTTAAATGGTTGCGTCTGGCGGCATAAAAAAGCAGAGTTTCAGAGATCGAATCCCACTTTTCCTTACCCCCCGACAAAATGACTTGACGGATTTCCTCGGCAGCAGGAGAGCCCCCAGGCTCACGCGTTTTTACGCACTCGATTCCCTTGCCCTCAAGGTATTCTTGCAACAGCTTAATCTGGGTCGTCTTGCCCGACCCTTCGCCACCTTCCAGCGTGATAAATAACCCCTTCGTCATTTTTGATACCCATAAATCACAGACGCAACTGCAGCCTTCATCTTGCCAAAGAAGCCAACCTTATCCACATTCTGCGCGGCCACAAGCGGATAAACATAGCGCATTCCGCTGGGCAAGGTAATGTTCAATGTTGCAACTTGCGTACCCGCTTTGACGGGGGCTGTTGCAGGCTTTTCATACGAGACTGTGATTTTTGCACGCGCTTTATCCAAGCGGTACATCGTCACTTTCACATCGTTTTTCAAGCGAACAGGCACCGTCTTTTTTTGTCCCAGCCATACTGGCACTTCAGTGACAATCTTGCCGTTTTCAAACAAAGTATAGTTGTCAAAATTGCGCAAACCCCACTCCATAATTTTTTTGGCTTCCGAGCCGCGCTCTTTCATAGACTTTAAACCGTTAACAACCAAAATCAAGCGGCGATTGCCGTCTTTGGATTTGGCCGAACCCACCAAACCATAGCCTGATTTTGTCGTGTGTCCTGTTTTTAAGCCGTCTGCTTGATCGGGCATCGAGTACAAAAGTGGATTTCGGTTTTCTTGCTTAATGCCGTTATACTTAAAGCTTTTTTCCGAATAGATTTTGTAAAACTCAGGAAACTGAGTAATCAGCTTTTGCGACAACAAAGCCAACTCCTTTGGCGTCATCATTTGGTTTTTATCTGGCCAACCCGTAGAGTTCGCAAACGTGCTTTTTTCAAGCCCGATTTCGCGCGCTCTGAGTGTCATTTCAGCCGCAAAGTTTTCCTCCGAGCCCGCAATATTTTCGGCCACCGTAATGCACGCATCATTGGCTGATTGAATGATAATGCCGCGGATTAAATCGTGAACCTTTACTTTAGAGTTAGGTTTTAAAAACATTGTCGAACTGCCACTTTTCTCGCCGCCTTTTTTCCAAGCATTGACGCTGACTTCAAACTCGTCATCAAGACTGATTTGACCTTTTTGGATTTTCTCAAACAAAATATAGGCCGTCATCAGCTTGCTCATAGACGCTGGCGCCATCAGCTCATCGGCATTTTTGTCCATCAGCACCGCCCCTGTGTCATAGTCAATCAAATAAGCATATGACGCCATCGTGTCAAACTGAGGCGTTGCATAACAAACACTTGATAAAGCCATCGCGGCCATAAAATAAGATATTTTTTTCATATTACTTTTCCTCTATTAAACGCAAATCTGTATAACCCGATTGTTCGATGATGTCCATCACCGCCACACTGGCCTCGCCCGTTTGATAAGGCCCGATACGCACGCGATAGATTGTATTGCCTGCGGACGAAACTTTTTGAATTTTGGCCGATCCAAATTCGGATAATTTCTTTTGCACGGCCAGCGCGTTGTCATAGTTTGAAAAAGCACCGCCTTGTACATAAAAGCGCCCACCTTCACCTGCCGCAGGCACATTTGCACTCGATGCATTGGAAAGCAGCGAATCACCATTGTCGGCACGAGCGCGCGCTTTTTGAGGAGAGAATAACACTTCGTCCTCTTCGTCGCCAAGCCCCGTAGAGGCAAACGCCGCATTCACATCATTCATTACAGCAGCTTGCGTAGCAGGCGTGCCCTGTGGTTGTGGCGCAAGCAAGTTGACGGCTTGTGCTGGAGGCGTTTGACTGTCCACGCTTTCATCCATTTCGACCTCAGTCAGTGGCGCACCGCCAACGACTTTACCTCCTGCGGCCAAGATTTTCTTTTTCAACGCTTTGCTTTCATCGGCCATAATTTCGACTTTGACTTTGGCTGTACCCGAATCTAAAAAGCCCAACTTATCGGCCGCCGTTTTGGATAAATCGATAATTCTATTATTCACAAAAGGCCCGCGGTCATTGACGCGCACGACAACCGTTTTGCCGTTTTCAAGGTTGGTCACTTTAACAACTGATGGCAAAGGCAGCGTTCTGTGCGCCGCCGACAGAGCATGCATATTATACGTTTCGCCATTAGCTGTTAAGCCTTTGTGAAAATCGGGGCCGTACCATGAAGCGATACCGACTTCCTTGTAATTGTAGTTTTCCTGTGGGCGATAAGTAATGCCATTGACTTGATACGGATCGCCTATTTTATAAATACCGTTGACGTCCGATGTGACATACTCTTTGCCATTCGAGTGAATCAAAAGCCCGTTATCAGTACACGCCGACAACGCAAGAGCAATAAGCAAGCATAAAGTTTTTATTTTCATATTATCCTCTGTTTATTCTCTTTTACATCATTTTGAAAATTTTTCAAGTAATTCTTTCGACAAAAAACCGTCCGAGGGTAAGTTATGCGCTTGTTGATAAGCCTTGATTGCCGCTTTGGTAGCCGAGCCCATAATGCCGTCAGGCTCGCCGTCATAGTATCCGTGTGCTTTTAAATAAGCTTGTGCTGATTGAATCTGCTGGCGCGTCAGACCGCTTGAGACAGGCATTTGCGCAACATCAAGTGTTTGCCGTCCCACGATTTTATCGGCCAGCACGCCAACCGCTAACGCATAAAAGTCGGATTTATTCCACCGCTTGATGACGTTAAAGTTGTGGTAGACAAGAAAAGCAGGCCCGTTTGCACCATCGGGTAAAACAAGTTCGGCCATTACGTTCATATCTTTGGCTTTAAAGACTTGGTTATCGGCACGCAAAACGCCCAACAACACCCAATCCATAATTGGCTTTTGTTCGCCCATATGTGCCAGCGCGGCTGCGTTTGTTAATATTACAGGGCGTCCCCACGATTGGTCTTTTTGCCAGCCTATTTTATTTAAGTAATTCGCCGCCGAAGCCAGCGCATCATCAAAGCTTTCATAAACATTGATAATGCCGTCTTGGTTGCCGTCCACCGCGTATTGATAAAAAGTCGATGGCATAAATTGAAAGTGCCCGAATGCGCCCGCCCACGAGCCCTTTGGCGATTCGATTTGCTCTTTTTGCAAGATTTTGAGCATCAACGTCAGTTGCTCAGCAAAAAACGCACTACGCCGCGTATCATAGGCAAGCGTTGCTAGCGCGTCAATCGTATCGGTTGCTCCTTTGGTTGCGCCAAAGTTTGTTTCAATTCCCCAAAAAGCCAGCAGATATTGTGCAGGCACACCATATTGATTTTCGATTTTTTGCAATTGGCCTTGGTGAAGACGCCACAGAGCACGGCCTTTTTCGGCTCTGGCATTCGTCACAACGCCCTGCATATATTGACCGAACGAGCGCGTAAATTCGGGTTGCTTGCGGTCGGATTCAATGACTTTTGGCAAGAGTTTAGCGGGCTTTAAATACCGCTCAACTGTTTGGGGCGTAATACCATTATGCTGAGCAAGATCGGCAAAATCTTGCTTCCACACTTCAAAATCTTGCTCAGTTGGCGTTATGGCGATTCGTTGCGGTGGCAAAGGCGGTATAACCAACACGGGAATCATTGCTCGAAAAGATAAAATCATAGGCTCGCCTAGCTCTGGACGCCGAGGGGGATATGGCGGTTTGAGTGGCACACTTAGTACAGGCATCATCGGTTGCTCTGGCAAAATCGCGGGGTCGGCCGGCATCGGATAAGCGGGCTCAAAATCCTCACGGAGTCTCATACGATCCTTTTTAAATGACGGTTTATTGTGGATTTCAGCATTAGCTAAACGGTGCTTTTTATCCTGCCTGTCAATCCGCTGAGCGCGCTGTTTAGTGCGTGTCGGCTGGTATATTTGACGCTGCATTTCGTACTCTGTTTTTAAAGGCAGCATAGGTTCGGCCTTTGCGTTCATGGCAAAGGTCGCGCACAACAAAACGAGCCACAAAAATTTTACAACACATTTCATAGTTATCATCTTAGTTCAAAACGATAAAAAAATCAAAAATTTTTTTGAAAATTTTACTTGCATTTTATTTTTTTTCGTGTATAAAAGTGATTATCGTTTGGCGTAGTTTTCAAAGGGTTGCGTACGGCTTAAGCGGTTTAATGCGGCGGTCTTGCTCGCCTTGGCGGAATGAAAGCTTTAGCTTTCAGACTACACTGTCTTTTTGGCGGGGCCAAAAAGAAACGGTTTTCGAAGTACCGTGTTTGAAACTTCGAGTTGGTTGTTGGATGGGTGGCAGAGCGGTTTAATGCGGCGGTCTTGAAAACCGTTGAGGGGCGACCCTCCGGGAGTTCGAATCTCTCCCCATCCGCCATAAATAAAGAGCTGACAGAAATGTCAGCTCTTTAATTTTATCCGTCCCAACACGTTAATAACAATACGCTTTTACATAACCACCTGTTCGATCTTGCTTTCTGATGCCATTAGAATACAAGAAAACGGCTTGGTTAGTTCCTACGGCTGTAGAACTCCAGCCATCTTTGTATATGTTGTCTAAATTGGTGCATGTTGGACCGCCGCCATCACGCAAACTGCCGTCCCAATCAGGGCACATCTCATAAATGGTTGGCATACGCCGACCTTGCGCTTCACACCAAGTATAGGCGCTCCACCAATTCATCGCATTGTTGCTCACACAATACTCATGACCATTAGTCAGCCCTGTTACGATAGAGCCTCCTTCACAAGCTGCATTCGCGATTGGTGCAGCGAAAGCTAATCCTGCAACAAGTGTCGCGATCATTAAATGTTTCGTTATTTTCATCATATTTTTCCTTTCCTATTGTCCAGTTTAAACGGTCGATATTTTTCGACTTGATTTTGAAAAATAAAATGCAAGGAAACTTGACAGGTTTGATAAAATTGTGTAGCCTAAAATCAAGTCGAAAAATATCGACCCTTATTTTTGGACAATTCAATACTTTTGTGTTGATTTAAATAATAAAAAATACACTTATAAGAAGCACGGAAAAGAGTAGGGTGGATTTGTGGGGATAAGGTGCTTATCTTGATGGAAAAGAGATAGGACAAGTTAATCGACGATACGATAAAGTCTGTGTCGTAATAAAGAGATATCGTTATAAACTTATTTGTATTGGCGTGATTTGGCTTGTGCAATGGCTGCAAACTCGAACAAGTCCAGTGTTCCTTCTTCTGTACACGGAGACTCTTGTGATGGCGCTGGATCGGAGTGTTCTTGAGGCTCAATAGAGTGTGGCGTACAACCAAATAAATCGGGCTGTTCAGGCTCAAGTCCAAAAGGGTGGTTTAGTTTATGCTCTTTTTGGGGATACGAAATGTATTCATTTTCTGGTTTATTTTTAAGCAACGAGGTCATAAAAAAGGCAGCATCTTTTGGCCTATGCAACTTAATCAGCGCCCACAAAAAATTATCGTTTTCAAAGTTTTCAAACTTGGGATCAATCTGAGCATAAAAATCAGAGTTCACATACGGTAAACGGACATCTTGTTCGCTTGCATAATGCGCTTGCAAAAAGTGCATAAAGGGTGTGTTTTGAAGCGTATCTGCAGGATTTTCTAGTGATTTGACAGATATTTTAAAATGTGGGTTCACGTTGCAGCGAGTTATCAGCTCATAAGCTAAATCGCCGTGTTTTTCGGATTTATCATAACAGCCAAACGATTGTTCTTGTGTCGCAAAAAGCGATAGCAAAATTGCTTTTTGTAACTCCGTTTTTGGATAGACTTCCTCATCGTCTTGTTCAAAAGATTGACTTTCATAACGGCTTTCACGTTCCTCAAAATTGTTGCGAGCCTGTTGCAATTCTTGATCTTCGCCGTTAATAAACACTTCGGCCAAATCAAGCGCTTTTTTAGACAAAGCACGAGTTGCTAAATCGTACTTTTCGCCCTTTTTATCCAAAGAATATAGCGTGTTGACAAGCGGTTGCTGTGCCATTAAAACGTTTGCTTTGTACTTTAAAATAGACTGCTCAGCAGGGCTTTTACTGCTAAAGCAATCCACAATCGCAACAAGACGATCAAAAGCGTTTCTTACGTCCATTTGTGATAGTTGGCTAACAGGTGTTTCGTTGGAAAAATAGGTTGCTTTCAGCGCGTTTTCATAGCGCTTCATTTCATAAGAACGTTGTTCGGCGGTCCATTCTTTTTGCATATCAAACCCTTTGTTAGAATTTGCCTTTACATTAAGATCGGAAGAGCGTCGTGTAGGGAAAG
>OQVL01002871.1_pt1 | contig 10525 bp, 3 predicted proteins | sample 1691501 | NCBI WGS metagenome assembly OQVL01 (sample SAMN03418253, study PRJEB22391) | human gut metagenome | biome: human-gut; feature: organic feature; material: feces | host: Homo sapiens | place: Tanzania | collected 2013-01
CGCCATGCAGTTGAGTCCGAGGATATTGTGGTGAATGTTTGTGAAGACGCCGTGGCAATATTGCCTATAAATACATCGGAATACGGTTCGCCATGATTTTTAATAAATTCTATAATTCTTTTTGTATCATTCATAAATTTCTGATATATCAGCTTTTCGTCATGCATATATCCTAAAGTGTCAGGTTCGCCGTCATAGTAGTCATAGTCTTCGCCGTCGGAATTATAATTTCCGTGCGGAACCGAACATATTGTCTTAAAGTATTCTCTTTTGAGCAATCTGTTTTTATTGGCGTCTACCGAAAATACATAATCCATTATAAAGCTTGAAAGCAGATCGGACTTCGTTAATATAAGAGCAACAGCAGGCATTTTGTCGCCTTCCTCAAACATTTCATTTGCAAATTTAATTGTGTTCTGACCTAGAATTCTCAAGTCATTCATTTCTTCATTTTCGATTTCTCCGTCATTTTTTGTTCTTCTTACCCTGCCTATTCTGCTTGTGAATAACTGCTTTGCGCTCACACAGAACCATATAACATCCGCATGCTTTATTATTCTTCTGTTTGCCAGAATATCACTTACATTGCATCCGTTATCATCTATAAAAGTTTCTCCGGGAATATCAACAAATGTGTATAAGTAAGTTTTTCCGAGCTTTGCATTTTTTAATGCCATTGACAGCTGCGGAAATGTTCCCTGGTTAGTCTTTGTTATCGCAAACCCTTTTGAATACGGTTCTAAGCACGCTTCATTAAAGGCTATGTAATCCGAGCTTTGGTAATCAAAAATCACCTCAACGCCATATTCGCTCTGCCCGGAGGTTAACAATTTATTAATTGCCGCCGCCAGATACGCAGACTTTCCTGCCGCCGGCGAACCGATAAAGCTTACGATTTTTTCCTCATATTTTCCGGACATCTTTGACAATTCATTACCGCAGTTACAGCATCTTTTTGATTTACAGATTATTCTTTCATCCTTCGAGCGGATATCTTTATTTATGATATTACCGTTATCATCTTTATCAGCTTCAACCTTAAGATGAATTTTAAATAATGTTTTATCGGTTTTTGCATATCTTATAAGATTCAGCACTGCCGCATTTCTGTCATCAATCTGCACCTCTGTTCTCATCAAGCGTTCATGAGAAACATTTTTCAGTATTTCTTCGACAAGCTCTCTCACTTCCGAAATTGCTTATTTCAAGGAATAAATGTGCTTCTCAATTAGTCACAGAGCAAAAGAGAAGCACTTATTGTAACTTTACAGAGGACGAATAGAAATATTATCTCCCTCGGCAAGTCCCATCTTTTTCATCATAGCAGGTGTCAAACCAGCTCTGTCGCCGAACTTGGAACCGGCTTGGCACTTGTATTCATACAAGGAGCCATCCGGAGTTTCTATCTCTACTGAGAAGGTGGACTTTACATCAGCAATATTCCATTCACGCACAATGTAGTTGTCCACTTTAACAACATCGGCAGCCCTGAGGAAGCCACCATCAGACTTGACAATCAAAGTCTTGATCTTCTCAAGTTCTTCTTCCTTGGCACTGCGCTTAATATCGATCTCTTCAACACGCTCGGCATAGACGCTCATAGTGGCACCGTCACTGTCAAATTCGAAGTTTAAAATACGATCGACAGCTTCGGTTCCGCTGAGAATTTCTCCGTAATTGTAGCAAAAACGATCACGTACAACTTCGCCATTGTCGATAGCCAGATAGTACGTACCTTCACGAGTAGACAGCTTCATCAAGCCGCTGTAACCGCCGTCTTGCATCTTCTCTAAGATACGAGGCATATCGCGTTTTTTCACTTCATAATCTATGTAAAGTGGCTGAAAAGCGAATATACCAGTCAGAACATTTACAATGCGCTTGGAAGTTACGTAACTTGAGCATTTAATTTCATCAAGCTTGATACGATTCAGCAAACGCTGCTCCAATTGCAAGCTAACTAAACCGGTATCATTGTCGACTTCCAAGACTTGGGCCACTGTTCCGCCGTCATAAAATATGTAAGCAGATGAATTTTCTAAGTCCAACTTAACATAACCGGTGAAGCCATCATTGGATAAGTTGGTTTGCATCTCACGCATATTGTCATAAGACAACGATACGTCTTCGATTAAAATATTGCCTTTAGGGATATACAACTGGAGATCCTCCGTCGAACTTCACGCTATTATGGGGTCTGAGTGGGCGGGAAACCGCTACGCTTAATATCTAAAGACTGATTGCGGGCACCTCCATGCGCGGTTCCTTTTTGCTCCATACCGCCAGCCAATGCCTTCCAAGAATCTCCGGAAGCAGCGGGACGAGCAGCTCCGGTACCGCCACCGAAAGGAGCAGAAGGACGGGCAGCTCCGGCAGGAGCAACAGGACGAGCAGCAGAGGCTCCAGGTCCCATGCCAAGATTACTATGTTTGGGTGGCGCAAAACCAGCAGGAGCCGAAGAAGGCGACTTAGGCGGCGCAAAACCTACACCGGAAGCAGGAGACTTGGGAGGTGCAAAGCCCACACCAGCAGAGGGAGACTTGGGCGGTGCAAAGCCTACACCGGCAGAGGGAGACTTAGGAGGTGCAAAGCCTACACCGGCAGAGGGAGACTTAGGAGGTGCAAAACCTACACCGGCAGCAGGAGACTTGGGAGGTGCAAAACCTACACCGGCAGCAGGAGACTTAGGAGGTGCAAAACCTACACCGGCAGCTGGAGACTTAGGAGGTGCAAAACCGATACTCTGTTGTTTTGCAGGAGCTCCAAAACCTATAGCTCCGGATTGCGCCGGTGGCTTGGGAGGAGTACCAAAACCTATGCCACCACTAGGAGCATGGCCGAACCCTCCAGTTCTTTGTCCAGAGAACCCCGCACTAACTGCAATTGTAGCGTTTCCGTCAAAGCTAGGCACTTCTTTATCGCGACGCGTAATACGATCGCTACTATTTTTGACAGGTTCAATATTTTTATAAGGCTCAAACTTCTTGGCACCTGGGACACCGTCGTTGCTATCTTCTCTTTCAGAAGACTTCGAAGCTGACGAGGACTCTTTTTCTTCCTCTTTTTTATCCTCATCTGCAGAACTGGCCTTATTGAGAAGAGCCTTGAACGGATCTTCAGTTTCATCCAAAACAGGAGGCGTAAAGCGAGATTCCTTCTCTACTTTTTCCTCTTCTTCAGGTTCAGGTTCAGGCAAAACTCCGCCGTTTTGGCGCAACTGAACAGTCACCCATACTTCCCAGCATAGGCAAATTACAAATACAGCCACAGCTGCTCCGCAAATAATTTGCAAAGTCAGTAAATGAGAAGCTAGAGTTTGTACAAACCCACCATCACTAGCAGCAGTCTCAGCATCTTGGGCCCACGCCCAGCAAGATTGGCAGAAAAGTGCCATAGCAGCACCTACAGCAACCACACTTTTGCGTAAAGCAGCCCTATATGGAGCAATGGAGTAATTCATGAAAAAACTATCCCTACTCCTCTCCTTCGAAATAGTAGTACCCATCGTCATAGCCATTGCCTTCGCCAGAGACACCGTCACCAACCTTCTCAAACAGTTCGCTCAAGCGCTCGGAGACATCGCGATATTTAATATCGACAGCATAGCATTCCTGGAAAGCTTGAATAGCATCATCATAGCGTCCTTCAGCTTGCAAAATAATGGCCAGATTATAGCGTAAATCGAGGAGTTCCTCATCACTGAATCCGGGCTGTTCCATAGTCTTTTGCAATTGCTTAATGGCTAAATCACGGTATCCTTTGTCTTGGAAGGCCATAGCCAAACTGTTGACCGCGATCAAGACTTTAGCCGGATCGGTGATAGCCTTATGGAATTCGTCGATAGCTTCTTCTAAGAATCCTAACTGGCGGAAGAATTCACCCATCTTAATATGATAAGCGGCATCGTTAGGCTGACAATCCAACGCTTTACCATATTCTTCAGTGATCTGTCCTACCAAACCTTTGGCAAAGATCTGACGTGCCAAACCGGCTGCTTCTTCCAGCTTGCCATCCAAAGCGTAGATAATAGAAACACGAGAGAGAGATTGTGCTCTATCAGGTTCCATTTCCAATACTTCTTTGTAAATGGGACAAGCTTCATCACGATAGCCGCGCTCGAAGAGAATATCAGCAATGCGCTCCACAGTCTCAGGCGAATGGTTGTCGTAGGCGCGAACTTCTTCGAAGACAGGACGCGCAGCCTCAATGCCACGGTAGTCGATTAACAATCCAGCCATCTTGAAGGCCAACTCGACACCGCGTTTGGTCATATCATGATTGACAGCTAAATCTACACCACGACGATAGTAAGCAATACCTTGCTCAATGTCGCCAAGTTCCAAATTGGCGTCGGCAATGGTAATAACCGTATCGAGAGCTTCGCTCCACTCTTCCAAGCGTTCCATAATCGAAGCTAAACGATCTTTGACAATAAGAGCCAAATCGGTTCGTCCAGCGGAGGCAAAGCGTTCTTCTAAATCTTTAAGAAGTCCGACGCCTTCAGTCACATTCTTATGGCGGAAGAAACCATCACTCAACTTTACGAAGAGCATATCGGTATATTCACGGCGACCACGACGCAAATATTCTTCCAAAGCTTTAAGGTAGTTGGCCTGAGCTTCTTTCCACTCATCAGCTTCGACTTGCTCGTCGCCTACGCGCTCGAGGTACTCTAAAGCGGCTTCCCACTGCTGGTTGGCATTGAAAGCTTCAGACAGAGTCTTGAGCACTTTAACCACGTTCTCATGATCGGAGCGTCCCTTATAAGCGGGAATCAACTCCTCAAGCAATTGCTGTCCTTCTTCAAGGTAGCCAGCCTTCAAGAACATGCCACCTAAGCATTGGCTCAACTCGAGATTGAGAGGTTGCAAGGACTTAACTTCACGTACACACGTTAAAGCTTCCTCAAGCTCTCCTCTGTCGAGGTGAATTCCCAACAGCACACGATAATTTTCTATGGCTTCTTCTAAGCGCATATTGCGTGCCAACAGCGTAATCAACTGGCGGCGATGCACAATATCTTTGCTGTCTAAATCTAAGATCCGATGTAAAACTTTCTGGGCAACCTCATTGAGATTTTGGCGCAAATACTCGCCGGCCAAGAAAGAGAAGTGCTCTAAAGCCTGAGCAGTTTGACCATGTTGGGCCCAAATTTCGCCCAAACGATAGCGAGCATTGAGATTGTCCGGATCTATTTCCAACAAACGGGTGTAAATATCTACAGCAGATGTAGCGTTGCCCTCTTTGCGGAAGCGACCAGCCAGAACCAACAAGCCTTCACAAGCGCGTTCCAATTTACCTTGAGCAGCCACTTCCTGGCACAAGCGCATTCTGATCTCTACGTCCATTGGATGGTAATCCAACAAGTTGGAATAAAGACGCTCAGCCTCAAGATGATTGCCCTCGGCAGAAACTGTTTCTGCCAAATTGTAAATTTCCTGACGAGCTTTAGCCATATTGCCGGCCGTCAAGAACGAATGGACTATACCATCTAAATATTGCTGTTTTTCCGGCATACCATCAGGCAACTTGACGACAAGTTCTCTGAGATTATCAACCAAACCGTTGATCTCGTATTTTTGCAACAAAATGCGCAAGAAAGAGAGTTTTTCCGGATCGTCGGAATCGAGCAACATAATGTCGCGCTCGGCATCCTCAAAACGATTATTGTTAAGATAAGCCTGAATAATGCGACGCATATAGCGAGAGCACACTTCTGTTTTGGGAGGCAAACCAGCTACTTCTTGAGCGGCTTTATCTATATTGCCATCCTGAAGGTAGGCCTCGATAAGTTGCCCCATAAAGGAATTGCGAGCAGGGTCGCTCTCGTCGAGTTCTTTGATACAATTCATGGCATCATTCAATCTGCCAGATTGCATCAAACCGGAGATTTGGCGCATAAAGAAATCGTGATAAGACTCATCACCAGGAGGCAACTTAGCCATTTCTGTGGATGCGTCTTCAAAACGCCCCATCTCTTGATAAGAGTTTATCAGACGACGCTGGAAAGAGAGCCGCAAAGAATCATCATCTGGCAAGCGATCTATGAGAGCCACGGCACTTTCCATGTTGGAAGCGCCCAAGTAAAGCTCCATCAGGCGAGTGACTAACTTGTTGCGCTCTTTGTCGGAGCGAGGCACAAGCGTAACTACGCGATCGGCTTGGGACAACTCACCCAAATCGAGGTAACGTTTAAGAAGTTCTTTATGGAAAGATACCAAACGTTCGTCATTTGGATCCAAACCGTTGATATAATTTTCAGCCTCTTCGGTACGATTTTCTTCTAAGCAACGCTCGATAATTTTATAAGCGAAAGCTTTCTTCTCAAAATCGTCCTCGGGAAGAACGCGAATTTCTTCCATGGCTTGATCGTAGACGCCTTGCTCAAGGTAGTACTTAATCAAGCGCTTACGTACATCGTAGCGAGCCGGATCGTGCTCCAAGATAGCCCGATAAGCAGCAATAGCTTCATCCCAATGGCCTAAAGCAGCATATTCTTCTGCCAAATAGTTCATGGCAATCATATCATCGGAATTGTTATCAACTAAACGAGTCAGTTCATTGACAGCTCCGACATGGTTGCCCTGGCTGCGTAAAGATAAAGCGACTTGATAACGCAAATCGGAAGTTTCGGGGAACATTTCTACCAGCTGGTGCTGGAACTCGATAGCTTCATCGTCCAAACCATTTTCTTGGTAGAGGCGCACAACTTCCTGATACTCGGAAAGAGCTTCCGTGCCCATATCTTTGCGACGATATTGATCGCCCAAAAGGTGTCGAGCCTCAATATTGTCCGGCTCGATCTCGATAAGCTTGCGCAAAGTAGCAATAGCCTCATCGACACTACCTTTATCAATGTAGACCTTAGCTAAATAGAGTTGATTCTCTGCCGCTTGAGCAAACATGCCCTTCTTGAGTAAATTGTCAATTAAACGAACTCTGAGACTAACGTTATTTTGATCATTATCCAGAGCTTCACCGTAGATAGCAATTAACTTAGTGCGAGCTTCGTCATCGGCAGGATTAAGTTCGATAGTCTTCTCCAAATAGCCCATAACCTTATCAGAGAAGCCTTCATCTTCACAAATCTGAGCTAAGGTAAAGTAGGCAGCGCAAGCTTTTTCTACATAGCCTTCAGCAGCATAGATGTCACTCAGACGAACCAAAATATCTTTGTTGCGCGGCTCAAATTGCAAAATGCGCTCGTAAGCTCTTATAGCATCGGCATACTCGCCACGCTGCACAAAAAGCTCACCGGCGTTGCGGAACCAAACGACGGTATTTTGCGGAGAACGCCCAATGCGTAAAAATACCTCGCCGAGCAATTCATAAGCGCTGGCAGCCTCACTGCTAGCCAAACGGACAACTTCTTGGAACTCAGAAATAGCTTCCTTGTTCTTGTTGTCCATCATTAGAGCTCGGCCCATAGCCATGTGGGTGTCCCAACGGCTGGGATCTAAATCCAAGCTGGGACGCAACCACTTGATGGCCTCCATGTACCGGCCTTCATTAAGGTAAATAGTACCTGTTTTAGCGAAGATTTCAGGTTTTACTTGAGCTACCAGATTTTGAATTTCACTGAGCCGATCGCCGCCGATACCTTGACTTTGAGCCATCTTCTCTAAGTTAAGAATGTCTTTGTAGCTATCTATAGCTTTTTCGGCTTCGCCCTCGGCTGCGAACAACTCAGCCAAGGCCATATCCTGACTGATAATAACTTGGAAATCCAAAGCCTTCTTCGCTGCAGAGAGTACGCTTTCGCGTATCTTTACATCATTAGGGTCCTGACTGACCACTTGCTTATATATTTCTCGGGCCTCTTCCCAATTGCCGGCCCCAACGAGTTCATCGGCCTGCTGAATAAGGGACTCCATATTGCTACGATCTGTCATTTTTTCTCCGATTCCATTGACGCTCCCCATGCCCACAGGCAGAGGATTCTTGAGAAATTTGGCATTCAAGACGCCCCTATTCTCAAAGGGCTTATCAAAGGCCCCACGCACAGCATCGCTTTACCCAAAAAAGCTTTGCCAACTTGGCACAGGGCCTATAAGCGCTTGAGAGTTTCACTATTTGCGACGGGGAGGAACACCTCTGCCTTTAGAAGCACCTCCACCGGCAGCTATCTTGGCTTGCAAATCTTTAACTCTAGCTTCAACGTCGCGGTAAGTAACATCGAAGGCCAAAATACTCTTGAATTCGGTCAGAGCCTCTTGGAGGCGGTCAGTTTGGTAGAACAACATAGCCAAGTTGTAACGAAGTTCGAGATAATCTTGCTCCGCATGTCCTTTGGTATCCAAGCCTAAGCGGAATTGGCGAATAGCCATCTCGCGCATACGAGGCATCTTAATAAAGGACAAACCTAACATGTTGCGTGAGCGCAACTCCAAATCTCTATCAACGTGAGTCTTCTGGAATTGCTCAATGGCGTCGCTGATACGGTTGAGATGGTAGCAAAGTTCACCATAGCTAAACCTGGTATTTAAATCGGCTCCATCTTGCGCAATTTTGTCCAAGAAAGACTGACAAATATCGTCAATGGCCTTCTTGCCGACTTCTTTGTCAACCGACTGAAGCTTCAGCAACACAGACGCAGCCTCTTTAGGTTTGCGCTGATTTACTAACAGCTGAGCATAACGACTCATGGCCGCAGCGTCACCGGGATTCAATTCGAAAACCTTCTTGTACTCTTGCATAGCTCCACTTACGCTTTGCAATTGCTCGTCGTAAAGTCTAGCTAATCGGCAATGCAATTCGGCACGTTCAGGGGCTAATTCTATGGCGCGACGCAAGTAGCGAACGGCTTCACGGTACTCGCCCTTGTTTTCGTGAATTTCATCCAAAGTGAGCAATTCACTGAGCATGTTGTCACGCTGGTCATCCAAAGTATAGAAGGAAAGTAATTTTTCACGTAATTCCACAGATGTAGGATCGGCATCGACCAAACGTCTGTACATTTCAATTGCCTGAGCATATAAGCGCTCGGACTGGTAACGCTCAGTCAAAGGTTCAGCCTGAATCATGGCCGCAGCCAAATCGCCTTTAGCCAAGTAACAATCTACTAAGCAACGACGGGCTTCATAATGATTGGGATCCTTCTGAATGATCGCTTCGTAAAGTTCAGCAGCTTCGTCAACTTTGTCTTGCTCTTTATAGAGTCCGGCCAAGCTGAACTGTTCTGCCATAGCTTTATCGTAGCGTCCCAAGTTCTGATACAAGCTGATTAATAAACGGCGCTCGTCAAAATTATCAGGTTCCAGAGAGACCAATTTCTCGCAAATGGCCAGAGCTTCGGTCCACTTTTCTTCCTGAGTGTAACGCTTGGAAAGTATACGGTAGTACACAATGGCTTCAGTGACGTTGTCATGATCTTCGTAAACTTTAGCCAAACGCTCTACGAAAGCAGGATCGTCGGAAAGCTCAATCAGCTGTTTGAGAGCAGAAATCGCATTATCTACACTACCCAACGAAAGAGCCGTATCCACAAACTGACGTAAGTGGTGAATGGCCAAATCGATCTTATCTTGCGCAATAAAGCGTTCGATTAAGAGGCGACGAGCTTTGAAATTCTGCGGATCCAAGCTAAGTATAGTTTGCAATACGTCGATAACGTCGGCATATTGCTCGTTCTTGGTATGAAGCTCAACTAAATCGAAGTAGACGTTGACAGCTTCATCAAAATCTTCGTTCCACAGATGAGCACAAGCCAAACGATGGCGCAAAGCCACTGAATCAGGCTTGCGACGTAAGATCTGACGGTATTGGTTGATAGCATCGTCCATCAAGCTGAAGCGCAAATGGACATCGGCCAAATCCGTACGCAGCACCAAATTCTCGGGAGAATTTTCGATAGCGCGACGATAATCTCCGATAGCAGTAGTGACATCAGCGCCAACCAACTTCTCACGTAAGCGTTTAGCCTCTTCCAAATACTCGGGAGGAAGCTCAGACTCTACTGACAGTGAGCACAAACCATCATCAATAGGTTCAACAGCTTCTTCAGTAGGCTCGACCGTAGCAACAGCTTCAGGTTCAACGGCTTCTTCAGTAGACTCGACCGTAGCAACAGCTTCAGGTTCAACGGCTTCTTCAGTAGGCTCGACCGTAGCGACAGCTTCAGGTTCAACAGCTTCTTCAATAGGCTCGACCGCAGCAACAGCTTCAGGTTCAACAGCTTCTTCAATAGGCTCGACCGCAGCGACAGCTTCAGGTTCAACAGCTTCTTCAGTAGGCTCGACTGTAGCAACAGCTTCAGGTTCAACAGCTTCTTCAGTAGGCTCGACTATAGCAACAGCTTCAGGTTCAACAGCTTCTTCAGTAGGCTCGACTGTAGCAACAGCTTCAGGTTCAACAGCTTCTTCAGTAGGCTCGACTATAGCAACAGCTTCAGGTTCAACAGCTTCTTCAGTAGGCTCGACTGTAGCAACAGCTTCAGGTTCAACAGCTTCTTCAGTAGGCTCGACTATAGCAACAGCTTCAGGTTCAACAGCTTCTTCAGTAGGCTCGACTGTAGCAACAGCTTCAG
>OQVL01002872.1_pt1 | contig 10524 bp, 3 predicted proteins | sample 1691501 | NCBI WGS metagenome assembly OQVL01 (sample SAMN03418253, study PRJEB22391) | human gut metagenome | biome: human-gut; feature: organic feature; material: feces | host: Homo sapiens | place: Tanzania | collected 2013-01
GAAACATTCTTTTTTCTTCAGCAGAAGTTTCTTCCGCCCCTATCCAAATCTCAATAAAATCTATCTCTATAAAATTATCTTCAAAATTAATTTTATCAAAATTTAAATAATATCCAGATGAACTAAAACCTAAAGTAATTTTATTTGGATATTCTAACAATAATTCTCCGACTAAAAAATCTTCATCACTCCTAAGACAGATATATAGAGAGTCATAAGATATGTTATACTTATCAAAAAAACAAGTTTGCAGATTTGGATTTTTTTTTACAACTTGAGCGTAAAAACAAGATGCAAACAAAAACATAGAAACAAAAAAAATATTTTTTTTCATTATTATCTCCTATTATGCCAATACTGATAATTTTTTCTGTACTCCCAATGCAAATGAGAATTCGTAGAATTACCTGTGTTACCAACATTTCCAATCTGAGTACCGGCTGGAATATAAGTTCTCCATAAATTACTTGAAGTTGTATAATTTGAAAGATTTTTCAGTTTTGCAGTTGCAATAGAATTTTCTTGCAAATGACCATAATAAGTAGTATTTCTATTACCAAAAAGTCTTACTTCATATCCTGTGTTTTTATTCAATGGCAAATTTTTATTTACAGAATTTGAATATAAATAACTATCAATATTTGTATAAACTATATCACCTTGTTTTCCATACGTAGCTAAATCAATTGCAAAGCCACGAGGATTTCCCCAACCATGATTAGCATACGTTCCATTTTTATAATGATAAGTTGATTTTGTGGAAATTCCTATTGTTTCACTATCAATAGGATTTAAAATTCCTCCAGAACCGAAAGCATTATAAATATAGTTGTCATCACAAAATGCATTTGTATTAATTATTCTTTCAATTTCTCTAAAAGCACTTTTAGAATCTGAAGAATTATACTGTTTATTTAATTTATCATTAAAATAATTAATCATATAACTATCATATTTCTTTGCATAATCATAAAATTCGAACAATAAATTAAGCTGCAATAGCTGATCATTAGTAATTAATCCATTTTCAAATGCATAGTCTGATTTGTACATAGATACAGCAGTCTCCATACTACCGCCAAAATCAGACCAGACTCTATCAGCATAGTTAACCTGAAAATCATATGCAGCCTTAAACGAATCCGATGTTTTTATACTAGAGTTTTCTGACTTTCCAATCCATGCTTTCTTGTCTGCATCCCAAACATAATCGTTATGCAATTTTGAACTGGCTTCCTCTACAGAAATACCAAGCATTTTCGCCAAAGAATCTGTATATCCCCCACTGCCTTCATAATGTTTTAATAGAAGACCGTTTTCATCGTACAAATCTTTAGAGCCATCAAAAACTATATTTCCATCACTTAATACCCGCCAGTAATCCGCACTATAATCATAATTATTTCCCACATAGCTTCCAAATGCACCCCACTCACCAGTTGCCAGCGCATAATCAAAGACCGTCATGTCGTTTTTAAGGTTCATATCTGTATTTATAAGACCAGTCATCATGTTATTGTACATGCTATCGCTCTGCATTCGTTTTGCAAGGGCGGTGTGACCAAGAACCGCTTCAGCTGTTTCATTGAACTGGTCCTGCGCTCCGCCTGTTATTCCGTCCCTGTATGCCTCATGCCCAAGCGTTATGCCAAGCGCAAATTGCTCCTCTCGTGTCATGTTTTCTTTGTAGCTGTTCAGGTATACCGTTCGTTTTCCGTTTTCTGCTACGGTCTGTGCCTTGCCGTCTCCATTGCCGCGCTTTAGTTCCGTTCTGCCCTTTAGTATCTCTTCCAGCTGAGCAAACTGTTTTGCATCTCCAAATCCGTACTGGGTACGGAGCGCTGTTGCCGCATTGGCCATGTTGTTCCTGTTTGCGGCTCGCGTTATCTGCAGATTCTTGTTCAATGTCTTTATACCCTGCAGTGACGAGCTTACTGTTCCAAAACTCAGGTCTGTGCCGCCTGTGCCCAGCCTTGCTGTAACACCCCTGTCCTTACTCAGCGTCATCTCTATAAGTCCACTGCTTGCTCCTGCCCCAAAATCCGAGATGTTCAGTATGTTGAATGTAGCCTCGCCTGTAAGTCCGTAGGAAAGTCCTGCGCTTGCAAGTCCGCCTATTGTGCCGTTAAGGTTCTGTATGCTTCCTATCTGGTTTGAGTTGAATCCGTCCAGCTTGCTGTGCGTCAGTCTTGTTATCTTTCTGCCGCCTTCGCCGAGCGCACTTTCATAACGTGCACCGACCACAACCTCGTTCAGGCTGTTTGTTACAAGACTTCCTGCAGCGCTTGTCACCACTCCGCTCCATGTGCTAAAACTTGACATACTGTCGCTGAATTTATCCCAGTCGCCTGCATATTGTATTGCATTTGTTGCAACTGTGCTTGTTACGCCTGTCGCAACGCTTACTCCTGTTTTTGCCGCAACTCCTGCTATTCCGCTTATTCCTGATACTGCCGCTCCAGCTCCTGCACCAAGCACGCTGACTGCATCTGTAGCCGCCTTTATTGCAAGCTGTCTGCCGATTTCTTCTGGACTTTTATATCCACCTGCCATGTCCAGCATTGCAAATACAAGTTCATTTGTAAATGTTATGGCAGCCCCTATCGCTGCGGCAGCAACTGCTCCAAGCACTGCCGATGAGCCGCCCGTGAACGGCGCCGCAACCGCCCCTACAACAGCCGCCGTGGCTGCAGCAGCAACCCCCGCCACCGTTCTTATACTTGGAGCTTCCATTCCAAACATTTCTCCTGGGTATATCTTCTGATCCCAAACAGGCTTTCCAAGCTCAGAAAATCCCTTTCTCTGCTGTATTTCATTCCACTGAAAATTCAGGATTATAGAGCCCATCTGTCCAGAACCAGAATCTTTTGTGTTCCTGGAAAGGCTCTTGCTTGTGTCATAGTCTTCTTTCAGAACTCCAGCTTCACCTACCCATTTTACAAATTCGCCTTTATTTCCATCCTCCGAGCTGAACATTTTTTTTCGCCATTCCTCAAGGTCGCTCTCGTCCTGAGCCACCGCCAATGCAAGCGTTTCGCCCTCCATGTTTCCTAGCAGAGCCGTGCTTACAGTTACTTCTGGCACTACCGTCTTGAACCACTGGTAACTGGCAACATATTGAGTTTCATATATAGTTGATAACACATACGAGTCAACAGGAACTCTTCGCTTGCTCTCCTTGCTTGTCCATCTGTATCCTGCACCCTGCACAAGTTCCTTTACATAGTTCTCGTAATACCGGTTCTGCTCGTCTATCATATCATAACTTTTCTTTATGTTGGTTTCTATGTTCTCTGCAGCCTTTAAAGCCGCAACTTTTGACGCAGTAACCTCCATTTTGGCTGTAACTTCCGAGCTGATTTTCTGCGACATAAGAAGGCTTGCCATTGTTCCAGCAAAATTGCTCCTGTTCACCGCTGAAACTCCTGCAGTTTTTTCAATCCGGGAAGAAACATCCGCCATGTGTCCTTCCAGACCTGAAAGATTCGTACCTGCCAACAGTTCATTTATGAACGCTTCTGTGTCTATTGTGACTCCCTGCATTTCCTCGACAGCCACCTGCTTTGCCTTTACAAATGATTTCGCCACAATCTCGGCTGTCTTTTCCTCACTGTAGGCGCTCTGGTTTGCGGCTTCAACATACATTGCTGTTATCCATTCCTGCTTGTCTTTAAGGAAGTCATCGTAATTTGACTGCCATTCATCTGTGCTCTTTTGGTATGTTTTTAAGAAATCACGTTTCCACACATTGTATGTGGCGTTCAGTTTTTCGGTCGCTTTGTTCCATTCCTGTTTTGAAACATTCCTTATATCATAAAGCTGGTTTAAAATTTCACTGTTCTGCGTTGCAAATGAGTTGGCACTGTAATCAAGCTCGTTCAGATATTCCTTTAGTTTTTGGCTGTTTCGTGTTTCCAAAAGTTTTGCATAGTTCACATACCAGTTATTGAACATTTCTGTCATGTAACCTTCTGCATTTCTGTTCTCGTCTGTAAAAAGTGCGCCGTTCCCTTTTATGTAGTTTTCGTATAATAAAGTGACTGTTTGCGCATCTTTAATGCTGCTGTAGGTGCCTGCGCCCCATGTTTTTTGTGCGAGCGCCTCAAGATATGTTTTGTCTCCATTTACATTCAATGATGAAAACAGTTCATCGTATTGCTCGGAAGCCTTATTTCTTTCTGCTATTGTAAGGGTCAAGTCAGAAGCTATGCGAGCAAGATTTCTTAATCTAAATGCGTTTTCTTCGCTGATTGCAAGCCCTTTATTCACTTCACTTTCATAAATGTCAGTATACAAAGCCTGTTCATTCTGTAGTTTAGAATTCTCTTCTTCCATAAGAATTTTTGCAGCATTGGCCTCGTTTTTTAACACATACATTACGCCAGCCATTGCACTTACAATATCATCATATTCTTCTTCATCAGATATTCTGTTTAATACAGCATTAAGGTCAACAGAGTTTTTTACATTTTCAGATAAAAGAGCCTGTATCTTCTTTTTTACTTCGCTTCCTTTTATTTTTTTGCCGTCTCCATTCTGAGAGCCAGTCAGCATCCTGTTATATTTTTTCCGGGCTTCCGCAGCTTTATTTTTTGCCGCTTTTAGATTATCTATAAAAGAAAGTGTGTCATTATAATATTTTCCATAGTTTGCATTTGCTCCATTCTTTGCATCCTTCATTTTTTTAGATGCGTTCTCAGCCCATTCTCCCTCTTTATCAAGAAATTTAAATGCCCCCCAGAGAAACTTCAGAAAAAACCAATGGTCATCTTTTATATCGTCAAGCCAATCTTCAACTTTTTTATACGCATATTTTTTTACAAGATGAACCTCAAGGCTTTCCATTTTTTGCGCGTATTTTCCTTTTGAGTTTCTAAAAACAAGGGATTTTTTTATGGCTTCAGAATCTTTTTCCATAACATATTTATATGAGTTTTCAAGATAGCCCTTTACATATCCCCTGAACTTGTCACCTACGTTATTTCCATGCTGCTTGGAAATTCCTTGAACAGGGAAACTACCGGTATCACATCCATCTTCCAATATTGTATATATGTCTTCGTTCTTTTTTGAATTTTCGCTCAAAAAAGTGCTTTTCTCATCTTCCGAAGCCAAAAACAATTTGTAATACAAAGTTGCCACAACCACTTTTTCAAAATATTCCTTGTCAGAAATAAGATTTTCCAGCCATCGCTCCGTTTCTTCATCACACACATTCTTATCTATCTTGCCAAAAAGTTCATATCTTTGGTTTTCTGCCTCTTGTTCAGCCTGCTGTAATTCATAAAGAACAGCATTTACTTTTTCAGAAATTTCACAACTTACTATGTATGAATCATAATACAACTTGTCTTTCCGCTTAAAATCAACAGCCTTAGAGCTTTCCTTTTCCTGACTCTTTGATTTCTGCACTTCCTTAAGAATTTCCAATGACAGGCACGCTCTATCGTATGCATATTTTACGCTGCTTAACTTTTCTTTTGGCGTTACGTAGTCCGCATCTTCCGTGTTACCTAAATTTTCAAGATATATACTTTCTGCCCAGTCGTATACAGCCTGTTTTGCTCTTAGAACTTTTCTTGCCTCAAGAACATTTCTGTATTTTTCATTTATCTCTTCAACTTTTTTATTATAGACATCGCCGTTATTTTTTAAGCGCAAGACTGCAATCTCATACTGATTAAGCAGTTCCTGATATTCCGCCTCTTTTTCTGAAATCTCATCCTTCTTTTCCAATGCAGCCTGCTTTAATTCATCTTTACTAAGGCTATATTTTGCATAAATTTCCGCATATTCAGAAAGACCACTTTTTAATTGGCATAAAGTGTTTACATTTTGCTCGTATTCTGAATAATCAAGTTTGTTTTCTTTTATATTCTCAATCTCTTCAAGCCCTGCTTCAAAATATTTTCTTTCATACAGCAGCTGCTCTTCAAGTTCTTTCTGCAGACTTTTCTCCCAATTTGCTACAATGTCGCTGAACTTTTTCTTGTCTTCGTCTGCAAGTATTTCAGAGCCACAAAAATCTGTTTTCTTTATTTTTTCAAACCAGTTGTTATATTCACTGGTATAACTTTCTGCGTATGAAAGAAAATGTAGTGTCCACCTATTTTTTGTGTATGCCAGATACTCATCTTCTGAAAGTTTTTTTACATCAACTGAATTTATATATCCAGAAAGTTCTTTTATTTTTTCACTTACTGTTTTCTCATCAAAACTAGAGCTTCTTCTGTATCTAAAAGCCTCGCTTTTTAAATATGCTTCTATATAATTATTAAAAGCCTTTCCAAATGTGTCACCTGAATACAATATTTTTCTATAAAGGCTCATAACATAGTCTATGACTTTTGAATATCCGTTTTCGGATTTTGGGCAACTTCTTAATGAATCAGCAATTGATTTTCTGGCATTTTCATACTTTGATTTTTTATATTCCGCATTGTAAAGTCTGCCATACTCATCAAGTTCTGAACTGCCATCTTTTAACTTTTGAGATAATAAGCATTTTTCTTTTTTTGCGCTTACCAAAAGTTCATAGCAAAACTGCAACTCAGAATCAGAGAATTTATATTCCTTTGAAAGAAGTGTTTTTAACTTTTCATTCTTGCCCAAAATTTCTTCTGTTTTAGAAGAATCCTTCAACGAATCTTCTATTATATTAATCAGTTCTGTGTTTTCTTCCGTTTTGATTTTTAATATTTCAATAATATTATTTAAGTATGTGTTCAAATCATCTGCGAAAATTACAGTCACTACGTCTTTTTTCTCGCCGCCATTTGCCGCATTCAGCTTTACATCTTCACAATTTTTTATATATTCGATTTCATTTTTTAATATATTTACAAAAAGATTCCTGGCCTTATCTTTAAATGCTCCTGAATATTCACTGCTAGACAGAATTGCATCCAAATTAGAAGCATTTTTCTTTACAAGCTCTATAATATCCTCATACAACGCAATAAAAGCCGCACCCATTTTTTCAAACTGAGGATAGATAGTATTGTAATATCCATTTGTTTCTGCATCAAAAGAATCTTTTATTATGCTCAAACTAGATATGATTCTATTTTCAAAATCAATATAGTCTGACTGCGCATCTTTTAGTTTTTCATATTCACTGTTCTGGCTCAATGAATATTCAGCCAGATACATTTCTTTTTCAAAATCCAGAATTTTTTTCCGGATTTCTTCGTAGTCATTAATATTCTTTTTTATCTGATGAGTTACTGTTTTTATATCCACATTCTGGTCTAATGCCATTAATGCCTGATACTCAGTGTTTAGTTCTGCGATTTCTTTTCGTTTTTTGTCCAACAGGTCATTTATTATATTTAATTTTATAGAATTTTCGTTTATGTTCTTTTCAAAATATTCAAGTTCAGAATTTGATTTTTCATACATAACCTGAGCTTTATCATAATCTTTTTCAGCCTGTTCTTTTTCTGTTTTTGTTTTTTCTGAACTGTCCCGGCTGGCATCTACACTTTTTGCATACTGTTCAACCTGCTGAGCAACATAAAGTTCTTCTTCCCAATACTGAACAAGCTGCCGAGTTTTAGCAAGTTCTATTTCTAGTTCTGATTTAAATGAAACATCTTCAACATTTTCTGTAAGGTTATAAATGTTGTTTTCCACATTTTTTATCTGTTCTTTATAATATAAAATCTGGTTTATCCAGTCATCCGCAGTTTTTAATGCCCTTAGATTTTTTAAGAGGACTGCATTTCCTGCCTCTCTTTCTGCGGAAATTATCAAATCTTCAAGGTTGCTCAAATCACCTTTCAATGTTTTTTTATACTGCCAGCTGTTTACAATATCTGATAAATCTTTTTTTAATTTTTTTGATTTTTCTTCATTAAAATTCTGTATATCAAATTCATATTTTTCATTGTCCTCTGTTTTCCAGTAACTGTACACCCCTTTATATTTTGATTCCCAAATTCCGTACCAGCTTTCTATCCCCTGCTTGCACATGACCAATGCGTTTCTTAACTTCCCGTATAAAGCCACTTGACTTTCAGCAATCTGCAACAATTTTGATTTTTCTTCTTCCAGCGCGGCATTGTAAGACTTGTACATTTCAGAAAGTTTATTTGCATTGTCTTTATTCTTTCGGGCTACCTCATCCTGAATTTTATTTATTTTTTCAGTAATGCTTTTTTCCCAGTCAGTCCTTTTTTTTCTTAGCTCGTTATATGCTTCCTGCCATTTTTCTTCGCCATTTTGGAATGTCTTTTCCGCTTCATTTTCCCATTCCTTACGGTTTTTTAAAAATTCAATTTCTGCATCTTCCCAAACTTTTAGCCCCTTGTTAAAAACAACTTTAAAATTTGCAAGCAAATCCGAAACATCGGCTTCCTCCATATTCTTGCCGCTTACTGTTTTTTCCAGTTCAGAAAAAAGTCTGTCCATCGCCACATTTGATTCTGTCAGCGCCTTGTCAGATATTTCTCTAGCTATAATTTTCGCAGATTCTTTTGTCTTTTCCGCTTTTATTGACTCTCTATCTTCCAAGAATCTTACAATCAGCCTGTTTCCTTCTGTTTTTAAGAGCTGCTCGTTTTCCAACTTTACAACATTACGAGTGCTTACATTTGCATTTTCAAAAATTTCTTCAATATTTACGCCTTTTACACCCTTTTCAGTAAGCCTGTTTTTTATTTCTGTCAACTGCAAAAGATTTTCTGAATCAATTTTATCCAGATATTCATTGATGATTATTTCTAACTTTTTATTCCATTCATTCCTTAAACCAGAAGTTTCTTCCAATAAATATCCGTCTGTATTATACGTAGCTCTTGTTTCTTTTATTTTTTGCGCAAGCTCATTATTAACTTTACTAGCGGATGCCACCGCCGCCTTTCTGCAAAGCCATTCAACGTAGCTTTTATTCTTTTCCAGTTCAAGATAAAGCGTTGCGTCTTCCTTTTGTTTTTTGTACTCTTCGTAATCGTTTTCTTCTATATATATACTTTCTTTTTCCCAATATTTCAGGACTTCTTCAAAACCAGCCGCCGCTTTTTCTTCCCATCCAGCTTCATCATACTCTGCACCGGCCTTTTCTAGATAATAATCCATACGCTGCCGGCTTGCATTTAATGTGCTTGAAATTTCTTTCGCCGGCAACAATGATGTCACATAGAACATCATAAGAATAGCAGATATTATGCGGTTTATTTTTTCTAATTTTTCTCTCTTTCCCATACAGTCCAAACTTTTTTCTATAAAATATATTTATATTCTATACTACCATTTAAATTTCTGTCAATTTTTTTTTAGCAAAATTCTCAGTGGCATTTTTAAATCTGCCGGAAAACTTTTTATAAAAATCCATAATCAGCAGCCATCAGTGGAGGGTATATGCTACAGATTAAAACAATTAAAAATCACCTTATAGCAGGTAAAGAAAAAGAGGCTTTCTGCTTCAGAAGCGTTGCCTCGCAGACACTTGACGAAAATGCTCTTATTAAAGAAATGCTTTCGTATAATTCAAGTTTTACAGAAGCGGATATTTCCGGGCTTTTCAGCGTGCTTGGAACAGTTGTAAATAAATACCTTGCAAAAGGATACAATGTCATTCTGCCGTTCGGAGCGCTAAGAGCAAATGCTACAGGAACTTGTGAAACTATCAACACATCTTTTTCACAAGGGACAGGAAACCATCAGATTGGGTTTATCTTTAATCCGTCTGAAAAAACTCTGTCAGAAGTAAATAAAAACCTTGAATACAAGCAGGTTCTGCCAGACAGTACAAAAGAAGGCAAAATCTTCTCTCACCGGATGACTCATTTGAAGTTGAAAATTCATAATGGGAAGAAATCTTCCTTTGTCATCCTGAATCCGGGTCTGCTCCCAAGCAGCCGGCATCACTTGTCCCATGTAATAGAAATCCATTCCTTCTCCATCGCTTTTCTTGATGAACAAAAGAACTTTCAAACCACTTTCCTCAGCATGAATCAACTTTTGTGATTCTACACTATCCAATGACACACGACTCCGAGTCATCCAGCTAAAAATCTGATTATCTACAAATGCATCTTCATACATTGTACTCTTTGCAATATCTTCTTTTTTGTGATACGTCACAAAAATCGGGCATGTATCATATTTAATCTTATATATCTAATTGACTGTATTTTTTTCGTTCAGACTGCGTATTGAATCAAAAGTAACGGATCGACTTCCCTCAAATATCTTCGGATATTATCATTATTATAGCTTCTGTCTCCGGATAGTGCAATTGGAATCATGAAATTATTTTTATAATTTCCAATAAAATCGAGAATTACAACATATTCCTTCCCCTCAGCTTTTCGGAGGCCACGCCCCAACTGCTGAATAAATACGATCGGCGATTGAGTTGGGCGAAGCATAATTACTTGATTTACTTCAACAATATCTGTTCCTTCCGAAAAAATATCAAGCCTTCCGCTCTGTCGCGCACAATATCCTCGTACAATAAGATCAATTTTGGCATTTCACGCGGAATAGACAAACAGGGGGCTTTATTACTTGAGCAGGATG
>OQVL01002873.1_pt1 | contig 10523 bp, 10 predicted proteins | sample 1691501 | NCBI WGS metagenome assembly OQVL01 (sample SAMN03418253, study PRJEB22391) | human gut metagenome | biome: human-gut; feature: organic feature; material: feces | host: Homo sapiens | place: Tanzania | collected 2013-01
AGCGGCAGGTTCTTTTTTGTCATTCTTCCCGTTAGGAACATCAGACTTGACAGGCTCGTCAGCCGCATCGGCAGGCTTTTCGGGCTTTTCCTCAGCCTTCTGAGCATTCTGCTGTGCCTCAGTATCAAGCTCCTGTGCATAAATGGTCACAGAGGGAGTAACGGTGTTTTCAAGCACCAGCTGTTCGCAGTCATAAAGTGCAGGACGCTTTTTAAGCTCCTTGTTTTCCTTTTCAAGGGCAGCTATCTTCTGCTCCAGCTCCTTTACCTTTGCGGTAAGCTTTTCATTTGCGCTTCTTGCCTTGCCTGCTTCGCTCACATAGGTCTTTATCTGACCCCTGATATTTTCAATGCTCTCCTGAGCCTTTGCGGCCTCGTCAAGAGACGTAAGGGCAACAAACACCGCCGCATTCTGTATGCCGAAATTGGGCTTTGCCTTTACCATATCACCTATCTCTTTATTTATTCTGTCGGCAAGGCCTTTGATATATTCGGGCTTTTCGTCGGTCCTGAGGTTATATTCCTTACCGCAGATAACGACCTTAACTTTATTTTCAATATTCATCTGTCCGATCCTTTCCGAAATGTATTCAAATATAATTATACATCATTATCCGACAGATTTCAAGAGATATTATATTCTATTATTGATATGATTTTTACAAAATTATTTATTTGGGTATGTGTATTTTGCGGAAACTTATCGGGTGAGCGTTCACCGATTCCCCGCAGTCTTTGTTTATCTGCAAGTTGAATATCATTATCATCACCTCTGATACTAATCTTCAATCGTTCTATAGGCAAAGCCGACAGATGAAATAAGACCAGTCTAGGAAAGTGACCGCAGGCGGGCTTGCCGCCCGGCAAGGGAGCTTGACGAAGAATGGGCTTATTTCAGCCGAGGATTTGTCTGTAGGTTGATTGAAGATTAGTATGATATCATTATACATCACAGAAAGAGGCTTGTCATGGTTTTTCGGTATTCGGTGGGTTTTGGAGGGTGAAAGGCAAATTATCATATTGTATTGGCACGGCATTAAAAATCAACCGATACGCAAAGCGCACTGATATTCAATTTTTGCCCTCAAACACCTTGACAACACCCCCGATATGGAATATAATTAAAAGTAACTGTTAATATACCCCATTGTGGGAAGAAATTTGCCTGCGGGCATAAAAGGTGGTTATTATTATGGCAGCAGAAAAAACTATGGACAAGATCGTAGCGCTCTGTAAAGGCAGAGGCTTTGTATATCCCGGAAGTGAAATCTACGGCGGTCTCGCCAACACATGGGACTACGGCCCCCTCGGCGTTGAGCTGAAGAACAACATCAAAAGAGCTTGGCAGAAGAAGTTCGTTCAGGAGTGCCCCTACAACGTAGGCCTTGACTCCGCTATTCTTATGAACCCCCAGACATGGGTGGCTTCCGGTCACATCGGCGGCTTCTCCGACCCCCTCATGGACTGCAAGGAGTGCAAGACCCGTCACCGTGCAGATAAGCTCATCGAGGATTTTGACGGCACAAACGTTGCAGGCTGGACAAATCAGCAGATGCTCGACTACATCAACGAGCATGATATCAAGTGCCCTCAGTGCGGCAAGAAGAATTTCACCGATATCCGCCAGTTCAACCTTATGTTCAAGACCTTCCAGGGCGTAACCGAGGATTCCAAGTCTGAGCTTTACCTTCGTCCCGAGACTGCTCAGGGTATTTTCGTAAACTTCAACAACATTCAGAGAACCACACGTAAAAAGGTTCCTTTCGGCGTTGGTCAGGTAGGTAAGTCTTTCAGAAACGAGATCACTCCCGGCAACTTCATCTTCCGTGTAAGAGAGTTCGAGCAGATGGAGCTTGAGTTCTTCTGCAAGCCCGGCACCGACCTTGAGTGGTTCCAGTACTGGAGAAGCTACTGCCGTGACTTTCTTCTTGGCCTCGGCGTAAACGAGGAGCATCTCAGACTCCGTGACCATTCCCCCGAGGAGCTTTGCTTCTATTCCAAGGCAACCACCGACTTCGAGTACCTCTTCCCCTTCGGCTGGGGCGAGCTTTGGGGCATTGCGGACAGAACCGACTATGACCTTACACAGCACATGAAGACCAGCGGCAAGAGCATGGAATACTTCGACCCCGAGACCAACGAGAAGTACATTCCTTACGTTATCGAGCCTTCTCTCGGTGTTGAGAGACTGTTCCTTGCTATCGTATGCGAGGCATATGACGAGGAAGAGATCGGCGACGGCGAAAAGTCCGACGTAAGAACAGTAATGCACCTCCACCCCGCACTTGCTCCCGTAAAGGCAGCTATCCTTCCTCTTACAAAGAAGCTCAAGGAACCCGCTACCGACCTTTACATGAAGCTTGCAAAGAAGTTCAACGTTGAGTACGACGAGGCAGGTCAGATCGGTAAGAGATACCGCAGACAGGACGAGATAGGTACTCCCTTCTGCATCACCTTTGACTTTGATTCTCTCGAGGACAACTGCGTAACAGTCCGTGACAGAGACACCATGGCTCAGGAAAGAGTTAACATGGACGAGCTTGTTGCTTACCTTGAAAAGAAGCTTGAATACTGATATTATATAGCTTGATACTGCTCCGATATCCTTATGGGTATCGGAGCTTTTTTGTGTCTTGAAACCGCTTACCAATAAAGCTATATACAAAAAGTGCCACACACGTTAAATCCGTGTATGGCACTTTTGGTTTGACTATTCAATCTTATTCATAAAGGAAGCAGTAGAAAGCCTTGTAGGTCATGTAAACATCGACCTTTGAAACGATCTCAAAGGGAGCGTGCATGCAAAGAACGGGAACGCCAACATCAATGGTGTCAACATTCAGGTTTGCGATGTATGCCGCAACGGTTCCGCCGCCGCCAAGGTCAACCTTGCCAAGCTCGCCTGTCTGCCAGATAACGTTGTTGTCGTCAAGCAGCTTTCTTACTCTGCCCACAAACTCTGCGGAAGCATCGGAGGTGCCCGACTTTCCTCTTGCGCCTGTGAACTTTGTTACGCACACGCCGTAGTTGATGAAAGAGGAGTTTCTCTTCTCCAGAACATCGGGGAATGTGGGGTCAAATGCTGCGTTAACGTCTGCGGAAAGGCACTCGGACTTACTGAGGACTGCTCTGCCCTCTTCGCCGAAGCACTCTGCCAGGTCGTGGATAAAATACTTGAGATATGCGGATTTAAGACCTGTGTTGCCGTCGGAGCCTGTCTCCTCCTTGTCGGTGAGAACAACAACGGCTGTCTTTTCGGGAACGGTATTGCCGTCCATAAGAGCGGCAAATGCAGTGTATGCGCAAACCTTGTCGTCATGACCGTATGCGCCGATCATGCTGCGGTCAAAGCCGATATCCTTTGCCTTGAATGCGGGAACTGCTTCCAGCTCTGCGGAAACGAAATCGTCCTCGGTGATGCCGTACTTTTCGTTAAGGATAGCCATAATGTTGAGCTTTACCTTTTCGCTTACGTCATCATCTCTGAAAGGACGGGAACCGATGAGAATGTTCAGCTCTTCACCCTTGAGTATCTCGCCTGCACTTCTCTTCATCTGGTCCTGAGCAAGGTGGGGGAGCAGGTCGGTAACGCAGAATACAGGGTCGCTTTCGTCCTCGCCGATGTTTACCTTTACGGAGCTGCCGTCAGCACGGATAATTACGCCGTGAAGTGCAAGAGGGATAGTGCCCCACTGATACTTCTTGATTCCGCCGTAGTAATGGGTCTTGAAGTAAGCGGTCTCCTCGTTTTCAAAGAGAGGGTGCTGCTTCATATCAAGACGGGGAGAGTCAATGTGAGCGGCTGCAATATGAACGCCCTTTTCCACAGGCTCCCTGCCTATGACCGCAAGGATAACTGCCTTGCCTCTGTTGTTGTAATAAACCTTGTCGCCGGGTTCAAGGCGCATATTTCTCTCAAATTCCTTGTAGCCTGCCTTCTTGGCAGCGGAAACTGTGAAATCCGCAACCTCTCTCTCGATCTTTGAGCAGTTCATAAAGTCCTTGTACTTTTCGCAGAAAGCGTCGCAGTCCTTTATCTGCTCCTCGGTCATTCTGAGAACGCCGTTCTTTCTCTGGGAGCAGAGCTTTTCCTGTAAAAGCTTTGCTTCGGATTTTTCGTTTGCCATAATATAAACTTCCTTTCAAAAGTGGATTTGCCTGTCAATACAGATTATTATATGCGTCATACGCCTGCATAACCTTTTTGACATAATGTTTTGTTACCGATGACGGGATATCGTCCAGCACCTGACCGTCCGAGCTGAGGGAGCTGTCTTTCAGCCATTTGTTCACATTGCCTCTGCCCGAGTGATAGGCAGCCAGAGCCGTTTTCTCGTCGCCGTATTCGTTGTACAGCAGCATAAGCAGATACGTGCCGTACTGGATATTGTATTCGGGGACATACATGGAGTCGTAATCCAGCTCCCGTCCGTCCCCCATTCGGTAGCCCACCCAGTCGTAAGCGTCCTCCATGAGCTGCATAAGTCCTCTTGCGCCCACCTCCGACTCGGCTGAGGGGTCGAAATTGCTTTCGGTCTTGATGACGGCGAACACGAGATTTTCGTCCACGCCGTATTCTTTTGAGTATTTTTCCACAAGGTCAGCATATTTCCGTGGATAAACACAGTCCTTGCTGAGTCCGGGCAGCTTGTAGCAGCCTATTATCAGCAGAACGATGATGAGCAGCGGCAGAGCGATGTTCTTACGTCTGCGCACCCGCTTCGCCGTATTTTTTGGCATTGTAGTACTCCTTGATCTTGTCTGCCGCTTCCTCCGCCTTGGCGACCAGTATTTCGGGAGTTTTGTTGTTCTTGATAACAAAATCCGAATGGCTTACAAAGAAATGCTCCGAATACTGTGAATTGAAGCGCTTCCTTGCCGCCTCAGGGGAGATATGATCCCGTGCGGTTATTCTCTCTTCTCTAAGCTTTTCATCGGCGGTGACGCTGATGATAAGGTCGCACAGGTCGTCTGCGTTTGATTCAAAAAGGGTGGGAGCGTCAAGGATTATCAGCTTGCTTCCGCTTGCCGAAAGCTCCTCGATGCGCCTTATTATCCTGAAAATGATGTATGGATAGCAGATGCCGTCCAGCTGACGCAGCCGCTCGCTGTCAGAAAAGACGATGCTGCCCAGCTTTTTCCTGTCAAGTGAGCCGTCGGGGAGAAGTATGCCGCTGCCGAATGCCTCGGCAAGCTCGTTCAGGCACGGCTCACCCTTTCGGGTGACTTCCCTTGAAATAAGGTCGGCGTCGATAACGTCAAACCCCTCTCTGCGGAAAACTCCGCATACCGTGGTTTTTCCTGCGCCGCTCTGCCCTGTCAGACCGATAACATATGCACGTCCGCATGGGTTCACAGCCTGATCACCTCAAATCCCGCAGCCCGCAGCAGACGGTTATAGACTGCAAGCCCAACTCCTGTTTTTTCGGGGCATCTTGCATAGACCTGCTCCATGCCCATATCGTCAAGGCTTCTCAGCACGCCGAAAAGCTCCCTTGCCTGCTCCTCGGAGGTATCTCCGTAGGTAACGTGGGGATAGGGATAATCTGCGGCATCGGAGCCAAACATCATGGCGCACACCTTGTCGCCCTGATGCTCCTTCATAAAGCCGATAAACTGCTCCGCACTGCCCTCCACAATGGTGACATTTGCCTTGGGAGAGTAATGCTTGTACTTCATTCCGGGAGAAAGCACCCTTTCGCCGTCGGATATCTTCTCGGTAACGCCCTTGGCGCAGCTTACATTTTCGCTGCCCACAACGCCCGCCAGCTCCTCGAGGGACACAAAGCCCGGACGGAGAAGCTTCACCTTTCCGTCCTTTTCAAAGGAGATGACCGTGGATTCAACACCCACATGGCACTCGCCGCCGTCAACAATGGCGGATATCCTGCCCCTCATGTCGTCCATAACGTGCTTTGCAGTTGTGGGACTGGGGCTGCCCGACAGGTTTGCGGAGGGAGCCGCAAGAGGACATCCGCTTGCCTTTATTATCGCCCTCGCAGCAGGGTGAACGGGGAAGCGTATGCCCACCGTGTCAAGTCCGCCGCTGGTAACAAGGGGGATTATATCCTTCTTGGGAAGCACCATGGTCATAGGGCCGGGCCAGAAAGCCTTTGCAAGCTTCAGGGCGTTTTCGGGAACTTCCGTTACATATTTATATATGTCCTCAAACTCCGCAATATGTACGATAAGCGGATTATCCTGAGGTCTGCCCTTGGCTTTGAATATGTCCGACACGGCAGCGGGGTCAAGAGCATTTGCAGCCAGACCGTAAACAGTCTCGGTTGGAATGCCCACAACCTTGCCCTCCGCCAGCAGCCTGCCTGCAAGCTTTATATCATCGTCGGAAGCCGACAGCATTTTTGTTTCAAACTCCATAAAAACCATCTTTCACAGCAGCGCAGTTATTCGTCACCCTGCGCCGATAATTTTGCCGCCTGATCGGCAGTTGCCAGAGCGTCTATCACCTCGTCGATATTGCCGTTGAGCAGATATTCAAGGCGGTATATAGTAAGCCCTATCCTGTGGTCGGTAAGACGACCCTCGGGGAAATTGTATGTCCTTATGCGCTCGGAGCGGCTGCCTGTGCCTACCTGAGAGCGCCTGTCAGATGCTATTTTGTCGTTTCTCTCCTGCTCCAGCATATCATAAAGGCGGGAACGGAGTATCTTCATTGCCTTGTCCTTGTTCTTGTGCTGGCTGCGCTCGTCCTGGCATTCGACCACAAGACCCGTGGGCAGATGAGTTATTCTCACCGCAGATTCGGTCTTGTTGATGTGCTGTCCGCCTGCGCCCGACGCACGGAAAACATCTATTTTAAGCTCTGTGGGATTTATCTCCAGCTCCACATCGTCCGCCTCGGGAAGAACCGCAACGGTAACGGTGGAGGTGTGGATACGTCCCTGGGACTCGGTCTCGGGAACACGCTGAACACGGTGAACGCCGCTTTCGTACTTGAGACGTGAATATGCGCCCTCGCCCTCAATGCTGAAAGATATTTCCTTGAAGCCGCCAAGCTCTGTGGGATTGGCATTCAGCACGTCTATCTTCCAGCCCCTTGCCTCAGCGTACATGGAGTACATTCTGAAAAGGGAGTTGGCAAAGAGCGAAGCCTCATCGCCGCCTGCACCGCCTCTTATCTCAACGATAACGTTCCTGTCGTCGTTGGGATCCTTGGGGATAAGCAGTATCTTCAGCTCCTCGGAAACGGAAGCGATGTTCTCCCTTGCCTCGTCAAGCTCAGCACGGGCAAGGTCTTTAAGCTCCCTGTCAGCACCGCTCTCGTCCAGCATTTCCTGAGCTTCCTGCTCTGTTTTCACATAAGAGCAATACTCACGGTACTTTTCAACAATGGGGGATAAGCTTTTATATTCTTTCATCAGCTTGGCATAAAGCCCGTTGTCGCCGATGACCTCAGGGTCAGTCAGGCGATTGCTGATGTCCTCAAATTTTTCCTCTGTGGCTTTCAGTTTTTCAAACATGAAACAAACTCCGTAACAAAAAGAATGACGAGAATCATTCCAACTCTATCGTAGTTTCTCCAACCAATTTGTGAATTAAGAATTAAACCAATACCACCAGCACCGACGTAAACAAGTATGCTGCATACCATAATCTGAAATCATATTTCTCAGAACAATCATACATCCTATATACGGGTGAGCAGTATGTCTTCGAATACGAAAATGAACACTTGAACATTAGGCGAAATGATTCAAATGGTGAGTTGAATTCTGCTAAGGTGATGTACGTTCCTGCAGAGCGTAACTTGCTGAGCGTAGTGGAGAGTGGCAAATTGCAAAGTGGATTGTCTGAAGCAATGCAAACTTTGATGGAGGAACTAAACAATGCCAAAGCTTATTATGCCAAAGGTGTGGATTTGCCAATCGGAGGTATGAACTTCACATACGACAGACTAAACAAGGTGAGCTGGATAAATGGAAAGGATTTAAATGGCAGGGAGTTTAAAATAGCATTGAAGGAAGCTTCAAGTGGTTATCAGTCGTTGATGCCTATGACGCTTGTTTGTCATTATTTATCGGATCTTGTTCTGAATAGTGGAGCTGAGACTATGGACTATAAAGAAAAGCAACGCTTGCAACAGGAGGTGGATAAGATAATGGAGGATAATAAAATCTCCGATACTGTAAAAAATGCTATGCTTCGAAATGTATCTGCAAGGTATAGATATACTGAGAATGTGAATGTGGTGGAGGAGATGGAGCAAAACCTATACCCGGAATCACAAAAGCGTGTATTGTTTGACCTACTTAGCATTAACAATAGATTGGAACGCAACAAATTGGTGTTGACAACGCATAGCCCGTATTTGGTGAACTACGTGACCCTTGTTGTGAAAGCCGCTATGATAGAGCCGCAGATTCCTGCAGATGCCGTTGAACTGAAAGATTCATTATATGGTATAGTTCCAGCAGAGTCAATAATGAATGCTTCTGATTTGGCTATATATGAATTGAGAGATGGCGAAGCAAGGTTATTGGAAAATTATGATGGTATTCCTTCGGATTCGAATTATCTAAATCAACAGATGGCTGAGACAAACTATTTGTTTGACCAACTGCTTGACATCGAAGAACAAATACAGGAGGCATAAATATGGAGGATGTCGTAGATTTCTTTATTCCTAAGTGCCAAGTGCTTGGAATAACGGCGGAAATGTTTGGTATTTGTGATGATGATGACAAGGCTGAGAAGACTCCTGCATATGTCTGTCTCGAGAACGAAGAGAAATGGGGCGCTATTATAAAAAACCATAGTGGAAAACCATTGAATTTTACAGCGGTGGACAATTGTGTTGTTGTTCGGAGAGATAATGATGATATGGAAAACCGTTGTGATGCGATGTTGTCAAATGCAGATAATTTGGTGTTTGTAGAGTTAAAGAACGAACGCCAAAAATGGTTTCCACATGCTGTCGAACAATTGCAGAAGACAATAGATGTTTTCAAGCAATATAACGATGTTAGTATGTATAAAAGGAAACGTGCATACGCATGTAATGTCAGGCACCCGAATTTTGCTTATAGTAACAAGGAACTGAAACAAAAGTTTTACCAAACAAATGGTTTCAGATTATATGACGAAATGACAATAGAGTTTCGTTAGAGTTCTTTTCGCTGTAAGCAGATTGGATGAAACAATAATGAATCCCCGTCCGAATGACGGCATAGTGCAGAGCTATACTGCTACGGGGAACGATCTAATATGAATTTTGAATGTTGAGTTTTGATTTTGAATTGTTCTCGGCTGATGCCTACGATTATAAATAGGTGAATTTTGAGTTTTGTAATCGGCTTTGCCGCTTGCCAGAGCAAGAATGGTCGGCTTTCCGATGTTGAACTGTTCAATGTTGAATTACTATTTATCGTCTATTATAGAATCTTTAAAATGTTTATTAATGATGGGTCTTCAAGTTTTTAATAATTTTAAGATAGTTTCATGGACAAAAAGATTGCCTGTTCAAATATTATGCCTTAAAGCATACCGTGACTTGAAGAACTCGCTGGATTGGGCAAAAGAGAAAGGTTTTGCGGAAGGATATGTGGAAATTCGTTTAAAGATACTTATGCTTGAGTACGGAAAAACTCGTGAAGAAGCTCTTGTAAAAATAGCAAAAGAACTTCTTGAGAAAAACGTATCTACTCAAGCTATTTATATGACAACTGGTATTTCTGTTGAAGATATCTAAAAGAAGCCTATAGATAAAAAGGAAACTCAAGCTACTAAATATGAATTGCCTGAACACTTGAAAAAATGCGAGGCATATTGGCTGGGGTAAAAGATGAAAACGATGATAGATTAAACTACTTATTGGAGAAGGATACTGAATACTCCCAAGATTAATTCGTGGAAACCTTTGGATAGTGCAGAAAAAGGAGAATGTAAAAAAGCTATAGAGATAGCGAGAGTAATTTTGCCATCGACTTAAAAAACATAAGACAACGCCAAAGAATAAGCTTTATACTCTTCTTCCTGAATTTTGGGAAGATGATGAACAACAAAAATGAATTTAGAATTTAGTCAAATTAATGTATAATCTCCACTGGCATTAGCTGGTGGAGGGCTAAAACTCATATGCGTATCGGAAATATGAGGGGTACCGAATACTTACAATTTATCGAACACTAACTGTCTTTCTGTCTTAAGATTTTAAATCATTTCGATTATCTAATTACATTATGCGAAAAACAAAGTTTGGATATATAAAGGATGGGAATTATATCCGTATAGGTGACAATATGCACGGGATATATAAGACCTACGATGATATGCGTTTTAACTGGCAGTTAGTCAGTCGGACAGAAGGTGACATAACGAAGTACTACCTGCTGAATAATAAAAATGAAGCCATTGAATACGTAGGACGAAAAGACCCATGGTCACCGCTGACAGTAGGCACCAAGGAACAATATCTCTATATGGATAATGCGCAAGGCTCGATGCAGGAAGTGACAACCTATGGAAGAGAATATATTACTGGGGAAAAACGCAAACAGCAGAGCA
>OQVL01002874.1_pt1 | contig 10522 bp, 10 predicted proteins | sample 1691501 | NCBI WGS metagenome assembly OQVL01 (sample SAMN03418253, study PRJEB22391) | human gut metagenome | biome: human-gut; feature: organic feature; material: feces | host: Homo sapiens | place: Tanzania | collected 2013-01
ATAACTTCAATGATGCCGATAGCTGTCTGGCAATAGTCAAATCACAAGATGTCGTTGAAGGAATTAAATACTGGGATCAGGATTGGCGAAAAGAAGGTCTAGTAGGTCGCCGTTATGAACTTGTAAAAGAAATTATGTTCTACAATCAGCTGTACTGTGGTTGTCAGTACAGCTTAAATAACACCGCTTATAAAAAATAACCCCTAATTGGATTAAGCACCATAATGTTTACGGTACTCTAGCATTGCAGGAATGTGATCTTTTAACTTGTCATCATTTTCAATGTACTTTAATAAATCATCAAAAGTAACAATTGAAATGATCTTAATGCCAATTTGCTCCTCAGCTTCAGCAATAGCGCTCTTTTCGCCCTTGCCTTTTTCCATTCTGTTCAATGCAATTAAAGCAGCCTTAAAGTTAGCTCCGTTTGCTTTGATAATTTCTTCAGATTCACGGATAGCAGTACCAGCTGTTATGACATCATCAATTAACAGAATGTCTCCCTTTAAAGGAGCTCCTACTAGATTACCTCCCTCACCATGATCTTTTTTCTCTTTGCGGTTAAAACACCATGGAACGTTTTTATTGTGATCCTTTGCTAACGCCATAGCAGTAGCACATGCTAAAGGAATGCCTTTATATGCTGGTCCAAATAAAACATCAAAACTAATCTTTGCATCTACTAAAGCATGAGCATAACACTCTCCTAAAGTAGCTAAATCTGCACCTGTATTAAAACCGCCAGCATTAAAAAAGTAAGGACTGGTACGACCTGACTTTAAAACAAAGCTACCAAACTTTAATACGCCTTTACTTAAGGCTAATTCAATAAATTTACGCTGATATTCCTGCATAACTACCTCTAAAAATTTTCAGTAAATTTTACCTTATAGTTTCTACACTGTGAATACAAAAATACACATCAATCCTTGTTATACTGCATAACAAATAAGGAGAATATATGGAACCGATTTTTAGCATGACTGGTTCTGCTAATTGCATCATAAGCAGCGACATAGCAGCTCTTAATATTGATATCACATCAATAAATGGCAGATTTTTAGAATTGAATTTCAAAATGCCTGACTCTTTAAGACATCTTGAATCTAAACTAAGAGAAGCTTTTCAAAAGCACTTAAAAAGAGGAAAAGTAGACTGCTATATTACATTATCTCATAACCTAAAAAGTACTCTTAAAGTTGATAAAAGTGCTTTAGAGCAACTGTCAATTGCCATAAAAACTATAGAAAAGAGTATTGGAGGAATTTCTACAAATTCACTTGAAATTCTTAATTATCCAGGCATTCAAGTACAAGATGAAAATGTTCAATCTAAAATTGATGAGTTTATCTTAAACAGCCTAGAAACAGCAATTAACAAGTTAGTTACAGCAAGAGCTCATGAAGGTGAAAAATTAAAATTAGCTATTCAATCTCGACTAGAAAGTATAGAAAAGGAACTTTTACCAGTTGAGAAGGCATTATCAGAATTAGTATCTAAAGAAAGAGAGAAAATCAAAGCTAAAATTGCAGAATTATCAATCGAAATTGATCCTAATCGTATTGAGCAAGAGGTGACACTAGCAGCACAAAAAGCAGATGTTAGAGAGGAATATGACAGATTAAAAGCCCACATCAAAGAAGTAAGATCTATTCTACAAACAGGGGGCACCTGCGGTAAAAGACTTGATTTTATGATGCAGGAATTTAATCGAGAAACTAATACATTAGCCTCTAAAGCCTCATCTTTAGATATCACCAAAGTGGCTGTGGAATTAAAGGTTTTAATTGAACAGATGAGAGAACAGGTTCAAAACATTGAATAACTGTTCTCTCTTGTCCGCTCTAGACTACATAAAGTTGTCACTATCCATAGAGCGGACTTTTTGCAACAGTTCTGCAAAAACAAAAGGAACACCTTCAATTCCTCGTTTCTGAATTGCATCAACAAGCACTAAAGCAAGACCGGGTTTACTTTTTTTCTTAATGGCAAGTTCTATAATTTTATCCATATCAAAGCCTTTTCTTAACTGATTGTTACCTGATAACCCCGCAGCTATCTTAAAGTCTTTTGCATATCCCTGTGTATAAAGGTAATGCTCAATATCCCTCTGAGGTAAGACCGTTAAGTGAACATTTCTACTTTTCTTATTAAGAAAAGACATGGTCACCTCAGCATATTTCTTACCAGCATCATCTCCATCAGATAACACATGAAAATTGATACCAAGCTGAGTGGCTATTTTAATTAAAGGCTTGAGTCCACACTGAGCATATTCAATGATTCTTATACCTTCACATGCAAGTGAAATTCCTAGGATTGAAGCTATTTGAGTTAAGATCCAAACCTCTGTTTCACCCTCAACTAAGATCCATGATCTTGCAAATAAGACCATTGGCCTATTGATTCTAATGTGAAAGGCAATTTTGCGTAGATCTTCATAACTTAACATGGAGCTATCAATCTTGTAGCTCCTAGTATCATAATGCTTCTTTTGAAGTCTTCTTAAAGATTCTAAGCTTACAGCAGACAGCAAATCTCCACTGTTGGTGGTTACTATTTTTTGAACATCCGTAATCGCCAATAAAGACCAAAACGACAGTAATAATGAGGGGTGAAAACGGGACTCAATATCCTCCAAAATCAGAATTGGGTTGCCATCAGGGTCTATTTTTCTATTGCCCTTATTTAGCAAAATTGTGGCCGCAATATAAGAGAGTAAAGCTTTAGACTTATTAAAACCAGGTGTAGTCAAAGTCTGCTTTATATTAGAAATCGATTCTAGAGAAATTGGACTTTTGACGATATCTGTAATGTTTCTAGATCTTGAAACAAGCTTATTTCTATCTATTTCTGTATTCGCATACTCAGAAAAATATTTATCTAGAAAAGATCCAAATGTATCTGCAAACATTTTTACAGAGTCACCAGAAACAGCAGAATCTTCTGACATGACATCTAAAATAGTCTTAATTCTATCTTGAGAGATTGACTCAAAACTTGAGTTTTTTTCCATTCTGCTATCTCTTAATCTGAATACAGGATTAAGAGCTATCAGTTTAAAGATTGCCTTTTTGACTGTTTCAAAAGGAATTGTATCTTGTTGCTTTTTCAAAATTAAGGCATGATGAGTTACAAATTCTTTGGAATTTTCATCATATTTACCGATAACTTGCCAATGAATTCTATAAAATCCATCCTCTGAATAATTCCAAAATGGTTTTAGTTCATCACAGGTATCAGATTTTGAATTTGGCACGCTCTCTTTAAAATACAGATCAACTCTGATTTTTCCATCACCAGAATTGAATACATCCTCTTTATCAAAATCAGATAAGGGATCATTGTTTTCTATATAGGAATCTAACTCCTTAATGAAATTTTCTGCTTTTTTATTATCACTAAAGTCTAATTCAGAGCTTACATCATCATATGAGTTTATGCTGTAGTCAGAACAGTTTTGAGCGCCTCTTTCAGTAAAAGGCTCCCTTCCATCACAGGCTGGATTTGCACAATTCTCACAGCTATATTCAATTTCACCTTTTCGATACTTTTCTCTGTATGATTCATCAAAATTTAATGACTTTCTGTTAGAAACTTTTTCTACTAAATCTTCTTTTGGAAAACTTTGTGCTTTTTCTATTTTTATAGGAACATAAAGATCACTTTTATCAAATTGACAGAGTTCTTCTCCTTGTCCCAAAAGCATCCACAATACTTTCAACAGAGAAGTTTTACCCCACTGGTTTTCGCCAATCAGGAAAGTGCTGTCTGATTCAAAGTCAACCGATAATCGTCTAATACCACGAAAGTTAGTAACTTTTGCTCTTTCTAAATACATACGCCCAACTTAGGCTGTCATTGCCGTTAATTCATCTCTTACCTTAAGATTAGATTATTTATACTAATTAGCAAAGGCAAAATAAAAAAGGCCATGATTTAACTCACAGCCTTTTCTCAAAATGATGTCTATTTAGACTCTGTGCCAAACAGTGCCTTGAGGTGTATCCTCAAGTTCAATGTGCATAGCTTTTAACTTATCTCTTGCAGCATCGGCACGAGCCCAATCTTTTGCTTTTCTAGCATCATTACGCTCTTTTACTAATGCCTCAATTTCTGCATTATCATCGTTGTTAGCACCGCTTGTTAAGAAGGTATTTGGATCCTGCTCTAAGATACCTAAAACTGAAGCTAACAGCTTTAATCTACCTGCAAGCTCTGAGGCCTTAGTGCCTTCTTCTTTGTTAATTTGTTTAGTTAAATCAAATAAAACAGAGATTGCACCTGGTGTATTAAAGTCATCATCCATGTACTCTTTGAACTTAGCAGTAAACTCATCTTCAGAGACAGTAGGTTCAACAGGAGTAGTATCTCTTAGAGTTGTATAAAGTCTGTTAAGACCTGCTCTTGCCTTGTCTAAGTTTTCTTGAGAGTAATTTAAAGGACTTCTGTACTGACCTGATAGCAAGAAGAATCTTATGGTCTCAGCATCATAAGTTTTTAAAACATCTCTGATGGTAAAAAAGTTATTTAAAGACTTTGACATCTTCTCTTCGTTAATCATTACCATGCCAGAGTGCATCCAGTAATGAACATAAGGAGTGTGGTTTGCACAGCAACTTTGTGCGATCTCATTTTCATGGTGAGGGAAAATTAAGTCTGAACCACCACCGTGGATATCAAATTCCTTACCTAAATATCTGTTGTTCATAGCAGAACACTCGATATGCCAGCCAGGACGTCCTTTCCCCCAAGGAGATTCCCAAGCTGGTTCACCAGGTTTTGACATTTTCCACAGTACAAAGTCCATAGGATTGTGTTTGCTCTTTGCAACTTCAATTCTGGCACCAGCTTGAAGCTCATCTAATTTTTGACCAGATAAGCGACCATATTCTTTAAATGAATTGATATCAAAAACTACATCTCCGTTGTCAGAAACGTATGCATTTTTATTATCAATGAGTTTTTGGACAATAGAAATGATCTCTTTGATATTGTCTGTAGCTCTTGGCTCAATGTCTGGGCGCTTGATGTTCAATGCATCAAAGTCTTTGTGCATTTCAACAATAAACTGCTCTGCTAAATCTTTAGCTGCAATACCGCGCTCATTAGCTCTCTTGATGATTTTATCGTCGATATCAGTGATATTTCTTACATACTTAACGTCATATCCTGAATAGCGTAAATAACGAACGATTACATCAAAGTTAACGAATGTTCTAGCATGTCCGATATGACATAGATCATAAACAGTCACACCGCATACATACATTCCGATTTTGCCCGGTTTAATTGGCTTGAACTCTTGCTTGCTTTTTGTCAGAGTATTGTAAATCTTTAGCATATTTGTCTCTAAAAAGGATATTTGACAATGTAAATCTCTATTTACTAAAGATCATACCAAATTGCTCGACTTCATTCACATTATTCTTTGAACTAATTATTCTTGTGCAAAGAGAAAAGGTAAAAGTCAACTTTGAAGGCTCACCCTTGGTATTATTTTAAATAATCACATTTTATGTATTCGAAATTTTAAGATAGACATATTTACTGTTAAAATATCTTCAGAGATTTCACATATATTTGTAGAGAGAACAATATGATCACATTAAAAACAACCTTGGGTGACATTTCAATTGAGCTTGATTATGAAAAGGCTCCTGAAACTGCAAAAAACTTTGAGAACTATGTAAAATCAGGTTTCTACAAAGGCACTATTTTCCACAGAGTTATCAAAGGCTTTATGATCCAAGGTGGTGGTTTAACAGCTGATATGTCACAAAAAGAAACCGAAGCACCTATTAAGAACGAAGCTGATAACGGTTTAAAGAATGACAGAGGTACCATTGCAATGGCAAGAACCAATGATCCTCATTCAGCAACTGCTCAATTCTTTATCAACACAGTAGACAACTCTTTCTTAAACTTCAGATCAAAAGACCTTTCAGGTTGGGGGTACTGCGTTTTTGGTAAAGTTGTAAAAGGTATGGATGTTGTAGATAAAATCGAAAAGACCAAGACTACTACTGTATCTTACTATCAAGATGTTCCTGTTGAGACTATCGAAATCACAGACGCTTGCATAGACTAATTCAAGAAGGTGGCTTATGCCACCTTTTATTTTCCTAGGTATTTTCGCTCATGGCCACCTATATAATTGCAGATCTACACTTAAGTGAATCAAAGCCTATTTTGACAAATGCTTTAGCCAATTTCTATGACAACAACTTATACCTCAACGATAAGCTTATTATCGCAGGAGATATGTTCGACTTTTTTGTAGGTGTTGATAGAAACTCAAGATTTCAGCAAAGAATAAGACGGATCATTTTAAAGGCCAAAGCAAGAGGTATTCAGACTTTATTCCAGTGTGGAAATAGAGATTTTCTAATGGATAAAGATATGGCTGAATACTTTGGAATGAAACTAATCGGAGATTTCTATATCATCCCTACACCTGACGGACAGGCGCTTCTAATTCATGGAGATCAACTCTGTCTACATGACAGGTCTTATCAGAAGTTTCGCACTATGTCTAAAAACAAGATAATCAGATTTGTCTTTATGGCATTACCTTTATCTTGGAGAAAAAAGATCGCTTTAAAGATCAGAAAAAAGAGCCAAAAACAAGAAATCTTAAGAGATAAAGAAAGAGAGAATTCTCTTAACGATCCAAATGTAAAAGAAGCAGGCGCGCACTTTCTTGCTACCACAGGATCAAAGATCTTAATCCACGGACATTTTCACATATTTGGCGGACAAAATGACGCTTTTGGAGAAGACACATACAGATTGGGACTAGGCATGTGGAAGTCACAATACAGCTATGTAAAAATCGACCGTGGCGAAATAAAGTTAGTCCAAAGACAGATGGAAAAGAACTTCTAGTGAGCATCAGCCCAGTTTGAACTGCAACCAATTCCAACTTCCAAAGGAACATCTATTTGGGCTGCATTTTCCATAATATCTTTAATTACCTTTAAAGCCTCTTCTATAAAGGAATCTTTTACTTCAAACAGCAATTCATCATGGACCTGAACTGTCATTCTGACAGTATCTTCAGGAAGTGACTTAATCCAGTCCATTAGTTTTATCATGGCATTTTTAATCACATCGGCAGCACTTCCCTGCATAGGTGCGTTAATAGCTGCGCGCTCAGCACCTTTTAGTAACAGCACATTTGAGCTGTTAATATTGGCTACAGCGATTTTTCTGCCTTCAATTGTAGTTACATAGCCATGTTTATGAGCAAAGTCTTTGGTCTGTTCCATATAGTCTTTTACTTTTGGATAACGGGCAAAGTAACGCTCAATGTAAACTTTGGCCTCAGACATACTCATATGTGTCTGTTTTCTTAAACCAAAAGCCCCCATACCGTACATAAGACCGAAGTTTGTAGCCTTGGCATGAGCTCTTTCCTGAGGAGTTACCTCATCTATTGTTTTTCCTAAAACCTCAGCTGCTGTTGCCTTATGAACATCGTATCCTGCTCTGAAAGCCCTTAACAAGTTAGGATCCTGACTGATATGAGCAATCAGTCTTAATTCAATCTGTGAGTAATCTGCAGAAATTAGACTATACCCCTCTGGAGCTTCAAAAGCTTTTCTGATGAGTTTGGGTTTACTCCTTTACTTCTTCTCCGAAGAGAGTTGCAGAGGTAGAACCGGTGATGCGAACCTTCATGAACTCTCCGATGTGGTGGTTACCCTTATCAATGACAACCGCCTTGTTCTGTTCTGTTCGGCCCATCATCTGCTCGCGGCTACGCTTGCTGAAGTTCTCGATGAGGATGGTGAATACCTTGCCTTCATCCTTCTTGTTCTGCTCGGCACTCACCTCGGTCTGCAACTTGATAAGTTCGTTGAGGCGGGCTATCTTGGTTTCCTCAGAAACGTTGTCTGGCAGATGCTTGGCTGCATAGGTGCCCGGGCGCTCTGAATACTTGAACATGAAGGCGCTGTCGAAGCCTACTTCCTTCACCAGCGAGAGAGTTTCCTGATGGTCTTCCTCGTCGGGGCGCGCCACCTCTTCTACGGCATCTCGATGCTCGACCGCTTTCGCGGCGCGGGCTGGCGGAAGTTCCTCATGGTCGCGATGCTGACGGACGAGACCTTCGCCGTCACCTACGCGAATCCGCCGCCGCCCGGACTCGATCCGCACCGCTTCCAGACCGTCGTGAGCGTCCTCGTCTGGGGTTATTGGGTCTCGGGCGTCACCGTCGGCACAGCGTGCGCCCATGTCTTCGCCCACGTCGATCTCGCGGGCGTCGAGTTCATCATGACGGCCATGTTCGCGGCGATCTTCGCCGAGAACTGGCGCACGGAGCGGCGGCATGCGGGCTCGCTGGTCGGGCTCGTCGTCTCCCTGCTCGCGCTCTTCGCCTGCGGCGCGGAGAGCTTCATACGCCGCCGTGACGACGGGATACCAGCCGCCGAAGCCGAGGCGCACGGCGAAGAGGCCATAGCCAAGCCCAACGAGCCAGTACGCCGCAAAGAGCGGCGCTGTCAGTTTGAGTGCGTGTCGCAGCACGGTCAAAATCAGCCTACCGGACGAAATTGGTCATCTGCCACGGCTCGCGCGCGAGGACATCCGCCGCCCTGCGTGCCGACGCGACCTCCTCCGACGCCCTTGCCGTGTTGACGTTCACGTGCGGGCTTCCGTTGACGAATACTGCCTTCATGATTCTTTTCTCTTCTTCAAGTTCTCATGGATCAGAACGGTCTCCGTCTCGCTCTCCTGCGACAAACTCTACCGCCACTTGCGGGAACGTGGGAATTATACACTATGCTATGCGCCGAGGTCACGCTCAGCGTCTGGGCCGACAATCCGGATGCGGTCGCGTTCTACCGACATCTTGGCATGCGCGTCCAGGAATACGCCTTCGAGGACATCCTCTGAGCAAGGAGGCGTTCGCGGTTCTCCGTGAACGTCCTCGCGAGAAAGCGGACTTCGCCAAACCGTTTCCTTGCCCGCTCAATGGCAAGAAGCCGCGTCAACACGCCATTTGTCAGTGACACCCTTTATCGCGTCGGGCATTGTAGCATCTCCCGCGCCAGCCCTTTTCACGATCATTCACTACCCACGGCGGCTTGGTCGCGACAAGTGGGCGACCCTCCTGCCTTTTCAAAGGGAGCCAATGTTCTCCATTTTCGGGAGGGCCGCGCTTGTCTCGTCCGCATTGGATGTCTTCGCGTTTCCTTTTAAGCCCAATGCCTGAATACCAACCGCTACCCTCGCATTTATATAAATGCGAGGGTAGCGGTGAGTCCCTTCAACGAGCCGGCTGGATCGCGCGTACCGAAGAAGAACCTGCCGGCGTGGTCGAGGATGTAGCGGTTGCGCAGGGTGGCGGAGCGGGCATCGACACGGCGCATGGAGTGAGGCTAATCATATGCACGCATCTTATATTCTGGGACCCCGTAGAAGATAGCGCCCATGCCTCGGCCTTGCCACCGGTGCGACATCCCCATCGTCAAACCGCACGTGCGGATTTCCCGCATACGGTTTTCCTTCTTAAAGTTGCGTTCGTCATAGCTTGCCTTTCTTCAGTTCGCGCTCGCGTACCAAAATCCGGTTGGCCGTGCGCGGAATCCAGCTCTTCAGCTGCAAATCCGGCAACTTGCCAGAACGGCGGGGACGTCGAAGCCTCCGATCAGTAAGGAGAAACGCGCACCCCGCGAAACGCGGCTGCCGCAAAACCAACTTCAGCGGCGTTTACGTTCCAGAACAAGTCTGCTAAAACCTAAAACCTGAAACCTAGAACCTACCTCCCAACCTACCTCCCAATCGGATGGGCCTCCGCCAGCGCGCCGGATTATGCTAAACTATCCACCCGAGGATTTGACGACATGAACACGACGAGCAAGACAGTCTACTTCGACAACAACGCCACCACCAGGGTCGCGCCCGAGGTGCGCGACGCGATGGAGCCCTTCTTCTGCGACCTCTACGGCAACCCGTCCTCCATGCACTTCTTCGGCGGACAGGTCGCGCGCCACGTGGAGAGGGCGCGCGAGGAGGTCGCCGCGTTCCTGAACTGCGAGCCGGACGAGGTCTACTTCACCTCCTGCGCCACGGAGAGCGACAACACCGCGATCCGGGGCTCCGCCGACTGGTACGGCCCGTCGATGAAAGTCGTCACCACCGCCGTCGAGCACCCCGCCGTCCTCCAGCCCGCGCGACGCCTCAGGGCCCTCGGACACGAAGAGGTCGAACTCCCCGTCGATGCCGTCGGCCAGATCGACCTCGGCGCGCTGCGCGCCGCGCTCGCCGGGCGATGGCGAGCACGCGGTCGATGAGGAACGGCTCCGTCACCGGCACGGCGCAGGAGGCCAGCACGACGAGCTGGTCGATATTGGCGACCGCCGGGCGGATGAACGCGTTTTTCCGGGGCAGAAGCGCCTCCCAGGAGAAGACCGTGGAAAAGACCATCGAGGTCACGCTTCCGAACAAGAGCGGCCTCTATGAGCTCACCGTCTATGTCGACGGCGCCCTGCAGTACGGCCCGACCTCCGTCTCCATC
>OQVL01002875.1_pt1 | contig 10519 bp, 11 predicted proteins | sample 1691501 | NCBI WGS metagenome assembly OQVL01 (sample SAMN03418253, study PRJEB22391) | human gut metagenome | biome: human-gut; feature: organic feature; material: feces | host: Homo sapiens | place: Tanzania | collected 2013-01
GTCTTCGATTTACACTAACGTTTGGTGTAAAAGACAGATAAATGATAATTTACGTGCAAGCCGAGCGCAGAGCCAAACGCAGTTTGAGCTATGCCGAGGCGCAGCCGTAAATGCGGACGTTAGTCCGAATTTACCGAAGCTTGACCGTTTATTAGGAGAGGCAAGAGTTCGTCTCGTTGCTTAGTCAAAAGTTCTATTTCATTATTGTTTTGCTCTATCATAAAAAACAAATTATTGAGTCGATTATATAAAGCATTGTTTCCACAATCGAAAAATGCGATATTTTCAACATCTCCTTTGGTAATAAACTTGATAATAGAACCATTAGAATTTTTCTTGAATTGTTCTAATAGCATAGATGTTGCCATGAAGATAACAGCATAATACTTTGTTGGTGGAACTAATACATAAGTTCTCTGATAAGCGTTAAAGGAGCCTGTATAATGTTTTACATTGAAATCCCCATTTCCTGCTATAAGAACGGCAGAGCCGTCAAACTCTGCTACATCACAATTAGAAACATCCTGCGAACAAGTAAAAAACTTATACTTTCCTTGCTTTGTGGCAAAATTTGCATCTTGCTTGCCAGTTATAACGGGCAGCAAATCCTTAACCTTATAAACCTTCCATGATTGAGGAATAAATTGTTTGACAACATCATTCCACACCATAGCACCACCGCTCGACCTGTACGGCTTACCCTCCTCATTCGGAAAGTCAAACTGCACAAACCAATAGTCGTAGAGCTGCTTTGCCATCGCCTCTAAATTATCATTTATCTGTCATTATTAGATGTGGAACAAGGGAAATTATAGATATTTCACGAAAACAATCAATTAACCGTTATAATTGGCTATATTTGTTAGGAGTAATTAATATAATACTCCCGGATTTTAATACAGGTGCTTAAGTTAAAAAAACAATAACTTCGCACCATGAAGCAGACAAGAAAAAGTACGACGCCAAGTTCAAGGCAAAAGTGGCCATCGAGGCCCTCAAAGAGCGCGAGACACTCAATGAACTCGCAGCAAAGTATGAGCTGTCACCTGTGATGATCAGCCGGAGGAAAACGGCGCGAATCTGTTCTTTGGAATCAAGAAATTTATTGACAACTACAACTCTTTATGTTCCGCAAATGATTATATTTGCAGAAAAATGAGAGAGATATGTACATCCATCAGACAGAGAATTGGCCGAATTTCACCTGGGACCAGACCCGCATCGGCCTCAAACTCGCGAAGGTAATACTCGTACAACTGCTGTATTCACAATTCTCTACCTGCGTTCTATCGGTTTCACGGTAGACAATAGTCTTTTTGCTCGACACTCATGGTATTTCCGCAATGCCTTGGTTCGTGCAAATTACAAGAACGCCATAAAAGGAATTGATTACACCTCAGTGTATTTGGAACGTTTCTTCCGAAATCTGTTGTTGTGCGAAAAATGGGACTTGCGTAACCGTTATCTACATATCCATGCAACGGATGAATGGAAAGTGCAGCAGAATCTTGCAGGTAGAACAGTCAATCAGCAAGAAGAGTATAAGCACAGGACAAGTACAGGGCAAGTACAGGACAAGCTACGCACGGATAATGCTAATATCAAACGGCTGATTATTGTAATCGGAAATCAAGAGCTATCAGTGAAGAGTATGATGGATGCTTTGGAATTAAAGGGAAGAGACAATTTTCAAAATCTTTATCTGAAGCCGGCTATTAGTGAGGGATATGTATGTTTGCTTTATCCAAACTCTCCCCGTCACCCTCGTCAGAAATATCTGCTGACAGTTAAAGGACTGACGGTGTATAAGCATTGTAACAAGTCAAAGTGAAATTCCTGATAGAGCTTGCTCCCCGAAGGAACTTCCTTTGAAGCAGGAAATCCTCCACCTTTTGCGATTCTATCCCCATGACGAAGTCCACGAAGAGTTCCTTGCCTTGCTCGTGTCGGTTCTTGAGTATGCCTAAGATATTACTTTGAATTACACTCCTATAAGTTCTTTGAACATACGGACTACGCGGTTGCCCATTTCCGGCATGCAGCTTCTTTCGTCCATTTCGAAGCATGAGTATGGCATGCTCATTTCCGCCATGCATGTGGACTCCAGTTTCTCGAATGTCCTGATAGAATTCCGTTTCTCCTTACGCAGCTTCACTACCTGATCATACTGATCGAGATCACGCTCAGCCTTGTCGAGCAGCCTCTCCAAAATGGCCTCCATATCCGGCTCGTCCTCGGCATAGATTTCCTTTGCTATGTCAAGCGACTGCCTGTTCAATGAGGCGATAAGGGCATCATTGAGCTCGCCGACCAAACGCTTGACCTTTGCGCACAGTCTTGATGTCCTGGTGCGCAAAGCTCCCGGATTGATACCGAGGATATTCGCTACGTCCCTGTCATCCAAATCGTCATCCGGCCATGCGTAGAATCCCATGAAATGCTTGTATGCACTTCTGAAGAACAGATATCGGTCCTCACTGGATTCGTGCTGATCGAACCATGCAATAGAGAAACCGACATGCATCAGTGTGATGTCCAGCTGTCTGCCGCTTCCGGCAGATGCGAGTTGTCTGCGGTACTCTGCCAAAGCGTCCCGCATCTCTGTGAGGATTCTGTTCTCCTCCAGAAGGAAGCGCTTGAAGGTCTGGCGCAACCATGCCGGGGTTGCCTTCTCATCCTTTATCTGCTGGAGATAGTAACCCTTGATGTCATCAATGACATACTTGGGCTTCGCTTCATACAGATACAGGTAGAAGTCCGTAAGGTAGTCATCGAAAGTCTTTACCGCTGACAGCCCGGAATCGCTGAAGAAGACCTGCTGGTAGGTGTTCTCCAGCAGGCCCCGGTGGGTTACCATCAGCAGATTGTAGATCTTTTGCTTCATGCTTTCTTGTCCTTTTTGCCGCTTTTCTTCTTCGGCTCATCGAAATAGCTGCTGTCGCAGGCCATGGCGATTCTCGCTTCACGTGCCATCATCGGTGAGTCCATCTCACAGTATGCGGCGTTCGCCTTGAAATATCTTTCACGGCTTCTTCGTTCCTTCTCAAACATTGCCTTGGTACCTTCATCATCCTGGACGAAGTTCATGGCATTGGTGATGTTGATGGTCATGGCCACGCTGACGGCATCTTGATTTGCTCCGATGTAGGTGAACATCCAGCCTTTCTTTTTCAGTTCGTCAATAATCGTGGCAATGGCCTTGCCGCTATATTCCTCGCTGCTGTTCTCCTCGCCGTCGGTAATAATGGTCACCAATACGCTGTCATCGTCAGTCACTGCTTTCCTGATGCTGTTGATGCCGAAGCCGATGGCGTCGTACAGGGGAGTGCAGGTTCCGGGGTTATACTCGTCAGGCCGGAGGTCGTTGACTTCCTTGATGGAGACCTTGTCTCTCAGAAGCCGGATGCTCCCGGATTCGAAAGGAACGATGCTTACCAGTTGTTCCTGCTCGGGGAACTTGTCCTGCGCCCTGCGTATTGTCTGCAACGTCTCGTTTAGGCCGTTCAAAGCCTGACGCTCGATACAGCTCATGCTACCACTCTCGTCCAGAATAATCAGGTTGAATACTTTTGTTTTCATACGAATCATGTTTTACGTTTAACTTGTTTCGATAACAGGTAGCTCAAAAACTGAGGTTGTTACAGCAATGGTCGGAATTTTTTTGTTCGGCCACGAAAAGCTCCTTCCCCGGCTGTCTCATCCATTATGCGTCTGCGTAAAAATAACACCGTAATATAAAGAGTAGAATCCGATATTGCAAATAATTGAAGGTTCTTCGTCTGGAGCTTTCTCGATTTTGTCAAGAAGAGCATATCCACTATTTCTGAAGACTGCTCGATAGTAATATTTTGTATTCTGCTATTGCACCGTGCAATAGTTTTACGCAAAATAAAACCGCCCACATTTCTGTGAGCGGTATCGTAAAATTGACTTCGGTTAAAACTTCAATTGGAAACCATTACTCTTGAGTCTATCGTAGTTGTCCTTGTCGAAGCGATATTTCAGCGGTGTTCGGCTTCCTTTGCCGGCATACTCAATAATCAATGTGGCATTCCTTATCTGAGTTATCTTCATACTGGTCTGAGACTTTTTCAGATTGCTACTTACTGCATTTTGGGCAGATGCCTTTTATCATATAATTTATGGCATGAGGTGAAAATCCCTCAGGAATGTTTACTAAAGGCACACTCACGTCCTCGAAGCAATACGTTTCCTTGCATCGCTCGCAATAGAAATGAACGTGCTGATCAGATATGGTATGATGTGTGCCGCTATGACACAGTTCATACTTTAGCGAGCGGCTTCCGTCCTCAATCACATGAATGATGTCTTTTTCTGAAAAAAGTTCAAGAACTCTGAATATACTTGCCTTGTCCATCGAAAAGCCCAGCGATATTTCCAAGTCAGCAAGACTGACAGGATGCGAGGCTTTTATTAGCTCTCTCATCACAAGGATGCGGTTGGAGGTCGGTTTAACCTCCTTTCGGGTCAAAATATCTTCTACATCATTGTTACTCATGCTCTTATTTTTTGTGCAAAGTTACGAAATGTATTTTGCAAACTGTTTGCAAAAACAACATTGTAAATTTGCAGGTTGAAACAAGTGGGCAATCTATTTGTTAGATACTAAAAGAACAATTACGAAAACTCCGAAATATCTTCGCAATCAGGCTTCGGTGAGAATGATGTCGCTTGCCGAAGAACTTGTTGCGGCCACATTCTGAGCAAACGCCATTATACAATACAGCAAATGTCCGATTTCTTTAACCGAATCGGACATTTGAATTGTACGAAGTCTGAGGTGTCAGAGATTTATCCCAGAGAGAAACCGAGTTCCTCTATTACCTCACGAATTGCAGCAGGGTCTGCATTGCCTTGTATTTTGGTCTCTCCTGAAGCAAGATCCACTGTTACGGATACTACACCGGGGAGTTTTGATAGATTTTTTTCGACCATAGCCTTACAATGGCCGCATGTCATACCTTTAACGATAATTACAGTCTGTTCTTTTTCCATTTTATCTGATTTATTTGTAGTGTATCTTTTGATTAAAGCATTTATGAACAATATTATTAGCAATACCGAACATATTCCCGGGAACAGTCCTACATTCAAATGACAATGCGATTCACCCGCAATCAATGGCATTGTGAACCAGTTGCGCGGCATGAAATAGTCTATGCACATACCTATAGCAATTGATCCGATTATAATAGTACCGAGATAGATGGCTGCAGCTCTTTTCCCAAGAGATTTTCCCACGATTATGATTGAGGCGAAATTTGCAGCCGGGCCTGCCATGAGAAGAACAAAAGCAGCTCCGGGGCTGAGTCCTTTGAGCATAAGCGAGAGGGCAATCGGTATGGAGCCGGTGGAGCATACATACATCGGGACTGCCACAATCACAACTGCAATCATCGACAACAATGGATACCCTGCAAAAAATGTGAAAAATCCGTCGGGGATGAATACCGTTATAGCGGCAGCGATGACAAGACCTATTATCAGCCACTTGCCTATGTTTTGAATCATATCCACGAATCCATAACGCAGGGCAGCGCGGATTTTACTGCCGAAACTGCCCGAAGCGGGTGCGTCTATTGTATCCACTTCCATATTGGAATCTATGACACATGTCTTGTCTTTTCTGTTTACCAACATTCCACCGATGAACGCAGTGACAAGTGCAGCAACGGGTCTGATAATGGCAAACGCCGGACCTAATAGAGAGTAGGTTGCGGCAATAGAGTCAATACCGGTTTGCGGAGTGGCAATAAGGAACGATGTCGCGGCACCGCGTGATGCACCATTGCGGCGCAAAGATACCGCTGTAGGTAGGACACCACAGGAACATAACGGTAACGGTACTCCTATCAGAGCCGCTTTAATCACCGACCATACGCCTGGACGCGAAAGATGGTTACGGTAAAACTTTCCCGGCACAAAAGCATAAAGCACTCCTGCTACAAGAAATCCGAAAAGCAGATATGGTGCCATCTCTGCCAACATGTTAATTAAAGAATATACGAATTTCATATAGATTGTTTATTACGTGATAATGTAAGATATAAAACAATTATTGTGAATGTCAGAGCCTCGGATACTGTCGGAGCAAGGCATACCACCCTGTAATCACAATAATCTTATATCATTCTTTATTGTTTCTCATTTACTTTATTTTTTGGTGCAAATTTAAGCAATTAAAGGTGCAACCTGTTTGCAAAGTTTAAATATGCAACTTTGCAAACAGGTTGCATCAAGAACCTTGCAACTTTGCAGCATAAAATCAAACAAATTAAAAACAGAAAAGACCATGAGCAAGACTTTTAAGATTGAGGTGGATTGCGCCAACTGCGCCAACCTCGTGGAAGATGCAGCAAAGAAAGTAACCGGAGTTAAAGGACTTTCAATCTCCTTCATGACCCAGAAAATGAAGGTCTCTTTTGATGAGGGGGCAGATCAGGAGTCGGTAATGGCTGAAGTCCTGAAGGTTGCCCAAAAGGTGGAACCCGACTTCGAGATACTCTAATCTGATGTAGAATCCGGTGACAGTCTAGCCTATTAGTTCAGGCTGTCACTTTTTAATTAAGCCATAAAGATATGAACAGGAAACAACGCAATATGCTGACACGGATTATCATAGCACTGGTGATGACCGTCGGCTTGTTATTCATCGATGTTACGGGGTGGCTGAAACTTGCCCTATACCTTGCCGTTTATCTTATAATCGGCTACGATATATTGAAAAAAGCGTGGCTCGGAATAATCCACGGCAGGGTGTTCGATGAGAATTTCCTTATGGCTGTGGCTACGATTGGAGCTTTTTCGCTTGCCCTGTATGAGAAGAGCGGTGACTATCTTGAAGCGATAGCCGTGATGCTCTTCTATCAGATAGGCGAGTTCTTCCAGAGCTATGCGGTGGGAAAAAGCCGCCGCAATATAGCCGCTCTGATGGACATCCGTCCCGATTATGCCAACATTGAGGAAGATGGTAAAATTGTCAAGGTCGATCCTGACGATGTGGAGGTCGGTCAGACAATCATTGTGCAGCCGGGAGAGCGTATACCTATCGACGGCGTGATTGTTTCGGGCGATTCCTCGCTCAACACCTCGGCATTGACAGGCGAATCGCTTCCGCGCGAAGTTTGCAAAGGCGACGAGGTGATCAGCGGAAGCATCAATCTGTCAGGACTGCTGAAAATCCGGACAACAAAAGAGTTCGGCGACTCCACTGTGTCGAAGATACTGGAGTTGGTTGAGGATTCAGCTTCGAGAAAGTCAAAATCGGAGAATTTCATTGCGAAGTTTGCAAGAATTTACACTCCGGCAGTGTGTTACGGCGCTTTGGCTCTCGCCCTGCTGCCCCCACTTTTCCTTATTATTTTCAATGATGCTGCGTTGAACTTCGCCACATTTGAGACTTGGGTTTACCGTGCACTCGTATTCCTTGTGATTAGTTGTCCGTGTGCGCTGGTAGTCAGCATACCATTGTCGTTCTTCGCAGGAATAGGAGGCGCAAGCCGTGAAGGTGTGCTTGTCAAGGGAGCCAACATACTGGAAACATTGTCGAAGGTCAAAACCGTTGTATTTGATAAGACAGGCACACTTACGCAGGGCGTGTTTGAGGTAAATGCCTGCCATGACCATAACGACAATGACATCGAGGGACAGAAAGCCCGTATGCTGGAATATGCCGCCATTGCGGAATCGTCATCTTCCCATCCTATTGCCAAATCATTGCAACGGGCTTACGGACATACCATTGACCGCAACCGAATGACGGAAGTCAAGGAGATAAGCGGTCAGGGGATAATCGCGACTATTGACGGCAAACAGATAGCCGCCGGCAATGAGAAACTTATGACGGAGTTAGGTCTAAAGCCATGTCATTGCAAGATAGCCGGAACGATTGTTCACATAGCTATTGACGGCATCTATGCCGGGCATATTGTCTTAGGCGATGTCGTGAAGCCTACGTCTAAGGATGCGATTGCCGACCTCCGTAAGTCGGGAGTCGATCAGACAGTGATGCTAACAGGCGATGCCAAACCTGTGGCGGAGCAGATTGCATCCAGCCTTGGTATTGACAAGGTTTATAGTGAACTTCTTCCGGCCGACAAGGTAACGCGGCTTGAGCTGATACTCAAATCCTCAAAAGAGAATGATAAAGTAGCATTTGTCGGCGACGGCATCAACGATGCGCCGGTACTCTCGCGTGCCGATCTCGGCATTGCTATGGGCGCGATGGGAAGCGATGCGGCGATAGAGGCTGCCGATGTGGTGCTCATGGACGATGATCCGATGAAAATCGGCAAGGCAATACGCATCTCGCGCAAATGCCTGAAAATCGTCTGGGAAAACATTATAATGGCATTGGGCATAAAAGGCGTGTGCCTCATCCTCGGCATATTCGGCATAGTGAACATGTGGCTCGCCATATTTGCCGATGTAGGTGTGATGATTCTCGCAGTTCTGAACGCAATCCGAGCCATGTACGTAAGGAAAATATGGTTACGATAAAATAAATAATGTCGTCTATCTTGATTTATAAAACATCAAAATAGACGACATACTTCATATTATTTATATCTTTATTCCTTTTGGACGGTTTTCATTTTTTAACTGAAAACACGGACGTCCGATGACGACATCAGACTATCCCGATCCTTCTTTCAGCGGAGACTTCCTCCCGGTGGAGCGTGTGTGCGGCCGGATGGATTTACCGCAAAGTGGCTTATCTCTCAGATAACTATGGCAAGTCCTTCGGCAAATAGTTTCGGCGTCCGAATGGTCAAGCCGGTAACCCAGTATCGTCAGACGGAAAGGGCCACCAAATACGGCCTTCTCATCATTTTCCTTATCTTTCTCACCAGCCTTGTCGCTTTGGCATATGGAGTCATTTATATTCTGTTGCAGATGGAAACGTTCGCCTTCCTGGCCGGCACTTTGCTCCTCTTCCTGATTCTCTGTGTCATAATGTTCTTGACCGGAAATCTAATAATGGATGATCCGAAACCGTATTGTCCTGAATGCCTGGGATGAATGGAATATGCCAGGGAATATGCGAGAGCAGAACGGGAACTGAAGATCAAAAAATGGGTCTATATTTCCATTGAGTACCGCGCCAGGACACACGACCGTATCGTGCTGCACACATACGAACTGCCCCATGATTTGTATGAACGATACAGTTGGGTTATACGCTGGCGGGTGGCAAGGTTGCAATGCCTCCATCCCAAAGAGGACATCCATCCTTACTTTTCCTATTATAACAAGCGGACCGGTCTGAGCACCGGATTTGATTCAGCCTTGTCAAAACTATCCGCCGCCAAAGCGCAGATAACCATTGCTGAACGGAAAGAGAAGGAATACATTAAAAACCAACGGGCAACCTTTTCTTCGATGAAATCACTGATAAACTGATAAACAACTTGTTTTATTCCAGCAAAGACTTCATATAAAAAGAGATAATTATATGGCACTGGAGCATTAAATCTGGTTAAAGGTAGAAGCTATATCTTAATAACTAAGAATATTCCCAACGAACTTTAATTATACGTTTGAGACATAAGTAAATGCAGTATTTTTAGTAATTTTGCAAACTTCTAATGATAAAGGAAGTCTTTTCTAATTGATTGTTTAGAATAATATTTATAATATGAAAAATAGAGTACATTATGGTGAGTTTACTTTAGACTATTGGCTTGAACAACTTATATCTGGGGGTATAGTGCTTCCTGAATATCAACGTTCTTTTGTTTGGACTAAAGAGCAAATTATAAATCTTATTAAGTCTATTGGTAAAGATGAATTTATTCCTCCGATCACGATAGGAAGGCTTAATGATAAAAATATTATCATAGATGGTCAACAGCGTTTAACTTCTATTACATTGGCATATCTTAATATTTTACCTAGCGAAAGAAAATATAAAAAGACTGTAAAAGTTGAAGTTGATAATGAGGATGATGAGCTTGAGGAAGAACATTATTTTGAATGGACGATAAATACACTTAAAGAGTTAGGACCTAATATCAATGAGATTAAGAATGCCTTGGCAGATAATGAAGATTATGAGGCTTTAGGGACTCATTGGGTTAATGATGAATTTCTTAAAAAGCATTATTTGGGATTTTCTTATATCATTCCACATTCAGATACTTCGGAAGATGATCAGCATAGATTTTTTTCGACAATCTTTAGAAATGTCAATATCGGTGGTACAAACTTGCTAAAAACAGAAAGCAGAAAGTCTTTATATTATCTTAACAAAGCATATGTCCCTTTGTTTTCGCCAGAGTTCACTAAAGGTGTATTTGTAAAACAATTTGGAGCAGATTCCCAACCAATAGATTTTCTAAGATTATTAGCACTCGTTTTTGATTATTCCAAAAGTAATGATTCATCAAAAGTGATGAAAGGGTATAAAACAAAGAGTGAAATTTATTATGAAATTTTCATATCGGATACGGTAAATCCCAATTCTGCATCAGGAATGTTTAAAAAAATAACAGATGTA
>OQVL01002879.1_pt1 | contig 10508 bp, 6 predicted proteins | sample 1691501 | NCBI WGS metagenome assembly OQVL01 (sample SAMN03418253, study PRJEB22391) | human gut metagenome | biome: human-gut; feature: organic feature; material: feces | host: Homo sapiens | place: Tanzania | collected 2013-01
GCAATAGCACGCGGATTAGATGAAATATACGTTACACTGTTCTTGGATCGTCCGGAACTTTTAGCTTTATATGACCTCTTGACAAAATGGGGGTTTTACAAGTACGGGACAAAAACGAGTTATGGAAAGATAGAAACCGTGCTGGTAAAAAAACTTGGAGTATATGATTCAAGCAAAACAGTTATCGAGAATTACCCTAATCTCGATTCGAATACGGGTAAATACATTTTGCCTATTTTGCCTCAATATCACACAAATCTTTTTCCAGATTCCGCTTTCTGCCCCGGTCCATAATAGCCCCAATCAATACCTGCTGTTTCCGTTATAGGGTATTCAGTAGGGTCAAGGTTCGGCTGCGTTTCCCTAAAATCCTGCCTGTTTTGCCAAATCTTATAATTGTTGAAGGTATCTGCCTGAACTGTCAGTGGTTCCCTTGTATATGTATTAGTGCACATTGTGCCGTTGTCAAGACTGTACATGAAGCCATAACTGTCCATATTGGTGGAAGCAAGGTTTCCCGGAAGCTGATATGAAGATGATGTCAGTTCCTTGAACGCCTGCGGTATCCCATTACTGTCGCAATCTTTCAATGAACCCAATAAAATAATATCGGTCGCAAACAAATTGCATTTGGTTCCAAAGTTGTTTGAATTGTTTATCCACTCCGCAGGCCTGAAATAATATACGTTCTTATTGTTCATGTTTTTTTCATTATGAACAATGCCGCCTCCATGTTTCGTACCCTTGAATATCTTTACATATTTTCTACCCTTGGCCTTGTGGCATTTTGACTTGTCGTTGCTTGAGCATCCGTTTGGCGAAACCACCTCATGGAACATTCCTTCGTTGTCGGAAATGTATTCCAATGCGCATTGCTGTACAAAACGCCTTGTATAGACGGAAGAACCCTCCATGCATGCCTGCACCTTGCCTCTTCTTCGGATTAGCCCGAACAAATAACTTTTTTTCTTGCGTATATTGACAAACCATCTCGGGATATACAATACTCCGTTCAGCCAATCGTTGTAAAAATCAAATTGTATGACATCGTACTCCATCGCAAGATTTATCTCAATACATTGCATGAGATAATCTGTCTTGTTTGTCAGACAAAATTGTTCATTCTCATTATTCAGGGCATCAGTGGCCTGTTCGTCAGCAGTATCTCTGTTTTTTAAATCACGTATTGTGTTCTCCAACGGTTTCCTTCGTCTCCATGCTTTCCCTCCTGAATACTCCCCACATCCAGGAGCAAAATACCATCCTTCAAGATCAGGACACACTCCGTCGCCAATTGTCATACATGTAGGATCATTTACCGATGTTCCCTTTTTCCAACCTGCCATTATTATCAGCATTCTGACAATATACTTGTTGTACATTTTTGCAAACGCAATCAACAGCTTCAAAATTGCACACTGAAGGGTGAACATGAATGTTATCTGCACTCTCATGTTGTTGTACGGCAAAGGATTGTTACCGTTATTGACATTGACTTGCTTTATGCCCGTAAAACGTTTGTTCCGTTGGTTGTTGCCTTTCTGTATTCTCGGAATATATGACTTTACCGTATATACATTGTTCCAAAACAAATCCCTGAAACTACCCGTGCCGTCTTCCTCGTCCTGTGTCTTGGTTCCGAAAACATAATCAAGATGTTTTGCGTCCTTAGGGTTATTGGGAACCAACAGCTTGGAAAGGTGCTCGCAAAAAGAATTAGCTCTATAAGGGTATATTTCGATGCGCAGAACCCTCTGACATTCACGACATTCTCCGGAGTGGATCCGGAAATATACACGGGAAACAGCTCCTCACCGGCAGGCTATCCGATGATACGCAGCTACTCTCTCGGTGCAAAAATCAATTTCAGGTAGGTTTTATCATACAGGAAACAGATGAAAAAGACAATATACATCGCAATCACCGCAACGGCCCTTCTCATGGGCACAGGCTGTAACAAGGACTTTGACCCGAAGATCTACGGAGTTCTGACAGAGCAGAACTTTCCTGTCTCCGAAAATGACTTCGTGTCGCTGATGATGTCCTGCTATATCCCTTTCACGAATACATGGACCTACTCGCTCTATGCTTCAAACGGCAACCAGCATCCGTGGTACATTCCTGCCGGCGGCGTGCTAAAGCAGTTCGACACAACATCAGACGTGGAGGCCCCGTGGGTGAGCGGAGTGTGGAACATCAATTATAGGCAACTGTCTGAGGCCAACTTCTCTATGTGCCGCTATTATTCCCGCAGCGTTCTTGAGGATGCCCGGCCGAACAACTATCCGAAGACGCGAGAGGTTACGCGGTTTACGAGCGTCATAGGAACTATTCAGAATGCCCCTGCGACCAAGATTTCCGAAGAAAGGAAGAGAGAAATTCTCGCAGAGGCAAGGATATGCCGGGGTCTCCAAATGTACAATCTGCTTCACGTCTACGGTCCGGTTCCTCTCATCGTTGACCCGGAGAAGGTCGAAAACACCGAGGCTCTGAACAACGCCGTCAGGCCATCATTGGATGAGATTTCACAGTGGATATATGACGACTTCGAGTTCGCCGCGCAGTATGCTCCCGAAAATCAGAGCGAAAAGGGACGGTTCTCACGTGACTATGCGAAGTTCATGCTGATGAAGCACTGCCTCAATGAGGGCGGACACATGGACGGATGGTACGGAAAAGCGCTTGATATGTACCGTGAACTCAATACCGGAAAGTACCGTCTGTTTACCTCCGGAATCAACCCCTATAGGGAAATGTTCCGCGAGAAGAATGACTTCAACTGCGAAATCATCGCCGCAATCAGCTGTGACCCGTCATCGACAGGCAACCTCAAGGAAGGAAGTATGAATCCTTTCGCCATGCTTGCAATCCCTAACAACGCAGCAAAAAAGGACGACCTCGGCAACGATACCCCGTTCTCCGTCTGCGGCCCGGGATGGGGACTTACTTTCAATGTGTCACCTAAGTTCTACGACAGTTTCGAGAGCGCGGATCTCCGCAAGGAAAGCATACTCACACAGTACTACACGACCACAGGAGAGTGGTGGGGACCGGCTGAAATCGGCAAGAAGTCCGAATGGGACGGCTACATCCCTTACAAATACCCTGCGGAAACAGCCACGGCGCCATGTTTCGGTAACGACTTCCCGCTCGCGAGATGGGCTGACGTGCTGCTGATGTTCGCAGAAGCCGAGGTACGTCAGAGCGGAGCCGCCCCTTCATCTGAGGCCGTGGCTGCGGTGAACGAGGTTCGCACACGTGCGGGACTCGGCAAACTGTCTCCATCAAAAACAGACTCGGCGGAGCATTTCCTTGATGCCCTTTTGGAAGAGCGCGGACATGAGTTCTGGTTCGAGGGTATGCGCAAAGTGGACCTGATTCGGTTCAACAGATATGCCCGTCAGGTACGCGCCACAAAGGGTACGGTGCCGACCCATCAGTATATGCCGATTCCGGACTATGCCGTCAATGAGGCCTCTGAAATCGGAAAAACGCTTGTGCAGGAGTTTTCAAGGGATGGCTGGGACGAGGACAAGGCCAAGGCGGAGGCGATTTGAGAATCTTTGGGATCTATATTCGTTTCCTCAAAAATCTTTCTCAAATCCTTAGTGGTTTATTTCAGAAAATAAAAACATGATGAAAAAATTACAATATAGAGGTATACTACTCGCAGCTGCGGCAATGGTGCTGTGTGGCTGCGCCGAAAAAGTAGACAAGAACGTGACTTGGCCGGAATGGGCTTCCCGTCCAATCATTGAGAATCCTACAATATCCACTTCCGACGGAAAGACGGAAATCACTGCCGGAGAGACCGTGAACTTCAAGGCCGCCATACACGATGACTACAACGAGTTGAGAAGCTATGGAGTCGTGGTCAAATATGGGGATAACGTCGTGTTCAGCCGCACTGGGGAGATTTCCGGCAACAAGGCAGCGGTGGAGTTTGACTTCATCATGCCATTTGCCGCAAACCTCGACGATGGCGGTTTCTATCCGGAAGTCACGGTGTCATCGAAAAACGTCGCAGGAGGCGAATATTCCACGAGAATACCGAGGGACCGGAACATCTCCGTAAATCGCCCGGCATCGCCGTCCAAACTCTTCGTTGTCGACGAGAATGGATCTATGTTCCCTCTGGAGAAAGCGGAAGGAAGCTTTGTCTACAACACCACAGAAGGCACTGACCTCACTTCGCTCGGAAAGAAAATCTTCATCGCCGAAAAAGTCAGCGGAGGAAGGCCTGACTTCAGCGGAGTTGTGTGGGGAATAGAAAACGGAAAGATTGCTGTTGTAGGAGACGGAGGAAGCGGAATTGACGTTCCGGACACAGAAGGTTTCGGATTCAAGAAGTTCGGCTTCGACATCTACAGTTTCAGCCTCAACAAACTCGTGAACCTTACCATCGTCGTTGACAAGGCCGCGATGGAATCGGTCAGTCAGAGCGGTGTGAACTACTTCGCGAAGGAGAAGGTCCGGCTCGTCAAGGACTGCGAGGTCACTTTCGAGGGCTTCGGGGAGCTAAAGTCAATGCTTCAGAGCGACAGGTTCGAGATTCTTTCCGAAAATTCGGCAAAATTCACCGGACATAGTGCTGAATGGAGCTTCTGGTTCGACACCGACACGGGATGGATGATTCTGAACTACGCCGTATTCAACACCGCTGATCAAGTATGGATCACCGGTCTCAAGGCCTGTTTCCCGCTCGGCAACGATGACAGCACGCACGACCTCAAGTACCTCGATGGGGACGGCAAGGTGCGCTACGCGACACTTGCGGCAGTGAAGGATGTCTCCGGTGACTTCAGCCTACTTGTCTATCTCAAAGACGACTACACCATCCAGCCATTCCGTTGGGTCAAGTGGAGCACGACCGTGGATATGACGTCAATGACCCCGGAAACAGCGTCTATAACCGATGGGATATTCATCCGTCCCGGAAGCGAATTCAAGCCAGGAGTCTACAAAATCCGTCTTCATTTCACCCGGGAGCCGGACAAGAACGGAGACGGAAGCAAGGCAGATGTATATGTCACTGCTATATAGCCACCACATTTCAAGCTAAACATACGAATATGATTCTCAAGAACATGACTATCGCAGCGGCATCACTTCTGCTCTGCCTATCCTGCACAAGAGAGGCTGGGACCATTCCCATCATCACATGGGCAGGAGTGCCGCCACAGTGCAGCGCCGAGGTCTTCCCCATTTTGAAGGAATGCGGGATTGACATCCATCTCGGCTTGTATAGAACGGAAGACGAAGCTGCTGCTGCCCTTGACGCAGCACAGGAGTCCGGCCTGAAGCTTATCCCGGGATTCCCGCAGCTCAAGGATTCCACCGCGCAGTCCGTCGCCCGTTTCAAGAGCCACCCGGCCCTATACGCATGGCACATCAAGGACGAACCGGAAATATGGGACATTCCATGGATTGCTGGACTCGTTAGAGAGATTGCTGCGCTCGATCCCGGACATCCGTCCTACGTAAACCTCTATCCGAATTGGGCATGGTGTGACAGCCTTTATGCAGAAAGAATCGAATATTTCGCATCGGAGGTGGACGTACCATTCTACTCTTTTGACCAGTACCCAATTACGGAGAACGAGGACGGCAGCGTCTCGGTACGCCCCGGATGGTATCGTAACCTTGAGGAATTCTCCGAAATGTCGCGACGCCACGAAAAACCATTCTGGGCATTTGCCCTGACCAAAGCGCACCATCTCGGCCCGCCGTCTCCAGAAGCCGTCTATCCTGTGCCGACAATCGGACATCTCCGGCTTCAGGTCTTCAGCGACCTTCTCTACGGTGCGCAGGCCATCCAATACTTCACTGCAGGAGGGCTGTATGACACGGCAAGTCACTGCCACACTTCAGTGTATGACATTGTCAGTCAAGTAAATTCGGAGATTCGGGCATATTCTCCCATATTTCTAGGATGCGAAGTCCTCGATGTCCGGCACACTGGAGACAATATTCCCGAAGGCACAAAAAGATTTGACACAACGACGGGCAAAGTCATCGAGAGTCTCGACGTCTCGGGAAATGGTGCGGTCGTATCGTTTCTGCGAAATGGGAAGCATGACTACATTGCCGTGCAGAATAGGGACTGCGTGAACCCTGCCGTTCTCGACATCCGGTTTCGGAAAAAAGTGAAAATCATGACACCGGAGGGATGCCGCACCTATGAAGGAAAGCCGATGAAAATGGAAGAGGGCGACGTCGTCATATTCCGTATAAACTGAAAACATAGATTTACAAACCATATAATCACTAAATTATGCGTTACTTAAAATCATTCTTAATTCTGGCCGCAGCCTCTGTTCTCGCATTTTCATGCAAGAAAGATGAGCCGGCAGTTGTGACCAAGCCAGAGGCTCCGGTCATAGAAAATGCCTCACTGAAAGGACTGAATGGAGAATCCGTTGTCATCGCTGGCAACAATGTAAAATTCTCCGCGACACTCAAGGTCAAGGGAAGCAAACTCGGAAAGTTCAGTCTCGAAATCAAGAAAGAAGCCGAAGTTCTGGCCTCCGCAGAGTTTGAACTTGAAGGAACCGAGGCCCTGGTTGAAAAGGAATTTGACCTTCCGCTCTCACCGGTAACTCTTGACGCCCCATTCTGGCCTGACGTGACAATGAAAGTCACGAACACCGACGAAATGTTCACGGAAGAGAAACTCGCACAGGAAAACAACGTGCAGATTACGACTCCGGAACTCTTTGACGCGCTCTACCTCGTTGACAGCAACGGGAAAGTCTGGCAGATGTCACCTACTGCGACAAAGGGCAGCTACCGCACGGAAGGCGAGCTCACCGGACTGGGGAGCAGTTTCAGCATCGTCTCCAAACTGAACGAGGACAATACCATAGACAATTCGGGGAAAGTCTGGACGTTCGACACGCCGGACACCGGTGAATACGGCATCAAGTGGATCGCGTTCGATCAGTTCACGGAACAGATGAGCAAGATGCTGGACCTTACAATCCCTATAGATTTTTCAAAGATGGCGAATGACCAGGGGAACAGCGTGTTCTGGAGCTTCCAGCTCGTGCAGGACTGTCGCGTCGTCTTCCTCAACTTCCCTGACGGCACGCTACCGCAGTCCGACCGCTTCGCCGATGTGGAGAAGAATACGGCACGCTACACCGGACACACTGGAAATCAGTTTGAGATTTACTATATTCCTGATACTAAATGGTTTATCATAAAGGAACAATATATCGCTACGGACGTCCTCTGGGTAACCGGAATGAATGCGTCGCTCCCGATGTCTCCGTACTGCGAAAAACACCCTCTCAACTGGTTCGCAAGCGGCGTTGATGTCAGCTATGCGACGGCCTCCTGCATCCGCACGGGCGAAGGGAAGTTCAGCACGCTGCTCTATCTCAAGGAGAACTTCGCCATAAAGATTTATGACGGTTGGAGCTGGGGCAACGAACTTCAGTGGGAATCAACTACTCCGGAGACCCTGGTCATCTCAGAAATGGCCGAGACCGAGGATGGGAAACTTGACGGCAACTACGGCAACGCCGGCGCATCATTCAGCGAAGGTCTCTACATGTTTAGCTACAACAAGGCCTCCAGAAAGGCTTCCCTCGTGAGGTACACCGGAACTGTCCTCGGCGGCCTTGAGACCGGCGTCGCCGATCCTGATCCGAAGCCGATAGATCCGACCCCGAACCCTGAACCGCAGCCAAGCGAGGCCATCGTTCTCGACAAGAGCGGGATGGCTGACAACGGAGACGGCAGGCTTGTTCGCTGGGTGCTTGAACTTGAGCAGAACTGTACCGTGAAGTTCGACAATTTCGACGCCCCGATTGCAGAGATGGTAAACCTCGCGATTTTCGACAACATCGATGAGACGGCAAAGACCGCAAGATACATTGGAGTGAGCGAGAAATATGAGGTTTGGTATAGGACGGAGCAAAAATGGCTCATATTCACAAACAACATTGCAGCAGAGAATTATCTGCTCATAGGAAGGAATGCAAGCTTCCCGCAGAAGCCATACATTGAATTTCCGATAATAGACTCAGACATACAGCCGAGCAAGGCTCAGGCACTTCCGCTAAACAAGGTCGCCGACGGCATCTTCCGCTCATACATCTACCTCGCAGACAACTTCGCGTTCCACCTCTATGCAGGAAACAGCTGGGGCAACTATCAGAAAGGCTGGAAATCCGGTTCTGAAGATTTTCTCGTGGCACATGAGGACGGCAATCTCTTCTACGGAACCCAGAACATAAACAAGTCCTTCACCCCAGGAGTCTATCTAGTTGAGTACAACAAGACCACCAACACGATGACTCTGAGCAAATAACAGTATAGTCCTTATACAACTCAATGAAAGTTAGCAAACTGATATTTTTTTTCGCGGCCGTCATCGCTTTGGTGACGGCCTGCGAAAAATTCCCGAAGCCCGGAAACGCGGGTAATGGCGGCAACGCGACCACGGTCATGGACCTTACTGGGCTTACCGTTGACGGGCAATTTCCTATCATCGCATGGACCGACAACCAGACTCCTGAGCAGTTCGTGGCAAGGTTCACCTCTATGAAAGAATGCGGAATCAATGTCTATCTCGGATGGTACAAGAGTCTCGACGAGGTGATGCTCGCGCTTGACGGCGCGCAACAGGCAGGAATCAAGCTCATAACGAAGAGCGATGAACTTTTCTCAGATACAGAGAACACCGTGCGCACGATGATGTCGCACCCTGCACTCTTCGGCTACCACATCAAGGACGAGCCCGAAGTCAGCGACATTCCGACACTCGCGTCTCAGGTGAAGGCAATCAATGCGGTCGATGACAAGCACTTCTGCTACATCAATCTCTACCCGAACTGGGCGTGGGGAAACATTGACGGCTATATGTCAAAGCTCACGTCCTACCTCTCGCAGGTGCCTGTTCGCTTCCTCTCATTCGACCACTACCCGGTCATGGAGGTCGACGGTGTCAGTTCTCTCCGCCGGGAATGGTACAAGAACCTTGAAGACGTAAGGCGTGTCTCGCGGGCACGCAGCATCCCGTTCTGGGCATTCGCCCTCTCGCTCTCCCACAAGCTAGAAGGGGTGCTCTACCCTATCCCGACGCTTGCTGAGCTCCGTGTCCAAATGTTCAGCAACCTCGCCTATGGGGCACAGGGATTCCAATACTTTACCTACTGGGGAATATACCAAAATGGTCCGACGCAGGTGTATGACCGCGTGAAGACCCTCAACAAGGAGATCCAGTCGTTGTCAAAGATTTTCCTCGGGGCTGACGTCACCGACGTTTGGCACACCGGCACGAACCTGCCATATGGGACAAAGGGTTTCACGACGCTTCCTGAAGGCATCTCAGCGCTCTCCACGAGCGACAATGGCGCCGTTGTTTCCAGAGTGCGGAAGGACGGAAAGACCTACATCGCAGTTGTAAACAAGGACTACAAGGCAGACATGACACTCGACATCGCATTCACAGGAGAGGCCTGGCGGATTGATAAGGAAGGCTACAAGGCCACGGCGAAGTCAGGACGTTTCACCGTAGCTCCTGGCGACATTATCATGTTTCAGATTCAGTAATAAGACACGTAATGAAAGCTACCAAAAGCATAATTATTATCGCCACCCTTCTCCTCTGCGGCTGCGCGTCCAAGACAGGAACAGTCTGGACGAAGGAGAAGGCAAACGCATGGTTTGAGGAAAAGGGGTGGGTGTCCGGATGTGACTACATTCCAGCCTACGCCATAAACCAGCTTGAGATGTGGCAGGAGGAGACCTTCAATCCCGAAGCCATTGACAGAGAACTCGGCTGGGCCGAGGATTTGGGGTTCAACTGCATGAGAGTGTTCCTCCACCACGCCCTGTGGGAAGCCGACAGCGACGGATTCAAGGGCAGGATAGAAAAGTATCTCGAAATCTCGTCGTCGCACGGCATCTCTACGATGTTCGTCTTCCTCGACGACTGTTGGTGCGAAAACTACGCGCTCGGAAAACAGCCCGAGCCGAAAAAGGGAGTGCACAACTCCGGATGGGCAAAAGACCCTGGAGCGCTATTCTACGGGGAGGCCGGCAGCGGGCTTGACTATGCGGCCGACACAGCTGCGGTTGCCGCACGGCTTGAAGCCTACGTGACCGATGTGTTGACACATTTTAAGGACGACACCCGCATCTACGCCTGGGACCTCTACAACGAACCTGGCGGCGGTCAGGACCCGCACCGCTACTACGAAAGGTCGTTCCCGCTCCTGAAGGACATCTTCCGCTGGGCCCGCAGGGTGAACCCGTCACAGCCATTGACTGCTGGAGTCTGGAGTCCGCTGCTCGGGGAGATGAACGTCTGGCAGATTGAGAACTCGGACATCGTCACCTATCACACCTACGAGTCTCCGGAGAGCCATCAGGCGATGATAGACACACTTAGGGCCTATGGTAAACCGATGGTCTGCACGGAGTACATGGCACGTACTCAGAACAGCACTTTCCAGAACATACTCCCGATGCTCAGACGGGAGAACGTCGGTGCAATC
>OQVL01002881.1_pt1 | contig 10505 bp, 9 predicted proteins | sample 1691501 | NCBI WGS metagenome assembly OQVL01 (sample SAMN03418253, study PRJEB22391) | human gut metagenome | biome: human-gut; feature: organic feature; material: feces | host: Homo sapiens | place: Tanzania | collected 2013-01
AGAGGTCATTCTGAAGCGTTTAAAAAATTCCATACTTGAAATTTCCCGCTGGAGGGAGTATTCTTATCTGCTGATCAATGACGACTTTGCGAATGCCGTGGAGAAATTCAACGCGCTTCTCCTCGCATTCCGCATGTCCACCAAACGATGGAAAGAGGATATCAATGCCTGACAACAATGCTGTTCTGCTCGGCGTGACGGGCGGGATCGCGGTCTACAAAGCCGCCGACCTCTGCTCAAAACTTTGCGCATCCGGATACGACGTCCATGTGATGATGACCGATTCCGCCCGGCATCTGATCTCCGACAAGCTGTTTTTCACCCTCTCGCGCAACCCGGTCATCTTCGACCTCTGGGATACACCGACCTGGAAACCGGGACATATCGAAATCTCCCAGCTTGCGCGCCTGATGGTGATCGCCCCCTGTACAGCAAATTTTCTCGGCAAATATGCCAACGGAATCGCCGACGACGCCCTCACGACCTCCGCGATGGCCTACGAAGGCGAGGTCCTGCTTGCCCCCGCGATGAACACGCGCATGTGGCGGAATCCGGCGGTTCAGCACAACTGCGAAACGCTTCGCGCGCGCGGGATCCATTTCGTCGGCCCGAACGCGGGACGCCTTGCCTGCGGCGACTCCGGCGAAGGGCGCATGGCGGAAGTCCCCGAGATTCTCAGCGCCGTCCGCGAACTGCTCCCGATTTCCTGAATGGAGCGATCATGGCAAAGCAGTCCTTCTATCTGAATGCGCCTGAAATCCACCTCTGCGCGGTCTCAAAGACCCGTCTTTCCTCGTTCTGGAATCATCTGATGCTCGGCGGGTGCTACTGGAGACTCTATCATCACACCGCACGCGGAGCAGGCGTTTTCCTGGACGGGAAGAAACTTGAACTCGTTCCAGAGAAGGTTTATCTGCTTCCGCCGAACTGCAATCTTCGGACTTGGTCGGACGGCATTCCGGAGCAGCTTTACATTCACTTTGAAGTGGAAAACATCTCAGGCAGCCGGGCGCATCTGCTGAACGGAATCGAACTTGCAAAAGCGGGCTGCGTCGCCGGGATTCTGGAAGAACTGCATGAGTGTTTCGCACAGGAGAACTGTCCGCCAGCCCGCCGCAAACTGCTTGCGCTTTCCCTGCTGACCGCGTCGATCGCCAAACTTCCAAAAGAGGCTTTTTCAGAAATCGACTGCGACCGCCGGATCATCAACGCCTGTGATTTCATCCGGTCCAACACGGACAAAGAGATCAATCTCTCGATGCTCGCGCATATTGCAGGGCTTTCGGAAAACGTGTTTCTGCGTGACTTCAAGGCTCAGACGGGCAGCACGCCGTATCAGTACCTGCTGCACGTCCGCTATACCCAAGCCGCGCGTCTGCTCCAGTTCGGCAACTGCACGATCGACGAAATCTGTTATATGATCGGCGTGAATGACCGTTTTCATTTTTCGCGCACCTTCAAGCGCATGTACGGTGTTCCTCCCGCGCAATACCGCAAACATCTCCAGGAACAGACCTCCGCGGAGGAATAAACACCGGAGGAGCATGTGGAACGTTTTTTCTACAGAAACAGCATCGTAGCATTCCAGGAAGAAACCGAAGACACCATCCTCGGCAGACTCTCTCGCGTCAATTCGTTTGACCTTACTGAACTGCAAAGAAACGCATGGCTGTACGAAATTCAATTTCTCAAAGAAATTCTTGCCGAAAAACAAGGAGAAATCATTCTTGAGTACACCATTCCCCGACTGGGAAAACGAATTGATGCGGTTCTGTTGATTCAGGGGCTTGTCTTCGCGTTGGAATTCAAAGTCGGCGCACAGACGTTTCAGAGGCAAGATGCGGAACAGGTCTGGGACTATGCGCTTGATCTGAAGAATTTCCATGAGGCCAGCCGGAATCTTTTCATTGTCCCGGTTCTAATTGCAACCGCAGCGCCCGATTCCGCAAAAACAGCGAAATTCAGCATCTATGAAGACCATGTGTTTGAACCGGTTCTCACAAACTCCGCTGGTTTTCCCGACATTCTCAAGCGCATTGTTTCTCAATATGCAAATCCGATACTCGATCTTTCCCGCTGGGCAATCAGCCGCTATATGCCAACGCCGACAATCATTCAAGCAGCAAGTTCACTTTACCTGAACCATTCAGTTGAAGAAATCACACGGACCGAAGCTTCCGGCGAGACGCTGAAAGCAACAAGCGAATTTGTCATGAACATCATTGAGCATTCCAGACAGAATCACGAAAAATCAATCTGTTTTGTAACAGGAGTTCCGGGGGCGGGGAAAACGCTGGTCGGACTCAATATTGCAGTCAGACAGTTCGAAAAGCAGAATCTCGCGGTCTATCTCTCCGGCAATCAGCCACTAGTTGATGTCCTAAGCGAAGCTTTGGCTCGCGACAAAAAGCATCAGGAAGAAGCGAAAAATCCGGAAAAACGCTATTATATCACCGAAGCCCGGCGCGATGTAAAATCGTTTATCCAGATCGTTCACCATTATCGAAACACAACTCTCGCCAAACTGAAACATCCCATTCAGAACGGAATTCTAGAAATTGATCCGGAGAAGGCGGACAAGCACAAAGCCGACGGTTATTCCGAAGTTGAGCATGTCGCGATTTTCGATGAAGCACAGCGGGCCTGGACCCGTGTACAGCTTGCAAGCTGGCTGAAACGGAAACAGAATATCCCGGATTTCCCGATGTCCGAACCGGAATTCCTGATCTGGTCTCTCAATCTCCGTGAAGACTGGGCAGTGATTGTCTGTTTGGTCGGCGGCGGACAGGAAATCAATACGGGAGAAGCCGGAATCGAAGAATGGATCCGTGCAATCAATACGGAACCGTTCAAAAACTGGAATGTGTTTCTTTCCAACCGTCTTCCCGGACAGGAATATGCGGAAAATGAAGTTTATAAAAATACGGGAAGCGAATCCCGCTTCAAACTCTGCGAAAACCTGCACCTTGCAGTTTCAATGCGCTCTTTCCGAGCAGAACAGCTCTCCGCTTTTGTCGGGCATCTGCTGGACGGGGATGTCGCAAATGCGCATCAGACTTTTGAATCATTCCGGGATCAATATCCGGTTGTCATAACACGCTCGCTCGAGAAAGCAAAAGAATGGCTGAGGGCGCATACGCGCGGAACGGAACGCTGCGGACTGGTCGTCTCCTCGCAAGCTTACCGTCTGCGCCCCCTTGCCATTGATGTCCGCTGCAAACCGGACACCGTGCACTGGTTCCTCGACGATATTACGGATATTCGCTCTTCGCTGTTCCTTGAAGACGCCGCCTCAGAATTTGATGTGCAGGGACTTGAACTCGACTGGACTTGCGTTGTCTGGGATGGAGACCTGCGCAGACAGGAAGGTGCGTGGGGCAACTATTCCTTTGTCAGCAGTAAATGGCAGAACATCCGGGCGCCGGAACGGAAAAATTACCAGATCAATGCCTACCGTGTTCTTATGACACGCGCCCGGCAAGGTATGGTTCTCTGCATTCCGAAAGGGAATCCGGAAGATACCACCCGTCTTCCAGAATTTTACGACGGAACGTTCCACTATTTTAAAAGCGTCGGTATTCCGGAGCTGGAATGATCACTCCTCTTTTCGCGTCACGCCGGGACCATGGATCGTGCTGACGCCGCGGTTGTTCTCCAGACGCAGAACAACCGGAACGGCGGCGTCAATGCCGTGCGCATGCGAAATGATCCCGATCAGCTTGCCGTTCTGACGCAGACTCGACAGCTGTTCCAGCGCGTGCTGAAGCGTATCCTCGTCCAATGTGCCGAAACCTTCATCCAGAAACAGAGTGTCTATGCGGGCTCGGTCACGCGCCATGCGCGAAAGACCAAGAGCAAGAGACAAACTGACCAGGAACGTTTCCCCGCCCGAAAGATTGCGCGTGGAACGGACCTCGTCGCCGCGGTAACGGTCAATGATATTGAACTCCAGACCGTTCTTCGGATTCGCGGAAAGGATGAAGTGATCCGTAAATTTCTCCAGCTGCGCATTCGCCCGCTCAATCAAAGTCTCAAACGCCAGACTCTGCACGAACGAACGGTACTTCTTGCCGTCCGAAGAACCGATCAGGTCATTCAGGAGTTTCCATTTGCGGCAAAGTTCCTCCTGCTCGGCGATCTGTCCGGCGCGAAGATCGGCGTCACCACGCGCTACACGCCCGAAGAGAAAGGCTCGATCCTGATCGCCACCGGCGCGCCGACGGATCACGCCAAGTTTTTCACCCCGGATGTGACCGGCCAGGGCTACACGATCACCCAGGAGGGCGAAAAGCTCTACCTCAGCGCGCATACGCATCACTGGAAGTACGAGAACAGCAGCTCTGCTGCCATCAAGGTCACCTGTGACGCGCCCGGCTGCAACCTGAAGAGCGGTTTTGAGGTCACCTATACCCTGACCGCTCCCGCAGAGGACACCCTGACCTACGACGGCAAGGGTAAACCGGCAACGGTCGTGCGGAGCGCCGTTGAGCTTCCCACCGGCGTGACCCTGCCGGAGCCCTCTGCGATCAGCTACACGCAAACTGATCCGACATTGCAGCAACTGGAAGCCACCGCTGTACCCACCAACGCGGGTACTTATACCGCCAGCATCACCATGGGTGGCGTGACCGCCAGCGTGGACTATGAGATCAAAAAGGCCACCCCGACGGCGGATGACTTCACTTTCAGCGCCCCGGAAAATCTGACCTATGACGGCAGCCCCAAGACCGCAACAGTCACTTCTACTAAGATCGACGCAAGCTATGTCACGGTCAAGTACTATCAGGGCGAAACTGAGGTGTCGGATCCCACGAACGCGGGCACCTATACCGTCAAGATCGATGTAACTGAAAGCGGCAACTACACCGCCAAAGCCGACCTGACGGACGAAAACTGGGCATTTACCATCCTGAAGGGCACCTACGGTGGCACCACGCCCCCCAAGACCATTGACATCGTCAAGGGCCGCAGCGCGGCGCAGTCTGGCAGCCTGACGGCGGCGGACTTCTTCCCGGAAGGGACGGAGCTGCCCGCCGGTGCCAAGATCGCCAGCGTGACTCCCGCCAGCGGCACGATGATGGCGAGCGTGACGGTGAATGACGGTACGCTGACATACACCAGCAACACGAACATCACCGCTACGGAGAACGAGAGCTACACCGTCACCATCTCCACCACGAACTACAACAACTTTACGGTAACGCTGACCTTCCACCCCGTGGATAAGCAGCCGCAGACCAGCTTCGCGTTTGAGGAGAGCGCCAAGACTGTGACCTACGGTGACGACAATGTCGTTGTCAAAGCCACCGGTCAGGTCGCGGGCAGCAAGGTGACCTATTCCAGCGAAGATGAGACCGTTGCCGTTGTCGACGAGAATACTGGCGCGGTAGTCATCCTGAAAGCGAGCACGACGCCGATCACCATCAAAGCCAGGGCGTCCGCCACGGAGGAATACGCGGAGAAGGAAATCTCCTGCACCCTGACCGTCTCCCCCAAGACGCTGACGGCGGATGATCTGGAATTCACCGTGAATAGCACCTTCACCAAGGAATACGACGGCACCACGAATTGCACAACGGCCACCGTGCAGATCAAGTCGGTTGCCAAGGTGAACAGCGGCGACGCGCTGCCCGAAGTGAAGGGCGCTTATGCTTACGACAGCAAGAATGCCACGGGCGCTACCAAGGTGACCTTCAACTCCGAACGGACGGAAAACACAAACTACATCCTGCCCGCGAACCTGACGGTGGAGCACGCAGCCAACATCACCAAGCGCGTCCTCACGGTCGGCGACATGACCACCAAGCCCAAGCAGTATGACCGCTATGACAACGCGACCTTCTATGTCACGGGCATTGAGCTGATCGGGACTGTCTCCGGCGAGACGCTTAAAATGGACGCCACGGGCGCTCCCGGCGACTACGGCATTTTTGATACCAAGTTCGACAGCGCCGATGCCGGCAAGAATAAAAGAATCACCGGCACGGTAACGCTGCTTGGCAGCTCGGCACTTGCAAGCAACTACACCTTCGAGGTGGACGGCAAGGAGAGCAGCACAGCACCCTTTACCGCAACGGGCGAGATCATTCCCGCGGACGGCGGCAGCAAAGGCAGTGTGGAGCGCACGCAGAAGTTCACGGATGGGGATCCGAAGACTGAAACGATCGCTTGGCAGCAGCTGCTCCCGGCGGGTCAGACGTGGAACTACGGCAGCGAATACTACTCGGCCTCTTCTGTCACCGTTGATCATGGGACCGACGATAACGGAGCGCTGACCTACACGATCACCGGCGGCAAAGAGGACGATGTGGTTGTCTTTACGGTAAGTGCAAAATGCAATAACTATCAGGACTTCACGTATACGGTCAGAGTAACGCTGACCGCCCGCGATCCGCAGAAGCTCGAATTTAAGGGCGTTGAGAATGGCAAGGTGACCAAGACCTACGGCGATCAGCCCTTCACGGAGCCTCTCACCGGCGCAGAAACCACGGTGACCTACACCAGCAGCGATGAGACTGTCGCCACGGTCGACAGCACCGGCAAGGTCACCATCAAAGGCGCTGGCACCGCGACCATCAAGGCCAAGGCTTCCGCAACGCCGGACTATGAGGAGAAAGAGATCTCCTACGCCCTCACGGTCAACAAGCTGCGCATCCCCGTCCCCACGAAGGGCAAGAATGAGCTGGAGTACACCGGCCAGGAGCAGACCTATCTGCCGGATGGGCTGGATCCGATCTATTGTACGATCGAATCCAATAAGGCGACGAATGTCATTGCCGGCGGCAGCTGGCACAATGCGGATGTAAGCCTGAAAGACCGGTCCAATACGGAGTGGGCTGACGGTGCGGACAGTACCGCACACAGACCGTATCCGTTCCGGATCACGCCCAAGCCCGTCACCGTGACGGCGCTGGACAAGAAGATCACGGCCGGCCAGCCCGCGCCGGAGCTGACGAGCGCGGACTACACCGTTACCGGCCTGGTCGGCAATGACACGCTTGGCGGGATCAGCCTGTACTACGCCGATCCGTCTGACCTCAGCAAGGCTGTGACGCCCGACACCGGCAAGGCCGGGACCTATGCCATCGTCGTCACGAAGGGCGGCACAGGCAGCAACAACTACGCCCCGACCTTTGTCAACGGCACGCTGACGATCGCAAGCCGTCCCTCCGGCGGCGTGGTCGCAGTCACTTATCCCGTGAATGTCCCCGGCGAGACGGAGCGCGGCAGCGTTTCCAGCAATGTGAAAAACGCTTCCAAGGGCAGCACCGTGACCATCACCGTGGAGCCGGAAGACGGCTTCCAGCTGGCGGACCTCACCGTCACCGATAAGGACGGCAACGAGCTTCCGCTCGCCGACAAGGGCGACGGCAAATACACCTTCACCATGCCCGCGGGCAAGGTCGAGGTCAACGCCACCTTTGCCGAAAAGATCGAGACCAGCCCCTTTGCCGATGTGTCCACCGACGCTTACTACTATGAAGCGGTCAAGTGGGCTGCGGAGCAGGGCATCACCGGCGGCGTTGGCGGCGGCCTGTTTGCTCCCGATCAGTCCTGCACCCGCGCCCAGATCGTCACCTTCCTGTGGCGCGCCGCGGGCTCTCCCGAGCCGAAGAGCATGAGCAGCTTCTCTGATGTTCCCGAAGACAGCTATTACGCCAAGGCAGTGGCCTGGGCCGTGGAAAACGGGATCACCGTTGGCACCTCTGCCACGACCTTCAGCCCGGATGCCACCTGCACCCGCGCCCAGGGCGTGACCTTCCTGTTCCGTGCCGCAAAGGCTTCTGCCGACGGCGCGCCCGCCTTCCGCGATGTGGCGGCTGACGCTTATTACGCAGCGGCCGTGAAGTGGGCCACGGACAATAGCGTTACCAACGGCATCGGCGGCGGCCTGTTCGGCTCTGACAACGACTGCACCAGAGCGCAGATCGTCACCTTCCTTTGGAGACTCTACGCCGGCAAATGATCGCCCCGGCACAACGCTGAAACACAAAAGCTCCCCCGGCCATTTTGATATGGCCGGGGGAGTTTTCTCGTTTGTTTATTTTTGGTGGGAAGATCGTCTGACGAACGCCGGTGCGTTATCCCGCCGCCTTTACCATGTGAGCGAACGCTCCACCAGCTCCGGCGTTTCTGCCCTGCCAATCAGCGGCGCTTCCCTGTCCAGCGCAGAAAGCCGGGTCAGCTCCTCCTCGGTCAGCGCAAAATCAAGCAGGGCAAAATTCTCCCGGATATGCTCCGGTCTGGCGCTTCGCGGGATGACGGCAATGCCCTTCTGGGTCAGAAAGCGGAGCAGGATCTGCGCCGGGGTCTTGCGGTATTTTTCCCCCAGCGCAAGCACCGCAGGCTCAGAAAACATTTCGCTGCGTTTGCCCTGCCCCAGCGGGGCATAGGCCATGTGCGCCACCTGCTTTTTGTCCATCCAGCTCCGCTCGGCGCTGCGCTGGCAGTAGAGATTCGTTTCGATCTGGTCCACCGCCGGGACGGTCTGATTGTAGGCGATCAGATCCAGCAGCCGGTCCGGCTCGAAGTTGGAGACGCCGATAGCCCGGACGCTTCCGCCGGCATACAGCTTTTCCAACGCCCGCCACGCCGCATAGTAGTTGGCAAAGGGCCAGTGGAGAAGCAGCAGGTCGAGATAGTCCGTCTGCAGACCCTGCAGCGATCGCATGACCGTCTGCTCCGCATTTTCATAGGACTTGAAGTTCACCTTTGTGACGAGAAACAGCGCTCTGCGGTCCATGCCGCTCTGTTTGATCCCTTCGCCTACGGCCTTTTCGTTGCCATAGGCCTCCGCGGTGTCGATCATGCGATAGCCGCTTTGGATCGCCGCGGCAACTGCGTTTTTGCAGGCTTCTCCCCCAAGCATGAAGGTGCCGAAGCCGATAAGGGGCATCAAAACGCCGTTATTCAAGGTCAAATATTCCATATTCTTCCTCCAAACTCGTATTTGCACAGGCGCGGCCGCCATGCTATAATCATTGTAACAAGTTCGAGTAACACGAAGTCAAGAGGAAATTTGAGGTGCGGCTATGAATTATACCATCCGGCAGATGGCAGAGATGTTCGGTGTCTCGGCGCATACCCTGCGGTTTTATACAGACAAGGGGCTGCTGCCCTGCAAGCGTGACGGCGGCAACCGCCGGGTCTTCAATGAGGAATCCGTCAACTGGATGCAGGGCATCCAATGTCTGAAGGGCTGCGGGGCCTCCATCGAAGACATTCAGGCCTATTGCCGGCTTTGCCTTGCAGAAGAATCCGAAGAAAATCTGCGGGCAAGATATGCCATGATCCTGAAGCAGCGGGAAGAAGCCTATCAGCGTCTGGAGGAAGCAAAGGCCGCCGTAAGCTATTCGGAAAGCGGCGCGCCGGCCCTCCTGCGCCGATTTTTTTCACCATAAACCGCAGCCGCCGCGCACCAGAGGACGATGGCGCTGTTGGTGCTGCTCTGGCTCATAACGGACATCCATGTGGCGGCGGGCGCTCCCATGGCCTGCGCGATATCCGGGATCACCACCAGCAGAATGTTCCATGTAACGGGATGAAACGCCAGCATCCACCGGGGATAGCGGGTCTTGCCCGCAAGCAGCATTGCGAAATGGATCCCGATCGCCAATACCATGGGGAGATACATGGGCAGGATGGCCGCGAGCATATCGTCCTGATAGGCCGTCACCGCCGCGACCGCAGCCCCAGCAGCCAATCGCCGGCCGCCATCCATATTCCGCCCACCGCGCCAAGGATATACCATCGGATGTGCTTTTCTTCTGTCTTCATTTTCTTCTCCTCCCATTGCTTTTGATCTGTCATGCGCCTTCGCCTGTCTTTGCCGCGCCCTCAAAGGAGCGTACACAGCCCGGCCGCTGCGGCGGCCGCCGGGATATCGAGCAAACAGTGCAGGATATGGGTCCGCTTGTTATAGCCAAACATATGCGGGCCGACCACGCCCTTCAGCTCCGGGTAAAAATGCGGGAAAAAGCCCGAGTGGCACAGCAGCACCCAGTCAAAGAAAACGATGTCGTAGAGCTCCACCGCATAGAGCACGGCGAGAAACCGCGCAAAAAAGCCCCAAAAGCCAAAGCCGTTTCTAACGCCGTCGCCGATGCCAAGGGCGGCTGCGGCGAGAAACAGCAGGACGGCGATGCCCTCGATCGCCCAGCCAAGGATATGCGCCCCGGGGAACCGCTCCTTTTTGTCGGGGATCGCCTGCAGATTCTCCTTTGGCGCAGAGGAGAAAAAGCGCTTATCCTGAATAAAGCCCACCCCGCCGTACAGCACAAGGAAATACGCCAGAAACATCATGAGCGCCGTAATGACCGTGGTCTTCATTTTCCCTTCCCCCTCTCGTTTCAAGCCCGCAGCCTGTCTTTGGTGGCGGCAGTTAGATTAGACTAACCAAAAGCCCTGCAAAGAGCCGCGCTGCCGCGGCTTTGTTTTTGTTCCCCATGGCTGTCTGCAGGCGCAGCCGTGAGGGCGGCCCGCAGAGCCTTTGTTCCTATGGTAGC
>OQVL01002882.1_pt1 | contig 10503 bp, 7 predicted proteins | sample 1691501 | NCBI WGS metagenome assembly OQVL01 (sample SAMN03418253, study PRJEB22391) | human gut metagenome | biome: human-gut; feature: organic feature; material: feces | host: Homo sapiens | place: Tanzania | collected 2013-01
TATAAAACGGGGCGTGGAAACGTGGCCGAAAAATGTCTGCGTTTCCACGCTCGCCTCTGAATGGTACTTGATTATCAATGAGTTACAAAATAGTGCGTGGCCGCGTCCCGCCACGTAACTGCGGAGGTGCGCCGGCAAGTCGAGGGGCAGCCACTGAAAAATCGACCCTGATAAACAGATGAAAGCAAGGAATATTGGCGTTTTATTCTTAAATTTGTGAGATTTAAGTAAATATAAATACATCATGGCATTTGACAGACGAGGACGTAAAGGCGGTAATCGCGGGCACGAAGATTCAAGAAGGAAAAGCACCGGACGTGGGGCCGGGCGAAATGGCGGCAGCTTCTTTAAAAAAGGCCGCAAGGAAGATGATGACAAGAAGAAGGAATATCCTGTGTACACTGGCACTGTCCAGATGACTCGGGACGGATTCGTCTTCGTCAAGGTCGAGGACATGGAAGATGATGTCTACGTAAGGCAGGGCAAGACCAAGGGAGCCCTGAACGGCGACATTGTCAAAGTCTCGATAACGAAAGAAAAGACAGAAACCAGAAGACAGGAAGGCATTGTCACAGAGATAGTTGAAAGATCTAGCAAGCCTTTCGTCGGTATACTCCACGTGGTCGGGAACCAGGCATGGGTGCTCATGCAGAGCAGAGTCATGCCATACGACATCAGCATTGACATAACTGACGAAAACGGAACGCCGGTTCATCGCAGGAAGAGCGCCGTGCCGGAAACCGGATACTTGAAGAAACTCGGCGACGGGGAATTTTCCGTGGCAGGAGTCATTGAAACAGTCGACGGCGTCGGGCAGGAATTGAAAGTGCGCAGCGGACTTAAAGTGGCGGCGCTGGTCGACAGCTGGGACAGGGGAGAACCAAATCCGAAGGGACATCTGGTCGACGTGCTTGGCGAGCCGGGCGAAAACGACACCGAGATGCACTCCATACTGGCGGAATACGGCCTGCCTTACAGGTTCGAGCCTGAAGTGGAAAACGCCGCTGACAACATATCGGAAAAGATTACAGCTGAGGACCTTAAAGGACGTAAAGACTTCAGGGATACATTGACATTCACGATTGACCCTGAAGACGCCAAGGACTTCGATGACGCGCTTTCGTTTAAGAAACTCAGCAACGGGAACTATGAAGTCGGCGTGCATATCGCGGACGTATCTTATTATGTTACACCTGGTTCCGTAGTCGACAAGGAAGCACAGTCCCGCGGCACATCCGTCTATCTGGTAGACCGCACGGTGCCGATGCTCCCGGAAAAGCTTTCCAACAAGCTCTGCTCGCTTCGTCCGAACGAGGAAAAACTCACATTCTCGGCTGTTTTCGAACTCTCTCCTCTCGCCGGAATCCAGAGTACATGGTTCGGCAGGACGGTAATAAAATCCGACTACAGATTCGCGTATGAGACTGCACAGCAGATAATTGACAATGGCGAAAAGGCTCTGGACATGGAGCTCAGGGGCGGTACCGACGGCATCCATTCGGCGGTGAAGGACCCGATTCTCGAAGCTTCGCCGGAAGCGGCTGAACGCCGTGCGAAAGAGGCTCAGGCCAATGCTGAAGTCGAGGCGCCGGAAAACAATGTCGAGGTTCCGTCGGGGGATTCGTTCGCTGAATTTAAAGCTGCAGGCCGTTCCGAGGCAATGATGGGCGAGGGTGTTTACGAAGGATGCGTCATTCCACGTGAACTCAAGGAAGCCGTATTGACATTGCACAAGCTGGCATCAGTTCTCCGTAAACGTAGATTCGCTGCTGGCGCCATCAGTTTCGACAGACCGGAAATGAAGGTGGAAGTCGATGAAAAAGGTCGTCCGGTACGCGTATATCAGAAGATTTCCAAGGAAGCCAACTGGCTCATCGAGGAGTTCATGCTTCTTGCAAACCGCTCAGTAGCAGAGTTTATCGCTACCGGCGGAAAGATGAACGGCGTGGCGAAGAAGACCGCCAAGACATTCGTCTATCGTATTCACGACGTGCCTAATCTGGAAAAAGTCGACGGACTCCGCAAGTTCGCCGGCAATTTCGGATATAAGATGGAAGAAGCTGAAGACGGGAGGAAACTCGCCAAGGCATTGAACGGACTCCTCGCGGAAGCGAAGGACAAACCGGAATTCAGCGCGATCGAGATCCTGGCGCTGCGCTCAATGGCGAAGGCATGTTACAGCACTGACAATATCGGCCATTATGGTCTGGGATTCAAGTTCTACACGCATTTTACATCGCCTATCCGCCGTTATCCGGACACCATGGTGCACAGGCTTCTGCAGATGTATCTCGATGGTGCGGATTCGCAGAGCAAGGCATATTACGAGGACCAGTGTAAACATGCTTCTGAAAGGGAAGTGATTGCTGCTGAGGCAGAAAGGTCCAGCACGAAATACAAGCTCGTGGAATTTATGCAGGATAAGGTCGGCGGCGAGTACGATGGCCATATCTCAGGTCTTACCGAATGGGGAATGTATGTGGAAATCGAGCCGACGAAGATTGAAGGAATGGTCGCACTCCGCGATATCCAGTCCGATTTCTTCGAGTTCGACCAGGAACATTACCGCATCGTGGGCAAGCGTACAGGCGTTATCTATAACCTCGGCGATCCTGTGAAAATCCGCGTAAAGTCTACAAATCTGGAGCAGAAACTCCTTGATTATGAACTTGTTGAGACTGGTAACGAAGACAGGCTGAGCCATTACGAAGATATTCCTGGACAATACGAGGAGCGTCGCCCGGCGGCGAAGGTTTTCGACAAGACCACCCGCAGGAAGGACGGAGACAAACGCGGCGGCCGCTTCGGCGACAAGCGTAATTCCGAGTACGGCGACAAGCGTTCGGCAGGTCCGCGCAAAAGCTACCGTGACGCATCCGAGGAGGATTCTCCCAGGCGCAGGAGGTTTCAGGACAATGAAAACGAGCGTCCGGCAAGAAGATTCGGTGACAGCGAGCGCCCGAGGACAAGGCGCGAAGGCGGTGACTCGCCGAGAACAGGAAGAGGCTCCCGCCCAGGATTCTCCAGACGTCCGTCCGGGGACAATGCTTGGGAGGCTAAGCCGTTTTCTGAAGAAGCTAGGCCGGTAGAGTCCAATGCCGGTCCGGTCGGCGAAATGCCTGTCAATGAGAAGCCTGTCAGCGAGAAACCTGTCAAGGTCAGGGCTCCGAAACCGGCTGCCGGAGAGGGAGACAAGGCTGCCCGCAAAGCCAAGGTGCAGCAGGCGATAAAGCTCTCCAAATCCAAATCGGGAAAGTCGGCCAAGTCTTCCAAGGCTGCCAAGCCGTCTAAAACCGCAACCAAAAAGAAACAATAAGTGATGGAAAATATAAAGTGTCTTATAATAGGTTCAGGTCCAGCCGGTTACACGGCAGCGACCTATACGGGAAGAGCCGGAATCCAGACTGTCCTTTATGAGGGAATGGAGCCGGGCGGACAGCTGACCACCACTACGATGGTGGAAAACTATCCGGGTTTCGAAAATGGCGTGGATGCCAATATGCTGATGGCTTCGATGAAAGCACAGGCAGCAAGGTTCGGAGCAGAAATCCGTTCCGGCCGCATTGCGTCAGCAGATCTCTCCTCCAGACCTTTCAAGCTGGTCGACGACAATGGCAGGGAACTGGTCGCGGAGACATTGATAATAGCTACCGGCGCGACAGCGAAGTATCTGGGCTTGCCGTCGGAGCAGAAATTCAAGGGGCTAGGAGTGTCGGCGTGCGCGACTTGCGACGGGTTCTTCTATAGGAAGAAGGTTGTTGCCGTGGTCGGCGGCGGCGATACGGCATGCGAGGAGGCGACTTATCTTGCGGGGCTCTGCAGCAAGGTCTATATGATTGTGCGCCGTGATGTTTTCCGTGCGTCGAAGGCCATGCAGGAGCGTGTTTTGAACACCCCTAATATAGAGGTGTTGTGGAATTGCAATACGCAGGAAATTCTCGGGGACGAGTCGGGAGTTACCGGAGCGCGTCTTATGAGAAAAGATGGTAAGGTTTTTGATATTGCAATCGACGGATTTTTCCTCGGCATCGGGCATCACCCGAATTCAGACCTTTTCAAGGAGTGGGTTTCCATCGATGAAAACGGTTACATCATCACGCAGGGCAAGACCTCCGAGACGAACGTCGAGGGTGTTTTTGCTGCCGGTGATGTTCAGGATCCGCTTTACAGACAGGCAGTTACGGCTGCCGGCTCAGGCTGTCGGGCGGCACTTGACGTGGAGAAGTTCCTTAACGCGCATAAATAATTGAAAGAAATGAATTCATTCAGAAAAGTAGTCTGGGGCGCAGTCGCTCTGCTGGCGGCGGTCTCCTGCAAATCGCAGTATGACACGCTGCTGTCCAGCAACGATGTGGATGCCAAATATAAGGCGGCGTTCCAGTATTTCGACAAGGGAAAATACCAGAAGGCGGCATCGCTGTTTGAGTCAATGTCGGTGCTCACGGATGGTACGGAGAAGGATGATACCGTTCAATACTATTGGGGATTGAGCAATTATAAGTTCAAGGATTATATCACGGCCGAGGCGAATTTCTCGCGTTTCGTGTCGAATTTCCCGCGCAGCCCGTTCGCTGAAGAGGCCCGTTTCCTCAGACTCGACTGCCTGTACAAGTCGACATTGAGATACGAACTCGACCAGACTCCTACGAAGTTGGCAATCAATGCAATCTCCGAGTACAGAAAGGATTACGGCAATGATTCCCACAAGGAGGAGTGCGATGCAATGCTGAAGGACCTGAACCAGCGACTGGACCGCAAGGCCTATGAGGCTGCGAAGCTCTATTACAATATGGAGGATTACAAGGCAGCCAGGGTCGCGTTCAGGAACACGTTGAAGGACAATGCCGACAATATTTATCGTGAGGATATCCTCTATTATATTGCCAAGTCTTCATATAAGTATGCGCAGTTGAGTGTCGCTTCGAAGCAGAAGGAGCGCTATATGACCTTCATTGATGATTACCTTAACTTCATCGGAGAGATTCAGGAATCGCCTTATACGAAGGAGCTCAAGACGTTGTATGCTAGGGCACAGCGCGCGTTGGGCAAGTATGTGGGGACGGATGAGCAGGTGACGGAGAAGGAGAAGGCTTTCGAGAAGGAGAGAAAGTCGGCTGAGAAGGTTTCGAAAAAACAGATTGAAAAATAATGAAACTTTGCCGCGACCGGTAAAGTATATATAATCAGAGGCCTTGGAATGGCCATGCGGGCAGATGCCCAGGATTATAATATTGAATAAAATGGATAAGAAGAACGTACCTCAGAACACTATTACCAGGGATGTGAAATATCTTGCAGCCCCTACCGGAAACATTTATGAGACCGTAGTGATTCTGTACAAGAGGGCAAATCAGATTGCGCTCGCCGAGAAGAAGGAATTGAACAAGAAACTTGAGGATTTCAAGAACGACCGTGATTCTATGGACGAGGTTTTCGAGAATCGTGAGCAGATTGAGATCTCGAAATATTATGAGAGACAGCCTAAACCTGTTCTCGTAGCAGTTTCAGAGTTCCAGAACGATGAACTCACATACAGGATGGCAAAGCACGATCAGGAGCAGCCTGCTGCTGAGGAGGCTCGTCCTGCCAAAAAACCGGCTGCCGAGTAAAATCTGGCCATGCTGAAGGAACTGCACATAAAGAACTATGTACTGATAGACTCGCTGGATATTGAATTTCCTGCGGGTCTAGTCATTATTACTGGTCAGACAGGCGCCGGAAAGTCCATTATTCTCGGTGCATTGTCTCTTGTGCTCGGTTCCAAGGCGGATGCTTCGGCTATCGGTGCGTCGGGTGACACATGCGTGGTCGAGGCCGTGTTCGATCTCAAGGATGAGGACGGCAGCATACGTGCCCTTCTGGACGAAAATGAGATCGACTACGATTCTGATGAACTGATAATCAGGCGCGTGATCAATGCTTCCGGGCGTTCGCGTTCGTTTGTCAATGATTCCCCGGCGCCGCTCAAAGCACTTTCCGCATTGTCTTCACGACTGATCGACATCCACTCCCAGCATGAGACGATGTTGCTCAGGGACAAGGCTTTCCAAATGTCAATGCTGGACCATTTTGCCGATGATGCCGCTCTCCTTTCCTCATGCCGTGAGGCTTGGACGGAACTGACTGGTCTGAAATCAGAACTGGCTTCCGTTACGGAGACATTGGCCAAGATGAATGCGGAGCAGGATTATAATCAGGCCCAATATTCACAGCTTGAAGCCGCCAAACTTAAAGAGGGCGAGCTGGAGGAGCTGGAAACTGAACAAAAACAGCTGGCGAATGCCGAGGAAATCAAGTCAAGTCTTTATCAGATAGAGAATTACTTCAATCCGTCAGCGGATGACGGACAGGATGAGAGGCCTTCGCTTGATTTTATCCTGAAGGAATCATCGAAGCTTCTGGACAAGATTTCCGCATACGTTCCGGCTGCATCGGCATTGTCCGGACGCATAGAGTCTTCACGTCTGGAACTGGACGATATCCTTTCCGAGGTGTCTGACCTGGAGACCCGGACGGATGTTTCCAATGACAGGCTTCAGGAGGTAGATGACAGATTGTCAATGCTTTATGATCTTATGAAGAAGCATTCGTGCTCCGGCATTGACGAACTCATAGCATTGAGGGATAAACTTTCGGAGGCACTGTCCGATACCTCTGTGCTGGAGGCGCGCAAGTCGGAACTGCAGAAGCGCATTGCCGAGGCTGAGGCGAATCTGGCCGGTGCGTGCGAGCGTCTTCATGATGCCCGTGCGAAAGCTGCTCCGGAGTTTGCGGACGCCATCTGCCGTTCAATCCGTTCGCTGGAACTGGACAGGGCCGTTTTCGACGTGGTCCTCGAACCTTCGCAGCAGGGACCGTCCGGTTCGGATTCGATTCTTTTCCGTTTCTCGTCCACCGGCAAGAATCCTGTCGATGTCGCCAAGTGCGCGTCCGGCGGTGAGATGTCCCGTATCATGCTGTGTCTCAAGGCGATGATGGCTCGCTATACGAATATGCCGTCAATGATTTTCGATGAAATCGATACCGGTGTTTCCGGCAGCGTGGCTGACAAGATGGGCGAAATGATTTGCAGCATGGGCGATTACATGCAGGTCTTCGCGATTACGCATCTGCCTCAGGTGGCGGCCAAAGGCGATGCGCATTACATTGTCACCAAGACATTTGAGCCTGACGACCGTGCCGTAACTTCCATCCGCCGTATCTCCGGCGAAGAGCGTCTCATGGAGGTGGCCCGCATCCTGAGCGGCTCCAAAGTCACCCCAGAGGCCATCGCAAATGCGAAATCGCTGCTGGGTAAGTAATACTACCGAGTTCTCCATACGCGTCGTTTTAGCCATAGCATCTATGTTTTCTGCAGAGATATCAAATTTCTCCAAAATTTAACAACCTTGTTTAAAACAGGTTTGTTAAATTTTCAGATTTCAAACATTCTGCTGCGGGCCAGCAAGCATGCGCCGACGATTCCGGCTCTGTCTTTTAACTTGGCTGTCTGGGCTTTAGCTTTGTGTGGGCTTTTTTGTGTGGGCTTTTTTTGGTGTGGTGCGTAAATAACTGTCATATAATAAGTTAGCTATTTTCAGAGTTGCTGTTTCGTTAACTCTGAAAATGACTAATACGTTATGGGACAGAGACTTATGCTCCACGACTGCTGGGGACGTCTGCCGTGATTACATCTCCTGGATCAGCTCTTTTAACTTGATTGCCTGGAATACGAGCTGTGACGTGCTGCCCTCGTAGAGGATGCCTACAGTCTCATTGTCGATCATGCTCATGCATGAATAACCCCAGAGTTCCTCCTCGTCCAGCAGCAGGGAATTCGCATCAAGCCATGTGTTGCCGCCGTCAAGGCTGGCCTTTATGGTCATGTGATGCCTACCCTTGACAGTCGCCGGATTCGAGAAAAGCAGGATATCCCTTCCGAAAACATTGTCATCGGCCGGAACATTTATCAGGCTGGCCATGCACACCGGCTCGATAAGATAGCCGCTTGACGGATGCTCGGTCCACGTTTTTCCGAGGTCGGTCGTGGTGCAGACCCTTCTGCCGGTTTTTCGGTTGTCTCTCATGTTCAGCATCAGCACGCCCGGACTCACCTCGGCCACCTGCGCCTCGGTCGTATTGGTGTAAGCGTGGTTATGCATGTGCCAGGTCTTGCCATGGTCCTTGCTGTAAATGATCCCCGCATTCGGAATCCTGTCTGTCCCGATATATTGTATAGGGAATACCAATGTCCCGTCATGCATGGTGATGCCGCGTCCAGGGCCCTGCAGCGTCAGATACCATTCCGGCTGCTTGATCTGCGATGTGATATTCACCGGCTCGGACCAAGTCTTGCCGTCATCTTTGCTGCTGCAGATCATCAGCTGCGCCGTCTCCTCAGGCGTCATGCCCTGTTTCACGCCGGACCAGGCTCTCCGGCCGCCAATTCCGTGCGTCCAGACAGCAATCACGAAAATTTCGCCGGTCTCCTCGTCCACCAGCACCGCCGGATCCCCGATGCCGTTCTGCGCCTGCGGAAGGCCGCCCCATTCGCCCAAATCCATGACCACGCGCATCTTCTCCCAAGTACGGCCGGCGTCAATGCTTCGGCTTACGCCAATGTCAATGTTGCATTGCAAATCTTGGCTTGAATCGTATCTGACGTCATAAACGGCTATCAATGTTCCTTTTTTTGTGGTGACGAGCCCCGGGATTCTATAAGAGTCGCTTCCGTCGTCACCGGCCTGTCTCACCGAAGTCCCCAGGTGCCTGACGGCGTTTCCGTCCTTTTCAATGTCCACCTGCTTTCCGTCCACCGAAATTGCCTGGACATCAGCCTTGAACGGCATTGACAAATCCACTTTATCCGCGGCGATTTCCATGCTGACATACATGTAGTTAGGCCCCTCGACGAGTGACTTCCCGCACGGCAGATATGCCTTCCCGTCCTTTATCCGCGTCGTGCTTATCTCAATGGCGAAATCCGGATGGCACCACAATTTCTGTCCGCCTCCATACATCTTCACCCGGTCGCTTATGACGAAAGATGTCGTGCGTGAAGGAATTACGGAAGTGGTACCCGTATACATCAGTTTCACGTTCCTGACAGCTTTCCGGTCGATCCCGTCCAGCTCCAATTCCACGTAATCCAATGTGCTTCCGCGTTTTCCGTCAATGCATATTTCGCTCACGATGTTATGTGACCTCCCGGCAAGCACCGGAAAAGCCGGATAAAAAACACTGGTCTGCTGCGCAGCGGCGACACAAAAAGTCGTTGCTGTCAGCAGTGCGCTCAATAGGGTTCTTCGTGTTGATATCATTGTCAGTTTTTTTTAGATTTCAAACATTCGGCTGCGGGTAAATAATCCCTACCGCGTTCTCCATACGCGTCGTTTCAGCCATAGAGCCAGTATCGGATCTGAAATTTGAAGTTTCTTGGGAGCTGTCAATGCTATCAGATCTTTTTCCATCAATGCTTTTTTTAGTCTTGATATGTTCGCGGCTGTTCCAAGTTGGTAGTTGTTAAGTATTTCGCTTCTTGTGAAACCGGTGGTTACTCCATCTGTCAATGCCTGAAGAAAATTCATTTGATATGACGATAAGCTTTCAGTCTGCTGTATGAATAAAGGCTCGCATGCGTCCAGCATGTGGTCAATGCCGTATTCAACGTCTTCTTTTGTGGCGCGGAAAGTAGTCCGTAGCCATACCAGCCAGGATAGTTGTTGAACATACGATGAATACCGGTCGGTCACGTTGCATATTTCAGTCGCCAGTTCCGGAGAGATTTCCTTTCCTGTTACTTTAAATCTGTTGCATATAAATTCAACCCAGTCTGATTCGGCGATTTTATTAAGATAGAATATATCTCCGAATCTGTAGAATGGATGGCTTTGGCTCTGGAACATTGTTTCCATCATGTGCTTTTTACTACCGTATAAGCAATATGATACATTTCTCTGGAGTTGCCAGATGCTGCGGAGTTTTTTCTGAAATGTGAGCGAGTCCGGGAAGTCAGCAATCTGCTGGAATTCATCGATACAGATTACGATTTTGATACCTTTCTGTTTTGCTATTGTCTCCGGCAATTGGAGGATATCTTCAGTTACGGTATTGGATTTGTTATATTCCAATGCGATTGAAAAATCTGAAAGAGGATCCTGCCCGATGCTTATTTTAGGGATGAATCTGCTGAGAAATGTTTTGGCGTTTTCTATCCATTCTTCCCATTTGGTCGATGTGGCGCGCACGACAGCAGTTGCAAAGGCGTTTATGAAGTCGTTTTCCGACCTGCAGCCAAATGCGTCAATTTTAGCAATTTTCAATGACTCGCATTCCACCATTGAGCTTACTTTTTCTACCAACGATGTCTTGCCCATCCTTCTTGGTGAGATTAATATGGTGTTCACTCCATATAAGAAATTCATTTTTAGGCGATTAGTTTCTTCTTTCCTATCTGTAAAAGTGTCCCCTTCGACTCGCACGCCGAATACGATAACCATGTTCGTGAGGCAGATAGAAAGCGGG
>OQVL01002884.1_pt1 | contig 10500 bp, 8 predicted proteins | sample 1691501 | NCBI WGS metagenome assembly OQVL01 (sample SAMN03418253, study PRJEB22391) | human gut metagenome | biome: human-gut; feature: organic feature; material: feces | host: Homo sapiens | place: Tanzania | collected 2013-01
ACCTTGCGCTCAAGGCGGAAGGACGGGATGCCGTAGCGCATCATGCCGCCGAGCTTGCCCTTGCGCTCAAAGATGGTCACGTCGTAGCCGAGCTGGGCAAGCTTGACACTGACCGTGATGCCGGCCGGCCCCGAACCGATGACTGCGACGTTCTGTCCCTTGGGCGGTTCGTGCTCCATGATGACCTTGTCGAGGTAGATGTCGGAAATATAGTGTTCAATGCTTGAGATCTGGACCGGAGCGCCCTTGCGGCCCTGGATGCAGTTGCCCTCGCATTGCTTTTCGTGGTCGCAGACGAGCGAGCAGACGATGCTCATCGGGTTGTTGATGAAGAGCATCTCGCCTGCTTCGTTGATCTTGCCGTCGAGAAAGAGGCGAATCATCTCGGGAATGTTCGTCTGAGCCGGGCAGCCTTTGAGACGGCACAGCGGCTTCTTGCACTGGAGGCAACGGCGTGCCTCATTGATGACATGGATGGCCATGTACGATCACCTGTTCCTTCCCTTTGTTCCCCGATAAATCGTGGGAGAAAATATGTATTTCTTTTATTGTAACCGAAAGTCTTTGGACAGACAAGTTTTAGCTAAATTCATAAGATTGCATCATTACAAAATATTAAATGGAGATGCATTGACAATAAATGAGGGTAATGCTATGATAGACAAGGTAATGCGCATCATGCAAGATATCTGTTCCTATCGTGTATGACGCATGGCAAGACAACGGAAGGGCAGCCGGGTCAGCCAACCGGCCGCCCTTTTTCCATGTTCCGCACCAGGGGGGTTGTGGAGCATGAAAGAAAGGGGACGATCCATCTGTGTTAGAAGGAATCTGTATTGCGGTGGCCCTTGTCGGTCTCATGTATTTTGCTTACCGCGGCTGGTCGATCATCCTGATCGCACCAATTTTTGCAGGTGTCGCAGCGCTTGCGAGTATCTTCGGTGTCCTGCCGACGTACAGTGAGCTCTATATGACACGCATGGCTGAGTATACGAAGTCGTATTACCCAATCTTCTTGTTCGGCGCTGTCTTTGCGCGCCTGATGGAGAAGGGCGGACTTGCTTCTTCGGTCGCAGCGAAGATCGTCGAGGTGCTCGGCGAGAAACGCGCTGTACTGGCGGTCCTGCTGGGCTGCGGCGCTTTGACGTACGGCGGTCTTTCCGTCTTCGTCGTCGCCTTCGTCATGTATCCGTTCGGCGCGGTCGTCTTCCGCAAAGCAGACATCCCGAAGCGCCTGCTGCCGGCGACGCTTTGGGTCGGTATCTTCTCCTTCGCGATGGTCGCCCTGCCTGGCACGCCGCAGATCCAGAACATCATCCCGGCAGTGTTAATGCTTGGCTTAATTACGGCAAAAACCTCTGTTGAATACAAAAAAGGTTATTTTATAATCTGCTCTTTCATTTATATAATTGCATTTTCTATTGACCTCTTCTCAATTTTCATTATCGACAGAATCATCCAAACCGACGAAAGAAACAAGCAGTTGACAGTCATTGCAACGAAAAACAAACTTGAATACCAAAGTGCATTGATTGTAAAAGAGGAGCAAGAACATTTAAAGCGATTTCGTCACGACATCCGCAACATCAACAAAACGGTAAAAAGTTTGATTGAAGCGGGTGAAACCGACAAAGCGATACAGTTGCTTGATGAATCGAGCGTTGAAGCAGAAAAAACATCCGGTGTCACGCTTTGCAGATGCAACATCATCAACACCGTGCTGTATATGAAATCGAACGAGGCAAAGGAACACGGAATTGCAATTTTAAGCAATGTAACCGAAAGTTCAACTTGCAAGATAACCGACATTGACATAAGCAGAATTTTGCTGAACCTGTGCGACAATGCAATCAATGCCGCCAAAGAATGTGACGAAAAGCAGATAAAAATTGATATTGAAATCAACGACAAGGTGATAAAAATCAACACCGAAAATCACTATATCCCCAACAAAACAAAAAAGCCGTCACCCGAACACGGTAACGGCACAAAAATTATAAAGCGAATTTCAAAAAAATACGGCGGTGAATACAAAGCGGAAGCCACCAACGGAATATACAAAACTCAAACTTATCTGCGAAACATCAACATTGAATAATTAAAACGCACCTTGAAGCAAGTCACTTCGGGTGCGTTATATTATTTATGATATTTGCTGTTGTTGAGTATCGAAAATGCACGATAGATTTGCTCCAAAAGTACAACACGCATAAGCTGGTGCGGAAGCGTGAGCTTGCCAAACGACAATTTCAATTTGCCAAGCGACTTAACCTCATCCGACAGACCGAACGAACCGCCGATGATAAAGGTTATATCGCTATTCCCTGCAACCGCCGTTGCCTCGATTTTCTTTGCAAAATCCTCGCTTGAAAACTGCGTGCCCTCAATGCACATCGGCACAACAAACGAGCCTTTCGGGATTTTTGCGATAATACGCTGACCCTCTTTTTGCTTGACATTTTCTATTTCCGTTCCGCTCGGATTATCGGAGCAACGCTCCTCATTGACCTCGACAACGCTCACCTTTGAATATGTGCCGAGCCTTTTGAGATACTCCTCGCAAGCGTCACGAAGATATTTTTCCTTTAACTTGCCTACCGCAATAACCGTGACCTTAATCATAAAACTATCGGCCTTTCAAAACATTCCTCAGCCGAAACACCGAGGCGAAAATCTTTGTTTTGTTCAAATCCCGCTTCGCTCAACGCACAAAGTGTTGCTTGGCGTGCAACATCGGGATTGTTGTTCTCTTTGCTCAAATGTGCCAGCACAAGCCTTGTTGTGCCGTTTTGCACAAGTTCCTTTGCAAATTCGCCACACGCAAAATTTGAAAGATGCCCCTTTGCCGACAAAATTCTTTGCTTAAGCGGATAAGGGTAAATGCCGTTTTGAAGCATTGTTACCTCGTGGTTTGACTCAAGATACACCATATCCGTGCCTTTGAGTTTTTCCCTTGCGTCATCGGTCACATAGCCTGTATCTGTGCACACGGCGATTGACCTGCCGTTCATATTGAAGCGATAACCTACGCACGCAACGCTGTCGTGACTATTGACAAACGGCACGATTTCCGCTCCGCCGATTTCCATATTTTCATCAATTTTATAAAGCGGCACACCGTCTTTGATTGAACCGCTCGCCTTGATTTTTTCTGCCACATCCTTGTGAGCAAACACAGGCAAATTATGCTTTGCCGAAAAAACACGCAAGCCTCCGATATGGTCGGTGTGCTCGTGAGTGACAAAAATTCCGTCAAGTTCATCAGGTTCAACACCGATTGAACGGAGCTTTTCATCAAGTCGCTTTGCACTCACTCCGGCATCAACAAGAAACTTGCCGCAAGCCGAGGATATGTATATTGAATTGCCCTTACTGCCCGAAAACAGCTGACACGCTTTTGCCATTTTGCACCCCATTACTTCAAAAAAATCCCCGTCAACGACGAGGATTATAATATTTTAACCTGCGGAAGAAACAGCGTTTTCTTCCTTAACCGCAACACGCTTGATGTCTGCGCCGAGTGCCGAAAACTTTTCAACAACATCCTCGTATCCACGCTCAACATAAATCGTATCCTCAACGGTTGTTGTGCCTTCTGCAACCAAACCTGCAATAATCATTGCCGCACCTGCACGAAGGTCGGTTGCTCTGACTGTTGTGCCGTCAAGTCTCGGAACTCCGACAATAACAGCCACCTTGCCGTCAACCTGAATATCGGCACCCATACGAAGAAGCTGTTGAACATACTGAAAACGATTGTCCCACACGCTCTCGGACAAAATGCTTGTGCCGTTTGCAATAGACAAAAGCACCGCCATTTGAGGCTGCATATCGGTTGGAAAGCCCGGATGAGGCATAGTTTTTACATTGCATTTTGAAAGTGCCTTAAATCTTGTTACACGAACGGCATCGTCATATTCAATAACTTCTGCGCCCGCTTCTTCAAGCTTTGCCGTGATTGATTCAAGGTGCTTAGGAATTACATTCTTAACAAGAACATCACCGCCGCAAGCCGCAGCCGCAACCATATAAGTGCCGGCTTCGATTTGGTCGGGAATGATTGAATATGTGCAACCGTGCATTTTTTCAACGCCACGGATTTTGATAACATCGGTACCTGCACCTCTTACATCCGCACCCATTGAGTTGAGGAAGTTTGCAAGGTCAACGATATGCGGTTCTTTAGCCGCATTTTCGATAACGGTAAGGCCTCTTGCCTTAACTGCCGCAAGCATAATGTTAATAGTTGCACCGACAGACACAACATCCATATAAACAGGTGTGCCGACAAGTTTTTCTGCCTTTGCACACACAACGCCGTCGATAATATCAACCTGAGCACCAAGCATCTTAAAGCCCTTTACATGCTGGTCAATAGGTCTTACGCCGAAATCGCAGCCACCCGGAAGTGCAACATCTGCCTTGTTGAATCTGCCAAGCATTGCACCTATTAAATAATAACTTGCTCTGAAATGAGATGTAAGTTCATACGGTATGCTTTGATAATTAATATTCGTAGTGTTTATATCCAAAGTATTTTTGTTGACAACCTTAATTTCAGCACCCATTCTGCTGAGGATTTCAATAATCAACTGAACATCGCTGATTTTCGGAATGTTTTCGATTCTGACAGTATCTTCTGCCAAAAGTGCCGCCGGGATAATAGCTACAGCCGCATTCTTCGCACCGCTTATATTAACTTCTCCGAACAACTCATGTCCGCCGTTAATAACAAAATTATCCACGATTTTCCCTCCGTTCATAAGGTAATTCTATATATAAATAAAGTAGAAATCAAATATTATGTAGACGCAATTATGCACTGTGCATAATTTCATACATATTGAATTATAACAAATTACCAAAGCAATGTGAATAAAAAGTCACTCATTTTTACCGATTTGTAATTTGTATCAATTCTAAATATACTGCTTTTTGTAACAAATATACAATATATGGTGTAGTCGCGTATTGCACTACACAATCCGCCATATTTTGTATCTCAATAAGTAACAAAAGAGTAACACATTATTACAGATATGTCAATGCCTTTTGCAAGATTTATAACGAATTGTAAAAAGTTACCAAATATTTGCAAAATCACACTTAAAAATTTGATTTTATTTGATTTTACATTATTAATATGATATATTATGAGCGTATTAATCAAGGTAATAAGTGTGAATTAAGAGATTAATTCGGATTGGAAAATTTATGAAAATCGGCGATTTAGAATTTACAAATATTGCATTTTTGGCACCGATGGCAGGAATTGCGGACCGAGCGTTCAGAGAGCTGTGCACACAATTCGGAGCGGCATACACGGTGACTGAAATGGTGTCGTCAAAAGGTTTGACAATGGGCGACAAAAAAAGCGGAGAACTGCTTACAATAGGCTCCGAGCGACCTTGCGGTGCACAAATTTTTGGTGACGACCCTGAAATTATGGCTCAAGCGGCGGTCAAATGCCTCGAATACAAGCCTAATATACTCGACATAAATATGGGTTGCCCGGCTCCGAAAGTCGCCATGAACGGCGGAGGGGCAAGCCTGATGAAGAAACCGCAACTTGCATACGAAATCACAAAGGCGGTTGTTGAAGCGGTGGACATTCCCGTAACCGTAAAAATCCGCAAAGGCTGGGATGACGACAACATCAACGCTGTTGAAATGGCTCTTCTTGCACAAAAGGCCGGAGCAAGTGCTGTTACGGTGCACGGCAGGACAAGACAGCAGATGTACAGCGGTAAGGTTGACTATCAAATCATCTCCGATGTCAAAAACGCACTTGACATCCCTGTAATTGCAAACGGCGACATAACCGATGAGCAGACGGCGGCGATTATGCTTGAAAAAACGAATGCCGATGCAATAATGATTGGCAGAGGTGCACTCGGCAATCCGTGGCTGTTCTCACGAATCAACGCTTATCTTTCGGAATGCAGAGTTCTTCCCGAACCGTCAACGATTGAAAAAATGAATGTTATGCTGAAGCATATTCAAAAAATAATCGAATACAAAGGCGAATACACAGCTATGCGAGAGGCTCGACACCACGCGGCTTACTACACAAAAGGTATGCGAGGCGGTGCAAAGCTCCGTGCCGAAATCAGCAAATACGAGCATTTTGAACAGCTTCAAGAGTTGTCATATCGCATAATCAAGGAGGCAGAATTATGATTCTCAAAAACTGCACATTCATCAACGAAGAATTTGAAAAGGAATTCGGCGACATAAAAATTGAAAACGGCAAAATTGCCGAAATCGGAATTTTCGACGCAGAAAATGACGAAGTTCGTGATATGACCGACTGCATCATTCTTCCGGGATTTATCGACATCCACATTCACGGCGGAGCAGGTGCGGACTTTTCCGACGGCACGACCGACAGCATTGACGCAATCAGCACATATCTTGCAAAGCACGGCGTAACCTCATTTTGCGGAACAACAATGACTCTTTCGCACGAAAAATTGAAAGAAATAGTTAAATCGGCAAGCGGATACACCGCACCGAAGTCGCAACTTGCGGGCATAAACCTTGAAGGTCCGTACATTGCCGAAGCAAAGGCAGGCGCACAAAACAGAGAATTTATCCGCCCGGCAAGCACAAAAGAGGTTGACGAGTTGCTTTCAATCAACGACAAAATCAAGTTGATTACCATTGCTCCCGAAGCAAGCGACACGCAGGATTTTATCACAAAGGAAAAGGAAAATTTGACGATTTCTGTCGGTCACAGCTCAGCAAACGCACAGCAAACAAGGGAGGCGATTGCAAACGGTGTTGCACACGCAACGCATCTTTACAACGCAATGACCCCTATGACGCACCGTGAAGCCGGAATTGTCGGCACTGTGCTTGACAGCGACATCACGGCGGAGCTCATCTGTGACGGCGAGCACATCTGCCCTGCCGTTTTGCGAAACACATTTAAGATTTTGGGCGAGGACAGAGCTTGCGTAATCAGCGATTCGATGCGTGGTGCGGGTCTTGGAATTGGCGAATACGAGCTTGGCGGTCAGATGACCTATGTCAAGGACGGCTACAAGGTGGCAAAACTTGAAGACGGCACAATCGCCGCTTCAATCACCAATGTTTTTGACGAGTTCAAAAATCTGCTTGAATTTGGAATTGATTTCAAAACTGCGCTCAAATCCTGCACAATCAACCCGGCAAAGGTTATCAAAGAGGATAAAAATATCGGCTCAATCGCAGTCGGCAAATGCGCCGATTTGATTGTCACCGATGAAAATTTCAGTATAAAAGAGGTTTACATCAATGGAACACTCGCTTAACATCGTGCTCATAGAGCCTGAAATTCCACAGAACACAGGCAACATTGCAAGAACCTGCGCCGCAACAGGAGCAAGGCTTCATCTTGTAGGACCTATGGGTTTCCACATCACCGACAAGCAGGTGAAAAGAGCAGGTCTTGACTATTGGGACAAACTGGACATCACATTTTACGACAGCACCGAGGAATTTTTTGAGAAAAACAAAGGCGGAACATTTTATTATTTCTCCACCAAAGCCGAGCAAGCACACTCGGATGTTAAATATCCAAACAACTGCTACCTCGTTTTCGGCAAGGAAACAAAAGGCTTGCCCGAGGAATTGCTCAAAGCAAACCACGATTGGTGCGTGCGTATGCCGATGAGGGGCATTATCAGAAGCCTTAACCTCTCAAACGCAGTTGCAATCGGCACATACGAGGTGCTCCGCCAATGGGATTACCCCGAATTAGTCCAAAAAGGCAAACTCCACAATTTGGAATGGTAAAACAGGCGAACGCAGTTCGCCCCTACGGTTTAAACACCCCGAAGCGAATTTGCTTCGGGGTGTTGTTTTATTTATTGCAATATGACAAAAGTGCCTTTTCAAGTCTATCAATATGTGCTTCAATATCACATTTATTATCTTCATTATTCAAATATTCATTAAGTGCATTAACAAGTTCTTCGCTATTCTTTATTGTTTCAATTTCTAAACTTGCAAATTCAGAATTTATCTTACCCATATCTTTACCATTATAAACATGGTCAAGTGTTTTAATAACCAACATAGCCATATCTATTGCACGGGTAAGTGTTGTCTCCTCACTCTGCCTTGACCATCTGTTGTTTACATAACGAAATACTTTAACACTTGGAATAAATTCATTTGCTGACCATTGTGCTTTGCCTACAGATATTCCACACACATCGGTATTGTTTTTATATTGTCCGTCAATTTGATAGTACCTATTAATGGCATAAATCGGTTTATGCTTTAAATAAGTTGGTACTTCTTCTGGAAATCCACTTGTATTTTTCATAATTTCATTCTCCTTTATACTTTTTGAAATTCATAATAATAAACAGACATATAAGCTCCACTTGTTATAATTTTATTTTCAGAAAACATATCTCTCATTTTTTTACTATCCGCAACTACAGTAGGATCAATATTTTCCCAATCGGTATAAGGTTCTCCGTCTTTAATATGAACATATCGTCTTTGCCAACCGTCAATATCTTCAAATTCAATTTCCGGAACATGTTTATTATCAGCAATCATAAGACGTCCAATAGATTTAACGCTTTTAGGTATAACTATTTTCTTCAATGAAGTACATCCACAAAACGAGCTTTCTTTTATTGTAGTAACGGTATTTGGAATTTCAATATTTTTAAGATATTTGCAGTCGTTAAACCCTTCATATGCAATTGTTGAAACTTTTTTATTCAAATAAACAGAAGGAATACTAATTTCTTCCACAAGGTATTTATATTCGTCTTTAATTGCAACGCTTAATGTACCATCATCAAGTCTGGAAAAGGTAAGCATTGTTATTGATTCACTTTCCGAATTTATAACACCAATGTTATCTTGTGTACCGTCCGTATAAGTAATAATAAGTTCACCGTTTACAAGTTCGGTTTTGGCTATGCCTCTGCCTGCTTCGCCTTTTTCTCCCTTTTCGCCTCGGTCACCCTTATCGCCTTTTTCACCCTTGATGTTGCCAAGATTAACAACAGTTGAATCGGTATATGTAACAATCAATTCGCCATCGGTTGAGATTGACACATTTTGAATACCTCTGCCGTCTGCTCCGTCTTGTCCGTCCTCGCCCTTTACTTTGCCGAGGTTGGCAGTTGCACCGTCAGAATATGTAAGCACAAGCTCACCGCTTGCATTAATTTCCGACTTTGTAATGCCGATACCGTCTGCACCTTTGATATTACCCAAATTAAGCACAGTGCCGTTTGTCAAGGTAACAGTAAGAACGCCGTCACTTGCAACGGTTACATTTTCAATGCCCACACCGTCTGCACCATTTATGCCATCAGTTCCGTTAACACCGTCTTTGCCATCTGCACCATTAGTACCGTTTATGCCGTCTGCACCTTTGTCACCCTTAAGTCCTTGCTCTCCACGGTCGCCCTTTTCACCTTTGAGTCCTTGCTCGCCTCGGTCACCTTTATCGCCCTTTGAGCCTTTAACATTTCCGAGATTTACTTTTCTTCCGTCAGAAAATGTCAATTCAAGTTCACCGATTGTGTTAATTGTTACATCGGTAATGCCTATACCGTCAGTTCCGTCAACGCCATTTGTGCCATCTGCACCCTTGTCACCTTTTTCACCTTTAAGACCTTGTTCACCCTTGTCACCTTTTTCACCTTTAAGACCTTGTTCACCTTGGTCGCCTTTTTCACCTTTAAGACCCTGTTCGCCACGGTCACCTTTTTCACCTTTAAGTCCTTGTTCACCTTGGTCGCCCTTGTCGCCTTTAAGACCCTGTTCGCCACGGTCACCTTTGTCGCCTTTAATAACTCCAAGGTCAAGTGTTGTTCCGTTTGTAAGCGTTATATTAAGTTTTCCGTCTGTAGATACATTAATCGTTGCAATGCCTACACCATCAACGCCATCTTCACCATCTTGTCCGTCAACACCGTTAGTACCGTTTATGCCGTCTGTACCCTTGTCACCTTTTTCACCTTTAATACCTTGTTCACCTCGGTCGCCCTTGTCACCTTTAAGTCCTTGCTCGCCTCGGTCGCCCTTGTCGCCTTTTGCACCAACAACTTTATCAAGATTTACTACTCTGCCATCTGTAAATGTAAGAACAAGATCACCGTCCGAATTAACATTTGCTTGCGAAATGCCAACGCCATCAGTTCCGTTTGTTCCATTTATGCCGTCTTTTCCATCCTTACCGTCAACACCATTTGTACCATTGACACCGTCTTTACCGTTAGAACCACTTGAACCGTTTGAGCCATCTACACCATTGATTCCATCTTTTCCGTCAATGCCGTTTTTTCCGTCCTTGCCGTTCTTACCGTCTTTGCCATTTTTACCGTTAGTTCCGTTTTTACCGTCTGTTCCGGCAACAGAGCCGACATCTATGCTTGTTCCGTCAGACAGTTTGATAATCAATTCGCCCTTTTCATCAAAATACGCGGTTTTTTTAGCAGACTTCTCCTTCCTCCCTTCATCTCCTTTCTCCCTTCTCCCTTC
>OQVL01002887.1_pt1 | contig 10495 bp, 10 predicted proteins | sample 1691501 | NCBI WGS metagenome assembly OQVL01 (sample SAMN03418253, study PRJEB22391) | human gut metagenome | biome: human-gut; feature: organic feature; material: feces | host: Homo sapiens | place: Tanzania | collected 2013-01
GCATGATGTAAAACTCAGCTACGGTGGACAGGCTAACCCGACAATGAACACCTGCGTGGCTGCGTCGAATGCGGCGGCAAACTCATCGTACTGTTCGGTGGTGTAGGCCTCCTCGCTGGTCTCCCAGTTCACAGCCTTGTAGTTGCAGGGACCATACATTGCGTTGATCTTGCTGTACTCATTGACGTGAGTCAGGCACCAGGTGATATCGTAGACGGTGGGGAAGATCAGGTTCTCGTCCAGGAAGTAAGCCTCGGCCTTGGCAAATGCCGCGTAGCGTGCATCGGTGTCGTTGACGATGACGCGGCCCTCGTTGACCAGGTCGGTGAACTGCTCGTAGGCAGCCACCAGATCCTTCTGGTAATCGGCGGCACCGTTCTCGGCGATGCCCTCGATGTTGGTCATGTTGCAGCTGTAGTAAGCATTGTCGTCGTGAACGATGATCTGGGTCAGGAAGTTGATGGGATCGCCGAAGTCAGCGCCCCAGCCCATGTGGACGAAGCTCTGCAGCTTGGGTGCCACGACCTCCTTCATGGTGGAGGAGACGAAGGTCTCGATGTCCAGCACGATGAAGTCATCGCCGAAGCTGTCGGTGAAGCACTGCTTCAGGACGGTTGCGCTATCCAGAGCGGAGGTGGAGCCGGCCAGAATGTAGTAGGAGCAGTGAACAGGGAAGGTGACACCAATGGCGCTCAGCTCTTCCATGGCCTGCTTCTTCAGCTCGGTGATGTCGCCGTTGTTGGCGCGCAGGCGCTTCATGGTCTTGCCGTCGTAAGCCTCGCCGTCCAGACCCATCTCCTTGGCCACCAGGTTGGTGTAGTCGGTGCCGTCAGAGGTGTAGCACAGGCCCTTCATGGTGAAGAAGTCGTTCTCACACTTCAGGGGATTGATGGGGTTGTAACGGGCGAAGAACTTGTTCAGCACCATGCCCTTGGAGAAGCACTGACGGAAGGCCTTGTTGGCAATGGCCTTGTTCCAGTTCTCGTCGGGGGTGCCGTCGGTGTTCTTCTTGTCGTAGTTGAAGATGAAGCAGTAGCTGAACTTCTTGGCACGCTTCTCGCACAGCTGCTGATTGTACTCATTGGAAGGATCAGCCTGAATGGTGGTGATGCTGCTCTCGCCCAGGTCCACCTCGTCCAGCTCGCGGTTCTGATACAGCTGCAGGCTGATGGAACCGTCGCTGATCATGGTGACGGTGAAGCGCTCAAAGCGGCTGACGTTGGCAGCATCGTAGTAGTTGGGGTTGGGGATGTAGCTCTTGGTGTTGCCCTGGATGTACTCCTCCACCACATAGGGTCCGTTGTACCACATGGTGGTGTTGTCGCAGCTCCGGAAGCCATCGACACCAAGCTCCTCGATCAGAGCAGGGGCCACGGGGTAGAAGCTGTTGTAGGCGGCAACGGTATCAAAGTAGGGGCAGGCGCTGGGGCAGGTGAACACCAGAGTGTAATCATCCGGAGCCTCAATGCCCACACCGGCAGCCAGCATGTCCTCGTAGGTCATGTCAGCGGCAGCGTCACCGGCTTCTTTGGTCAGCTCGTAGTACTCGTAAGCGCCCACAATGGTATCGTTGGGCATGGAGGTGTTGTTGGCCTCGTTCTTGATGGCGTTCATCACCCATTCAAAACCAACCAGGAAGTCCTTGCTGGTCAGGTGAGCTTTCACCTCACCGTTGCAATCCACCCAGTCCACATCGTCCCGCAGGTGGAAGGTCCAGACAGTGGCATCCTCGTTGTGCTCCCAGCTGGAAGCGATGGCGGGCACCACCTTGCCGTAGCGGTCAAAGCTCAGCAGGCCGTCCCACAGGTTGGTGACCACGTTGGCATCCTCAGCCTTCTGGGTGTACAGAATATTCCAGCTTTCCAGCTCACGGTTGCCGCTCTCAAAGGAGATGAACTCCTTCAGGGGGGTAGCGCCGGTGGAGTTGGGGGCAGCAGCGCCGCTGGCGGCAGCACCATTGCCGGTGTTGTTGGACTTTTCGCCGCAGGCTGCCAGCAGGCTGGCGGCACCCACAGCACCTGCACCCTTCAGGAAGGTGCGGCGATCAAAATTGAAGCTCATTGGATGATCCTCCCAGATCTTGCGCGGACAGAGCCGCGCGTTTTTCCTTTTCCTAAACGCAGTGAGGCTGTCTGCCTTTCCAAAAAGTGCACAGGAAAGACAAAAGTCACACCACTGTATATATTAGCACTTTACTGGAAAGAAGTCAATCCGCCACAGCATAGAATTGGAAACAAAACGGTGACAAACACTTTTATAGGAAAAGAATATGAAAAAAATTACTATAAAATGGAAAGAACTGTATATCTGTGGAGAACAGACAAAGGAGAGAAACTGTTCACGCTGTGCGCACAAAACGGCTATCTTTTTTCACAAAAACATGATACAATAAAATGTATCTGTATCAATAAGGAGCGCACCATGAAGAAACTGACCTCGATGTACAAACGCTACATGTTCCACCCCATTTTATATAAGACCGTGACCCGCACCTCCATTGTGGCCGTGCTGATGCTGCTGTGGCGGCGTTATGTCAGCGATGATTCCGGAGTCGATGACTTTTTTCATGGTCAGGACGAAATTCATGTAGCGCATGTTATGTCCGATCATCAGCTTGGAGCCGGTGCGGAAAGCGGTTTCGAGGATGCGGTCGCAGCCGTCCAGAGTGATTGCCATCGGTTTTTCCAGATAGACCGCTTTGCCGGCTTCGAGAGCGGCGACCGCCATTTCTTCGTGATAAGGATCGCGGACAATGATGAACACCGCTTCGACTTCGGGATCATTTATCAGGCCGCGGTAATCGCTGTACGTTCTGGCGTCCGCGAATTCCGGGTAGGCGTCCAGGCAGGCTTTGAGCATTTCTGGATCATTATCGCAAAGGGCGGTCAGAACACCTTCTTCGCGCGGGAAATTGAGAAATACAAAATTGGACCGGAGCTGCGGGTTGGCTCCGATCACGCCGAATTTCAGTTTCATAAGCGGCTTCTCCTTGACTTGGTTTCATGGTTGCTGTTCTCGGATAATATAGCCCGGTCAGGGGGAAAAGGAAATGGCAGAAATGCCGATTCATTTAGCAAAACCGCTTAATTGAGTTTTTTTGCGCGCACGGTGTTTCACCGGGAGTTCTGCTGCAGACTGTGCCGGCGGCGGTAGCGGAAGGGGGTGATTCCGAAATATTTTTCGAAGATTTCGCAGAAGTACGCCGCACTGTGATAGTGAAGTTCCGCGGCAAGATCCGCCACTTTCCGGTTGGTCTGCGTGAGATTCTGCGCCGCCCAGTCCATTTTCAGAGAAAGCAGATTTTGACGGAATCTATATCTGGAACGGAGCGGAAGGCAGCGGCTTCACGCTGGAACCGGTGAGCCGTGATCTGGAACTGGCGCCGGGGGAAACCCGGACGTACCGTATCACCGTGCATTTCTGAGCCGGGCTTTACGGGACGGCTTGACTTTTCTCCCGCGGCGGGTTATATTGCAGGATAACCGGTTTCCGGATCATGCGGATCCGGTTCGGCAACCCGCCCGGCAGAAATGCCGCGGCACAGAGAGACAGGAAGTTCAATATGTCCAAAACATTTCAGAACGACAATGAAAAAATGAGTTATTCGATGGGACTGAATATGGCGGAGTATGTGGTGCATACCCCGATAGACCTGGTTCCGGCACTGGTGCTGGAAGGTTTGAGCGATGCTCTCGCCGGCAAACCCGGCATTTCCCCGGAAGAATATTCCGCCGCGATGCGTATGCTTCAGATGAAGATTCAGGAAGCTGCCCGCAGTCAGGCGAAGGATCAGGCGGAAAAGAACCGCAAGGAAGAGGAAACGTTCATGGCTGCCAACAAAGGCAAAGCCGGCGTCATGACCACTGCCAGCGGTTTGCAGTATGAAATCCTGAAAAACGCGGACGGCCCGAAACCCGGAAAATCGTCCAAAGTGCGCGTTCATTACACCGGAACCCTGCTGAACGGACAGGTTTTCGACAGTTCGGTCGAACGCGGCACGCCTGCCGAATTCGGGCTTGCCCAGGTGATTCCCGGCTGGACAGAGGGTCTTCAGCTGATGCCGGCCGGTTCCAAATTCCGTTTCTACATTCCCGCCCGTCTTGCGTACGGTGAACGTGGCGCGCCGGGAGCGATCCCGCCGAACGCCGCGTTGATTTTTGACGTGGAACTGCTCGGCATCCTCTGAACCCGGAACCGTCATTATTCTGACATGACAGGAAATATGCCGGTCGATCCCGGCGGCGGAAGCCGCCGTTCCGGCATTCCATTTGCAAAACAGGAAAGGCTGTGATATATTACGGAAATATATCGAAATTTTATAACTTGATCTGTAACATGAATCAAAAAAAACGGGAGGTAACATGCCTTCAAATGAGTGGCTGCTGATAACAGTCGGAGCAATTCTGGTCAACAACATCGTGTTGTCGCGGATTCTGGGAATCTGTCCGTTCCTCGGGGTATCGAAAAAAATCAAAACGGCATTGGGTATGGGCGGAGCGGTGATTTTCGTCATGGCGATCGCATCGTTCGCCACGGCGTGCCTGAATCATTGGCTGCTGTCCGTGCGCCTGAATTTCACGGTCGGGAGTCTGACGGTGAAAGACCTGGATCTGTCATTCACGCGGATTCTGGTTTTCATTGTGGTGATAGCCGCGCTGGTGCAGATGGTGGAAATTCTGCTGCAGAAATTCAGTCCTGCCCTGTATGGAGCGCTGGGAATATATCTGCCGCTGATTACAACCAACTGCGCGGTGCTGGGTGCGGCGCAGCTGAATGCGGAATCGGGACGCGGCATTCTGCAGAGCACGGTGTACGGCACCTGTTCCGGCATTGGTTTCGCACTGGCACTGATTCTGTTTTCGAGTCTGCGCGAACGTCTGGAACTGTCACGGATTCCGAAAGCGTTTCAGGGAACTTCGATTGCGCTGATCACAGCAGGAATTCTGGCCCTGGCGTTCATGGGATTTTCCGGTCTGGTAAAATAAAGAAGGCAGGTGCAGAATGACTCATATATTGCTGGCTGCGCTGGTTCTGGCTCTGACCGGACTGGTGCTTGGAGTGCTGATCGGTTTCACGGCGAAGAAATTTGCGGTGAAGACTGATCCGCGGGTGGAGGAAATCACCGCGCTGCTGCCGGGTGCAAACTGCGGCGGCTGCGGTTATGCCGGATGCGCCGATTATGCCCGTGCCATTGTGCAGGATAACGCGCCGGTTACTGCCTGCGCCGCGGTGTCCGAGGAAAATTTCGCGGAAATCGGACGGATTGCCGGACGGGAAGCCGGGAAGCGTGAACGCAAAGTCGCCGTGGTGTATTGTTCGGGCGACAACAGTCATGCGGTGCATGTGGCGCGTTACAACGGATTGAACGACTGCCGTGCGGCGGCTGCGCTTTCGGGCGGCGGCAAAGGATGCCGGTTCGGCTGCATCGGCCTGGGGTCCTGTGCGCGGAGCTGTCAGTTCGGCGGCATCGAAATGCGCAATGGTCTGGCGGTGATTCATCCGGAACTCTGCCGGGGCTGCGGCAAATGCGCGGAAGTCTGTCCCCGCAAACTGATCCGTCTGGTTCCTGCCGGAACCACGGCGCATGTCTACTGCAATTCGCTGGACAAAGGTCCGGTCAAACGCAAGTATTGCTCGTCGCCCTGCCTGGCGTGCCGCAAGTGTGTGCGGGTCGCGCCGGAACTGTTTGCAGCACAGGGATTTCTGGTGCGGACGAAAGACGGGGCGGATATTTCAGACGAACTGATTCGTGAAATCGGCTGTCCCACTGGTGCATTGCAGTCTGCGGCGCAGCATAACGCAGAAAAAGGAAAGGACGGTGCGGCATGAGCAGTATTCATAATGGAATCCGGGTGCATCGTTTTGCCGGGGGGATTCATCCGCAGGACGGCAAGGCGCTGTCATCGGGAGGTACGATTCAGGCGGCGCCGCTTCTGGAAAGATACCGGGTGGTGATTCAGCAGAATATCGGTGCGCCGCCGCAGCTGCTGGTGAAGAAAGGCGATGCCGTGAAAAAAGGTCAGAAAATCGCCGAAGCATCCGGGTTTGTGTCTGTGCCGCTTCATGCTCCGACCAGCGGAACTGTCGGAGACGTGCTGGAGATACCGGGAGCCAACGGCGCGCCGGTTTCCGCGGTTGAGATCGTTTCCGACGGCAAGGATGAATGGTGTGAAGCCATGACTCCGTATGCGGACTGGCGCAATGTTGAACGGGAAAAACTGGTGGAACGCATTCGGGAAGCCGGGATTGTCGGAATGGGCGGTGCGGCGTTTCCGACTCATGCCAAGCTGTCTCCGCCGCCGGAACGCATGATCGACACGCTGATTGTCAACGGAGCGGAATGTGAACCGTATCTGACAGCGGACGATCATCTGATGCGCGAATCTGCGGAACGGATCATTGCCGGAGCCGCGATTGCCGCGAAGATTCTGAAAGTTCCGCAGGTGCTGATCGGTGTGGAGGAAAATAAACCCGAAGCGATAGAGTCTCTGCGTAAAGCTGCGGAAGGACTGCGGGGTTTTTCCGTGGTCCCGCTGAAAACCCGGTATCCGCAAGGGGGGGAGAAACAATTGATTTACGCCTTGACCGGACGGCGTGTTCTGGCGGGCGGTCTGCCGATGGACGTCGGCTGCGTGGTGCAGAATGTCGGCACGCTGGCGGCGGTGGCGGATGCGGTTATGGAAGGACGCCCGCTGATTGAACGGGTGGTAACGGTTACGGGATCGCCGGTGGTGTCGCCGGGGAATTTTCTGCTGCGGTTCGGTACGCCGGTGCGTCAGGCGCTGGAACTTGCCGGCGGCGTGAAGGATACGGTCGGCAAACTGATTCTGGGCGGTCCGATGATGGGATTTGCGCAGTCTTCGCTGGATGTAACGGTTTCCAAGAACACATCGGGGATTCTGCTTTTGGCGGAAAGCGAAGTCCGGCAATTTGAAGCCGGACCGTGCCTGAGTTGCGGCCGCTGCGTGGCGGCTTGCCCGATGCGTCTGCTGGTCAGCACGTTGAGCAAGGTCTGCGAGAATGAACGCTATGATCTGGCGGAGGAAAACCACGTCATGAATTGTCTGGAATGCGGCATCTGCACTTACATCTGTCCTGCCGGACGCCCGAACGTGCAGCATTTCCGCCGTGCGAAAGCGGAAATCAAGGCCGCGAAACGTAAAAACTGAAAACGGAGAGATTTATGAACGAAAAAGATTTGACGGCCAATCCGGAAAAGACGGCGGTTCGTCTTCCTGCGGACGGTTCTCTGATTCTGAGTTCCTCGCCACATATCCGTACCGGGACGACCACAGCGAAAATCATGGCGCAGGTGATGGCATGTCTGCTGCCGGCTGTCGGTGCTTCCATTTATTTCTACGGCTGGAATGCACTCCGGGTGATCCTGCTGTGCATGGTTTTCTGCGCCGGCTGGGAAATGCTCTGGTGCGCAGTCATGCGGCAGCGTCAGAGCATCCGCGATCTCAGCGCACTGCTGACGGGTCTGCTGCTGGCGCTGAATGTGAGCCCGCTGCTGCCGTGGCACCTGTGTATGATTGGGGCATTCATTGCCATCATTGTGGCGAAACAGGTTTTCGGCGGTCTGGGACAGAATCCGTTCAACCCGGCGGCAGTGGCGCGTATTGCCTTGCTGATCGGAGCGGCGAAACCCATGACGACCTGGGCGTCTCTGCCGGGAGCGTTTCATCACATGGACGGTGTAACGTCGGCGACTCCGCTGGCGTCTGCTGCCGCGGCGGCATATCAGAAAGCGGATCTTGCACTCTACAACTCCTCTGACTTTCTGTGGAATGCCTTTCTGGGGAACATCGGAGGCAGTCTGGGTGAAACCAGTGCATTGGCGCTGCTGATCGGAGCGGCGGGTCTGGCGGTGCTGGGACTGATCCGGCTGTATATTCCGCTGGCAATCCTGCTGACTATCACGGTATTTGTCTGGATTGTGAATCTGGCTGCACCGGGGCTTACGCCGGGACCGCTGTTTCATCTGCTGACGGGCGGCGTGATGATCGGGGCATTTTTCATGGCGACCGATTATGTGACCAGTCCGGTAACGGAGCTTGGCGGCATTGTATTCGGAATCGGTATCGGAGTGATTGTCTGTGTCATCCGGATCTGGGGAGCTTTTCCCGAAGGCATGAGCTTCGCCATTGTCATCATGAACGCGCTGGTGCCGCTGATTGACCGGGTCTGTTACCGTCGTCCCTTCGGCTGGCGGAATCCGGCTGCGGCGTTCCAGCCGCGGAGAGGAGAAATCAAATGAGCAGAAATTCATCCAATATGCTGTATCTGGGCGTGTTCCTTTGTCTGGTGTGCGCCATCGCGGCGACGGTTATGGGGCTGGCGGCTGCGGTTACGAAAGAGCCGATTGCCCAGGCGCGTCTGCGGAAAGTTTCCGATGGTCTCCGGGCTGTCCTTCCCGCATTTGACAACGCGCCCATGTCGGAGGCAAAGGTGCTTGACGGCGTGGCGTTTTATCCGGCGAAGATGAACGGTCAGCTGGTCGGATATGCCGCACAGCTTTCCGTGAACAGCGGATACGGCGGCAAAGTCGAAGCTCTGGTGTCTTTCCGTCCGGACGGCGTCATCCGCACGTTTATTGTAACGGGACACAGCGAAACGCCGGGGCTGGGTTCCAATGTGACGGACCGCGTACAGGAGAAAACGCTGGCGGGGCTGTTACGCGGCGAAAAACGGACAGGTCTGCCAGAGAACCGGATTCTCGACCAGTATGCCGGACACTCTGCGGCGAAGACGGATGCATGGGCGCAGCCCTGGACACTGAAAAAGGACGGCGGTTCTGCGGAGTATATTTCCGGCGCGACAATTTCTTCGAGAGCTGTCAATGAACTGGCATGGAAAGCGGCTTCGGTTTTTGAAGCACATCGTGCGGAACTTGTTGGAACGGAAGGAGATAAGAAATGAGTGCCGGCAAAGAGCTGTTGAAGGGAATCTGGAAGGAGAATCCGGTTCTGGTACTGTTCCTGGGCATGTGTCCTTCGCTGGCGACTTCGTCCAGCGCGAAAAACGGTCTGGGCATGGGGCTGGCGACTGCGTTCGTGCTGTGCTGCAGCAATATGGCGATTTCGCTGATCCGGAATATTGTCCCCGCCAAAATCCGCATTCCCTGCTACATTGTGGTGATTGCGGCGTTTGTTACAGTGGTGGACCTTTTCATGCAGGCGTACACGGGGGCGTTGTACGACGCCCTGGGGATTTTCATTCCGCTGATTGTGGTCAACTGCATTGTACTGGGACGCGCCGAGGCGTTCGCTTCCAAAAACACGGTCTGGATGTCTGCGATGGACGGTCTGGGCATGGGGCTTGGTTTCACGCTGGCACTGACCTGCATCGGCATGATCCGGGAATTTCTGGCGGAAGGTACGCTGTTTCAGGTGAAACTGATTTCCGGATGGGATTACGGTTTTGCCGTGATGGGGCAGGCGCCCGGCGGTTTCATTGTGATGGGATTCATCCTTGCCGCCATGAATTTCTACAACCGGCGCAAGGCGGAAAAAGACGGCAGAACCTATGAAGTCCCGCAGGAACTGGACTGCCGCCACTGTAATCTGTGCAGTCTTCCCGATTCCGGCACAAAAAAATGAACGGAAAAACAGTTTCCCGCTTGAAAAATTCAATCTTGCGGTTACCTTATTCTCCGGGAACTGCTGAATCCCGGATGAAAGGTGTTTTCCGATGTCTTCTTTGAAAAAAACGGATGACGGCAATGAACAGGGACAGGGACGTCTGAACAAAACAGACGCGCCGGTTTCTCCTGCGTCTGTGTCTCCGGAGGATCTGCCGTACGCAGAAAACGCAGAGGATTCCTCTGTCAGTTACGAATGCGCGCAGGTCCTGCGGCAGTACATGGATCAGCTGTCGCAGGCACTTCCTCTGACTTCCGAGCAGGAAACAGAGCTGTGGGCAGGGCTGGATTCCCTGCACCAGCAGCTGCGCGCTCGGCTGTCCTTATTCGGGTACACTTATGATCATTACATCAGTCTGCTGGAAAAACTGGACACCCCGGACTCCGTGGCAGATGTTTTTCCGCAATCTCTGGTGGTGGAACATGACGGCGCCGCCCGACTGCTGGATAAAAGCCGCATTCTTCTGCAAAGTTATTCAGGCATCCGCCGGAAACTTGCGGAGGCTTTTGACGCGGGAAACACCGCAGAACTCCGGAAACAGCGCGGGATCGGCGCAGATCTCATGACCCGTTTTCCCATGCAGATTGAAATTGTGCTGGCTCTGGTTGAACGTTTCCGCAATTACCGTTTTATCCTGAATGCCGGCTCTGACGAAATTCAGAAACCGGTGCTTCAGTCGGAACTGCTTTGCTCCGTCGGGGAATTCGAACAGGGCATGGCTGAAATGGAAAAACTTCTGGATGAACTGAACCGCGAGCGCAATTGTCTGATAGAAGGCAATTTGCGTCTGGTGGTGAGTATCACCAAAAAATTTCAGGGACGCGGCGTTCCGTTTGTCGATCTGATTCAGG
>OQVL01002891.1_pt1 | contig 10492 bp, 9 predicted proteins | sample 1691501 | NCBI WGS metagenome assembly OQVL01 (sample SAMN03418253, study PRJEB22391) | human gut metagenome | biome: human-gut; feature: organic feature; material: feces | host: Homo sapiens | place: Tanzania | collected 2013-01
CTTATCAACCATCTTCTGTCCAATCCGGGTGAGGAACCGTCCAGGTATCTGATTGCTCCGCCCGGGGACAGTTCCTGGAACTGTGACTCGAACTTTAACTTATCGAACGCGTTGATCTGCTCGGTCACATGTACATGATAGCTATTTGTGATGTAGTTCTTGTCCGTCACACCCGGGATAATGCCGAAACGCTTCTGTAAGCATTTTGCGAACTTGTAGGTCGTCGACTCAAGCGGGGTTCCGTAGAGACTGAAATCAATGTCTGTCTCCTTCTTCCACTTGGCGCATGCATCATTCAGACGACGCATCACTGCAAGCGCGAATTCCGTGCCTTCCGGCTCCGTGTGGGATACGCCCTTCATATAGCGTGTGCACTCGCAGAGTCCCGCATAGCCGAGCGAAATCGTCGAATAGCCGCCATGCAGGTACTTGTCAATCTTCTCACCCTTCGCAAGACGCGTCAACGCCCCATACTGCCAGAGGATGGGCGCGGCGTCGGAGAGCGTACCGCGCAGGCGGTCGTGGCGGCAGCGGAGCGCGCGGTGGCAGAGCTCGAGGCGGTCTTCAAAAATATCCCAGAATTTTTCGATGTTACCGCCGGAGGACAGCGCGACATCGGGCAGGTTGATGGTCACGACGCCCTGATTGAAGCGGCCGTAATACTTGTGCTTGCCCGGCTCGTAGTTGCCGGCGTTGGCGATGTTGCCCACGCCCGCGTCGGTGAAGCGGTCGGGCGTGAGGAAGCTGCGGCAGCCCATACAGGGATACACGTCGCCCTTGAGCTCGAGCATTTTCTTTTCGCTGATGTAATCGGGCACCATGCGGCGCGCCGTGCATTTTGCGGCGAGCTTTGTGAGATAATAGTAGGGCGAATCCTCGTGGATGTTGTCCTCCTCGAGCGTGTAGATGAGCTTGGGGAACGCGGGCGTGACCCACACGCCCTGCTCGTTCTTCACGCCCTCGTAGCGCTGGAGCAGCATCTCCTCGATGATGAGGGCAAGGTCACGCTTCTCCTGCTCGCTTCTCGCCTCGTTGAGGTACATGAAGACGGTGATGAAGGGGGCCTGTCCGTTCGTAGTCAGGAGCGTGACGACCTGATACTGGATCGTCTGCACGCCGCGGCGGATCTCCTCGCGCAGGCGCTTTTCCACGATGCGGGCGATCTTCGTCTCATCCTGCGCGACGCCAAGCTCCTCGATCTCGGCAAGCACCTGCTTGCGGATCTTCTGACGCGAAACGTCCACAAAGGGCGCGAGGTGCGTGAGCGAGATGCTCTGCCCGCCGTACTGGTTGCTCGCCACCTGCGCGACGATCTGCGTGGCGATGTTGCAGGCGGTGGCGAAGGAATGCGGACGCTCGATGAGCGTTCCGGTGATGACGGTGCCGTTCTGCAGCATATCCTCAAGGTTCACGAGGTCGCAGTTGTGCATATGCTGGGCATAATAGTCCGTGTCGTGGAAGTGGATGATGCCCTCCTCGTGCGCCTTGACGATGTCCTCGGGCAGGAGGATGCGGTTGGTCAGGTCGCGGCTGACCTCGCCCGCCATGTAGTCGCGCTGCGTAGAGTTGACGACGGGGTTTTTGTTGCTGTTTTCCTGCTTGGCTTCCTCGTTGTTGCACTCGATGAGGGTGAGGATCTTGTCGTCCGTCGTGTTGCTCTTGCGCACGAGCGAGCGGGTGTAGCGGTAGGTGATGTAGCGCTTGGCGACCTCGAACGCACCGTGCGCCATGATCTGATGCTCGACAAAATCCTGGATCTCCTCGACCGTGGGCGCGCGGCCCAGACCCTGACAGGCCAGCTCCACGCTTTCGGCGATGCGCTGGATCTGGACCGGCGTCATGCGCGCGTCCTCCTCTGTGGCGGCGTTTGCCTTGGTGACGGCGGCGATGATCTTGACGATGTCGAACTCGACCTCCGCGCCGTTTCTTTTGATGACCTTCATGGCTGGCAGCTCTCCCTTACTCTAAAATATCCGATAAAATCTATCCTACAACACAATATCTTGTGGCAGTTGACCGTCTGCATTTCAAATTATGGCATACTCTCGCGCACAATGCAAGAGGTTTTTGAAATTTTCTCACAATATCTTGTGGTAGCCGAAAACAAGTATAGACTAAATGTGGTGGAATTGCCGTAGCTTTTGCAACAAAGCCGATAAATCGCGGCACTTTTTTCCCGTTTTTCCGCCGCACAGAAAATTTACCTTGCAAAAAGCGAACACTTCTGGTATTATATCAGTCTGTGGGTCTTTGCTTGAGCCCGCAAGAACGAAAGAAGCCTTTCGGAGGTCATGATAGATGGCAGCAAAAAAGAACGATCCCAGGCGTGAGGCGCGCATCGCCAAGAATAACCGCAACCTGAACAGCGCCCTGACGCTCTTCACCGCCGGTTTCATTGCAGAGTTTTACCTTCTGCTCATCAACCAATACTTTGTCAAGGGCTCCGTCGATCAGGTCGTTGCGATCGCAGGTTATCTTGAGGTCATGGCCATTGTCGGCGCGGCCGCGTTCGGCGCGGGCGTTGTGCTCACGGTCATGCGCCGGAAATGGACGCGCTTTGCCGCGGCCGGCAAGTGGCTGCTGGGTCTCGGCCTGTTCTTTGGCGTGTCCTCTCTCCTGATGCGCAGGGTCTACCCGATGGGAACGACGGTCATGTGCATTCTCGTGCCCGTGCTGATGCTGCTGGCGGTCGTGTTCCTGCTCTATCAGCACGAGTTCGCCGTGCAGGCCATCGCCCTGACGCTGGCGATCGCCTCCGCTGTTCTGCTCAATCACGGCAGCTCCTCCATGCCCGCTCTGGTGACCGCCTTCTGCTGGGCCGCTATGGTGCTCGTTGCCGCTCTGCTCGTGCTGACCGTGATGCTGCAGAAGCATGAGGGTTCCTACAAGGGGACCGTCATTTTCCCCGCCAAGACCAATTACGCGCTCACCTGCGCGGTGCTGGTGCTGAGCATCGCCGCCATCGCGGTGTCGCTGTTCGCGGGCCTCGCGTACTATGTGATCTGGGGCGCGGCGGTGCTGCTGTTCGTGCTGGCCGTGTGGTACACGGTAAAGATGCTGTAAAAACCGAACACAGAGGAGGGACGCGCGGGCGTCCCTCTTTCTTTTTTCCTCCGCTTGCATTGCCGCGGGGGATTTGCTATAATCATATCACTGTTTTTCCAATTCATTTCGTGAGGTGTTTTTTATGCATGAGCTTGAACGTCAATATCATATCCACTGCGCACAGGGCGAGGTGGGCCGCTATGTGATCCTGCCCGGTGACCCGGGCCGCTGCCCGTCCATCGCCGCGCTGTTCGATAATCCCGTCAAGGTCGCGCAGAACCGCGAGTACACCACCTACACCGGCACGCTGCTCGGCGAGAAGGTCTCGGTCTGCTCCACCGGCATCGGCGGCCCCAGCGCGTCCATCGCGATGGAGGAGCTGCATCAGCTCGGCGCGGATACCTTCATCCGCACCGGCACCTGCGGCGGCATCGACATCAACGTGAAGTCCGGCGACGTGGTCGTCGCCACCGGCGCGATCCGCTACGAGCACACCTCGCTGGAGTACGCGCCCATTGAGTACCCCGCCGTGGCAAACTTCGACGTGACGCTCGCGCTGCGTCAGGCGTCGGAGAACCTCGGCTACCGCACGCACACCGGTGTCGTGCAGTGCAAGGACAGCTTCTACGGGCAGCACAGCCCCGAGAAGAGCCCCGTCTACTATGAGCTTCTGCAGAAGTGGGAGAGCTGGAAGCGTCTCGGCGTCAAGGCCAGCGAGATGGAGTCTGCCGCGCTCTTCGTCGTGGCCGACGCGCTTGGCTGCCGCTGCGGCTCGTGCTTCCATGTGGTCTGGAATCAGGAGCGCGAGAAGGCCGGTCTCGATCAGGACATGAGCGAGGACACCAGCTCCTCCGTCAAGGTCGCGGTCGAGGCACTCAAGCTCATCATTCGCCGCGACCACGAGCTCGCGGCGCTGCCGAACCATGAGCAGAAGCTGCTGGACAAGTAAAACCGCTTTCCGGAGGACTGTACCATGAGCAAAAAAGTCATCGGCATCCTCGGCGGCATGGGGCCTCTGGCGACCGCCGACCTCTTTCAGAAGATCACGCTGCACACCGTCGCCGCGTGCGACCAGGCGCATCCGCGCGTGTGCATCGACTCGAACACGGACATTGCCGACCGCACGGCGGCGCTGCTTCACGGCGGCGAGGACCCCGTGCCGGAGATGATCAAGAGCGCGAAGCGGCTCGAGAGCATCGGCGCGGATTTCCTCATCATGCCCTGCAACACCGCACACAACTACTATGAGCAGGTCTGCGAGGCCGTGACCATTCCCGTGCTGCACATGATCGCGCTCACGCGCGACGCGCTGAAGGCGCGTGGCGTGAAGTGCGCGGGTCTGCTCGCGACCGACGGCACGGTGCAGACCGGCATCTACCAGCGCACCTTTGAGCAAAGCGGCGTTGCATTGCTCACGCCGGACAGCGCCGACGATCAGGCCGCGGTGATGGACGTCATCTACAACGGCGTCAAGGCCGGCGACCTGACGCATGACGTCACCGCGTTCCGCGCGGCCTGTGAGCATCTGCTCGCGCGCGGCGCCGAGGTTCTGATCCTCGGCTGCACGGAGCTGCCGCCCGCGTTCGAGCTTTACCATCTCGACTATCCCAACGTTGACCCCACGCTGGAGCTGGCGCTCGGCGCCATCCGCGCGGCAGGCTGCGAGACCAAATAAATGTTCAGGACCCCGCTGCGCGGTCTGCGCCGCCGTGCCGGCCGAGCCGGCTGTCCCTTCGCTGTGCGGCCGGAAGGAGATGTTTTTTCATGGATGAGAGAAAGCTGCTGATCGCGGACGATTCCGAGCTGAACCGCGCGATCCTTGTGAGCGTGTTGGAGAAGAACTTCGATATTCTCGAGGCCGCCGACGGCAAGGAGGCCATCGCCACGCTCGCGGCGCACGAGGGCAATATCGCCGCGCTGCTGCTGGATGTTGTGATGCCCGAGGCGGACGGCTTCGAGGTGTTGGAGGAAATGAACCGCCGCGGGTGGATCGACGAGATCCCCACCATCATGATCTCCGTGGAAACGGGTGGCAGCTACATCGACCGCGCCTTTCAGCTCGGCGCGGCGGACTATGTCAGCCGTCCCTTCGTGCCCAATATGATCCGCCGCCGCGTCATCAACGCCATCCTGCTCCACACCAAGACGCAGAAGCTGACGGGACTCATCGCCGACCACTTCTACCGCCGCGAGCGGAACACCGACATTCTTGCCTCCATTCTCGGCTACGCGGTGGAGTTCCGCAGCGGCGAGAGAGGCACGCACATGACAAATGTCAGCCGCATCACGGGACTGCTGCTGCACCGCCTGCTGGAACGGACGGACCGCTGCCCCATCGGGCCGGAGGATATCGAGACCGTCTGCATCGCCTCGAGCCTGCACGATATCGGCAAGCTCCTCATCCCCGAGGACATCCTGACCAAGCCCACCGCGCTCACGCCGGGTGAGTTCGACATCGTCAAGCAGCACACGCGGCTGGGCGCGAAGATCATCTCCGACCTGCCGATCTATCAGAATGAAACGATCATCAAATACGCCCTTGAGATCTGCCGCTGGCACCATGAGCGCTGGAACGGCGAGGGCTATCCCGACGGCCTCAAGGGCGAGGATATCCCCATCGCCGCGCAGGTCGTCTCTCTTGCCGACGCTTACGACGCGCTGACGAGCAAGCGCTGCTACAAGGAGGCGCTTTCCCACGAGAAATCGCTCGAAATGATCCGCGGCGGCGAATGCGGCAGCTTCAACCCGCTGCTGCTGGAATGCCTGAATGACATTGCCGACACCCTCAAGCACAGCGCAGGGGCCGAGGCCGCCGTGGAGCCGCCTGCGTACCGTTGGGCGAAGGAGCTCATCTGGAAGCCGGACGGCAGTCGGCAGGAGCTCTCCTCTGCGCGCATGACGAAGCAGGTGGAGCAGGAGCTGTCCAAGCGGCGCTTTTTCAGCGACCTGACGGAGGAGTTCTGGTTTGAATTTACCCGCCATCCGGACGCGGTCGCTCTCTCTGCCGGCGCGGCCCGCCGCACCGGTCTGCCGCGCGTCATCGTCGGCCCGCTCAGCTGTACGCAGCTCTGCTCGGTCGTGAGCGCAGACACGATCCAAGCCATGCGGGACCGCCTGCTCTGCGCCGCCTCCGACGAGACCTATTTGGAGTTTGAGACTGAGCTGACGCTCGACGGCCATCCCAGTCTCTGCCAGATCGCCATACAGATCACCTGGGCCTCGGACGAGCCGGGCCGCTTCAGCAGCCTTTTCGGCCGGGTGCTGGACATTGGCGAGCGCTGCCGCCGGCTGGAGGATTACCGGCAGGCCTTTGCCGCCCCTGTGCTTCATCCGGCGCTCCTGCCGGTCACAGTGGGCGCGGACCATGTGCTGCGCATCACGGGCGAACAAGTCATCGGCGTGCTGGAGAGCTGCCGCAGTATGTTCGACACCGTCCGCCTTGTGGACCCGGAGATCTGTATGCAGCTCACCGACACCTCAGACGGCGCGGTCGTGGAAAAAAGTGAGCACTGCTATGCCATCTGGAACAAGACGCAGCGCTGCGAGCACTGCATCTCGCAGGAGGTCATCCGCACCCGCCGTGCCCAGACAAAGGTCGAGGCCGTGGGCGACAAGGTGTTCTACGTCCACGCCGTATGCGTTGAGGTGGACGGAACGCCCTACGCACTCGAGCTGGTCAGCCCCATCCGCATGGAGGACCTGCGCGGCGACGAGGACGCGAGCGTGCTCAATCAGCTGCTTCTGCGCAACCGGCAGGTCTACATCGACTCGGCCACCCATGTTTACAACCGCCGTTACTTCGACGACCGCCTGCGCGATCTGGACGGTGAGTTCACGCTCGCCATGCTCGACCTGGACCATTTCAAGCACATCAACGACACCTATGGCCATCTCGCCGGCGACGCCGCAGTTTCCCGCGCGGCACAGGCCATCCGCTCCGCGATCCGCACCGGCGACGAGCTGGTCCGCTATGGCGGCGACGAGTTCCTCCTGCTCTTCCACGATATGCCGCGGAACGCGCTGAAAAAGAAGCTGGAAAGCATCCGCGCCGCGGTGGAAAGCCTTGAATTTCCGGAATACCCCGGCCTGCGCATCACCGTGAGCATCGGCGGTGCACACGCCGTCGGTCCGCTTGCCGACACCGTTCAAAAGGCGGACCAGGCACTCTACCATGCCAAGGCTGCCAAAAACCGTACTGTGCTCTACAAGGAGGACCTCCAATGACCATCCGCGAATTTTACACGCTCGTCGGCGGCAGCTATGACGACATGTCTGAGCGCTTCCCGAGCGACGCGCTCATTCTGCGCTTTCTGACCATGCTCCCGCAGGACGGGAGCATGGAGCTGCTTGCCCGCTCGATGGACGCCGCGGACGCGAAAACCGCGTTTCGCGCGGTCCACACGCTCAAGGGCGTCGCGCTCAATCTGGGCTTGACCGCGCTCGCGGGCGTCTGCTCCGAGATGACCGAGGCGCTGCGCGGCAGCGATACGCTGCCCGCCTCCGCGCCCGCGCTCTTCGAGGCCGTGCAGCGCGAATATGACAAAGTGACCGGCGCGCTCGTGCAGCTCACCGCATGAGCGGCACGGAACGGCCCGCCCGCATCGAGCTGATGGACGCCCTGCGCGGCCTTGCCGTGTGCCTGATGGTGCTCCATCACTTTCTCTATGACCTGTGCGAATTTCTCGGCGCGCCGTGGTGGCTGTTCACCAACCCGGTGTTCGACGTGCTGCACTACTTTTTCGCGGGATTGTTCATCTTCCTCTCCGGCATCAGCTCGGATTTTTCGCGCAGCAACCTCAAGCGCGGCGCAAAGGCGATGGCGCTCGCCCTCGGCATCACGCTCGTGACCTATTTTATGGACATGACCATCGTGTTCGGCGTGCTGCATCTGCTTGCAAGCTGTATGCTGCTCTTCGGCCTGACGCGCGGATTCTGGGAGGCGCTGCCCGCGTGGGTGCTGCCGGTCCTCTGTCTCGCGCTCATCTTCCTCACCGCGCCCTGCGCGGACGGCGTGACCACGCAGACGCCGCAGCTGTGGCTCTTCGGCTTCACCACGCCCGACTTCGCCTCGGCGGACTACTTCCCGCTGCTGCCGTGGTTCTTCGTGTTCCTGCTCGGCACCTGGGCAGGGCGCTATGTCAAGGCGGGCCGCCTGCCGCAGTGGTTCTACACGGCCAAAGCGCCGCGTCTCGCCCTCGTCGGGCGTCACGCGCTGCTCCTTTACGTTCTGCATCAGCCCGCGCTCTACGCGCTCACCATGCTGCTCCGGCTCATTTTTATCCGATAGGAGGTCCGCGATGTACTACGGAGAGATCAAAAACTGCGACATTGCCAACGGCGAGGGCGTCCGCGTGACGCTTTTCGTCTCCGGCTGCACCAACCGCTGCAAAAACTGCTTCCAGCCGCAGACCTGGGCGTTTGACTACGGTCAGCCCTTTACCGCCGAAACGGAGGAGGCTCTGCTGCAAATGCTCGCGCCCGCCTACATCAACGGTCTCACGCTTCTTGGCGGCGAACCGTTCGAACCCGAAAATCAACGCGGGCTGCTGCCCTTCCTGCGCCGCGTGCGCGAAAGGCTGCCGGGCAAGACCGTCTGGGCCTTTACCGGCTTCACCTGGGAGCAGCTGCACACCGACGGCTCCCATCCCCGCTGCGAGGTCACGGACGAGCTGCTTTCGCTCGTTGACGTGCTCGTGGACGGGCGCTTTGTGGAGGAGCTGCACGACATCTCGCTCCGCTTCCGCGGCTCGAGCAACCAACGCATCATCGACGTGCCGCGCACGCTGTCGAGCGGCGGCATCACACTCTGGGAGGATCAATAAATCATGGCTCAAGTCAAGATCAAGAAGTTAGACCCCAACGCGACCATTCCCACCAGCGGCTCCGCGTTTGCCGCCGGTTACGACCTCTACGCCTGCCTGAGCGGCGACGGCGAGGTGACCATCCCCGCGCACCACACCGTTATGGTGCCGACCGGCATCGCCGTGGCGCTGCCCGAGGGCACCTTCGGCGGCGTGTTTGCCCGCAGCGGACTGGCGAGCCGCGAGGGGCTGCGTCCCGCAAACTGCGTCGGCGTTGTGGACAGCGACTACCGCGGCGAATGCTTTATCGCCCTCCACAACGACACGGAGGAGCCGCGCACCGTCCGCACGGGCGAACGCATCGCGCAGCTCGTCCTGCTGCCCTATCTGCCCATCGAATTCGACGAGGTCGCCGATCTGCCCGAGACCGCGCGCGGCGAGGGCGGATTTGGCTCCACGGGCAGGTGAGCGCGCATGAATCCAACAAACAGAGCCGCGCTTGTCACCGGCTCCTCGCGCGGCATCGGACGCGCCGTCGCCGCACAGCTTGCCCGCGAGGGCTATGCCGTCGGCATCAACTATTACGAGCGGCGGGATAAGGCCGAGGAGCTTGCCGCGCAGCTTGCCTGTGAGGGCTGCCGCGCGCTCGCCGTGCAGGCAGACGTTTCGAAGCGTGATGAGGTCAACGCGATGGTCAAGACGGTCGAGATTGAGATGCTTGAGGCCGAGGAGCGTGAGTCCATCATGAAGAAGGCTATTGAACCGGTCCGCGATGACTATGATTATATAATTATAGACTGTTCTCCTTCGTTGGGGCTCATTACTGTCAATTCGCTGACAGCTGCGGATTCGGTGATGATTCCTGTCCAGCCGGAGTTCTTTGCGTTGGAGGGACTCGGAAAGTTGCTCCAGACCATCAGACTGGTTCAGAATGGCGTGAATCCGGCATTGACAATAGAAGGATTTGTGGTTACGATGTTCGATGGCCGTACGAAGGTTCATACACAGGTGCTGAACCAGCTTCGGGAACATTTCAAAGATATGGTGTTCAACTCCATAATCCAGAGGAACATCCGTCTCAGCGAGGCTCCTTCCCATGGTAAGCCGATTATCCTGTATGACATCATGAGCAACGGAACCACGAATTATCTGAATCTCGCGAAAGAGGTTCTGGAGAAAAATGAAATAAATAGTGTAGGACATGAGTAAACAACAGAGAGGACTTGGAAGAGGTATCGGGGCGCTGCTTGGTGATGTAGGGGATCTTGAGTCGTTGCGCAGCCCGGTAGGATATGTCAATAAGGAGGTCGTGGGGACTAAAGAGCCTCAGGATACTGCTGATGTGCTCCGTATTCCGGTAGATATGATTGAGCCTAATCCTTTCCAGCCGAGAATGTCTTTTGACCAGGAGGCTCTGGAGGAATTGGCGTTGTCGATCCGTACTTTCGGACTTATCCAGCCTATCACCGTCAGAAAGAAATCTGACAACAGATATCAGATTATCAGTGGTGAACGTCGCTTCAAGGCATGCAGGATGACCGGCATGACGATGGTTCCTGCATATATCAGGGATGCAAATGACCAGGGAATGCTGGAGATGGCGATTGTGGGCTTCTCGCGGCCGCTTTCAAACGCGTTGTATTCAT
>OQVL01002892.1_pt1 | contig 10492 bp, 9 predicted proteins | sample 1691501 | NCBI WGS metagenome assembly OQVL01 (sample SAMN03418253, study PRJEB22391) | human gut metagenome | biome: human-gut; feature: organic feature; material: feces | host: Homo sapiens | place: Tanzania | collected 2013-01
AAACCGATACCGTCGCCTACAGCCACCCAATCGCTGTAACTTGAGAATGAACCCATGGGAAAGTCCGCTTGATGTGTTTAAAGAGACTCTTAAACATGAACAAAAAGTAACATCGTTGATCAATGAGCTATACTCCATTGCAGAAGAAGCGAAGGACTATGCCACAAGAAACACTCTCACATGGTTCATCGACGAGCAAGTAGAAGAGGAAAAGACTGCGCAGGAGTATATCGACACGCTCAGCCTTATCGGAGACAACGGTTATGGCTTATACCAACTTGACAAAGAACTTGCCGCAAGGGTATACAACATTCCCGCACCTCTTGCAAACACAGGCAACTAACCCATACAACGAAACGAGCAAGAGGACGCCAACCTTATCTCCATCCATCTTGCTCGTTTTATTTTATGCTTCTTTCAATGATAGCGTTTTGGAAATTGGAATATAATCGACAACGCAACCATCAAACCAAGAGCGAAAGGATAATAAAGATGCGGCAGGATTGACACAGTTGAGATTCCAGCCAAAGACGCCGCCATAAGCACCTGCGCTCCATAAGGAATAAAACATTGTGCCACACAGGAACAGGTATCAAGCAGACTTGCCGTCTTTCGTGAATCCAAGCCATATTTCTCGGAAATCTGCCGAGCAAGGCCTCCCACTGTTATTATTGCAATCGTATTGTTTGCTGTGCACATATTAACTACAGCCACAAGCAGCGAAATCATTGTCTGAGCGCCACGCTTTCCCTTTATTCCTCTCGACATCCTGTCAATGAGAAAACTTATGCCCCCATTGTGCTGTATCAGCCCAAGCATTCCTGACGCAAGCAATGTCACAACAATAAGATTGCCCATTGAGTCGACACCCTCCCCCATAAAGCCAAGCATCGACAGCGCATCAGTATCGGCATACGTCAAGCCGACAACAAATGCAGCAACAATACCGATGAGCAGCACCAACAGCACATTCAATCCAACCACAGCCAAGACTATGACCAGCAGGTATGGCATTATCAACTGCCAATCGACAGACACTGTGGCGACTTGTGTCTCCACACTGCCGCCTATCACAAAGTATATTGCCAATATGACCAACGCCGCAGGCACTGTCAGCCAGATGTTAACGTTGAACTTGTCGCGCATCGAGCAGCCTTGCGACCGCGTGGCGGCAATCGTAGTGTCTGATATAAACGACAGGTTGTCACCAAAGAAAGAGCCTCCGACAACCACTGCTACAAACATCGGAATACTTCCGCCAATCTCCCCGGCAATACCCATTGCGACAGGAGTAAGGGCGACAACCGTTCCCACTGACGTGCCAACCGCCATTGAGATAAAGCAAGCCGCCAAAAAGAGCCCCGGCATCAAATATCCCGCCGGCAACACGCTAAGCGTCAAATTAACCGTTGCCTCTGTGGCACCAACCTTTTGTGCCAGCATGGCAAACGCTCCGGCAAGGATAAATATCCATACCATATATATTACATCACTGTTGGCCGCGCCTCTGGAAAACACCTTCAACCGTTCCGCCAACGGCAACTGGGCGGTTGTGGCGACGCCCCATACAGACGACAAAACAAAAGCCACCGACAACGGCACCGTGTAAAAATCGCCCACAAATATCGACAGCCCGACATACATAATCAAGAAAACCATCAACGGGCTCAACGCTATAAGCCCTTTCCCTGTCGGGACATATTGTTCTTTCTGCATTTATTCTGAATATTTAAAATGCAAAGTTACAACATTTTTGCCTATGCGCCTGTCAAACCACACCGTTCAATGCCCATTTAGTAAAAATTTGCTATTGTAGTAACATTTTTTGTCCACTTTTTCCAAAGAAAATTCTTACCTTTGCAAAAAATAACAATAAAGTTTAACTACATACTTATTATGACAAAGAAAAGCCCATTACAGATTGCGCGCGCAGCCTACAAGCCAAAATTGCCACAGGCTCTTTGCGGCGCTGTTAAGGTGATTGAGGGAGAACCTACACAGTCAGTAGCCAACCAAGCCGAAATCAAGGAATTATTTCCTCAAACATACGGTCTTCCTGTTTTGAAATTCGATGTTGACTCTTCTGCAAAAAACAAGGTAAAAGAGCCAATCAACGTCGGTGTTATCCTCTCAGGCGGTCAGGCTCCTGGCGGACACAACGTAATCAGCGGTTTGTTTGACGGTTTGAAATCCATCAACAAAGACAGCCGTCTTTACGGTTTCCTTCTCGGCCCGGGCGGTCTTGTTGACCATAAATATGTTGAATTGACAGCTAATGTAATCGACGACTATCGCAACACTGGTGGTTTCGACATCATCGGGTCCGGTCGTACCAAATTGGAAAAGAAAGAGCAGTTCGACAAAGGTCTTGAAATACTCAAAGAATTAAACATCAAAGCATTGGTAATCATCGGTGGTGATGATTCCAACACAAATGCCGCTGTTCTTGCTGAATACTACAAGCAAATCGGTGCAGGCGTACAGGTTATCGGATGCCCGAAAACCATCGACGGCGACTTGAAGAACGACGTCATTGAGGTTTCTTTCGGATTCGACACAGCTTGCAAAGTTTACTCTGAGGTTATCGGCAACATCCAGCGCGACTGCAACTCTGCAAAGAAATATTGGCACTTCATCAAATTGATGGGTCGCTCCGCATCTCACATCGCATTGGAATGCGCACTTCAAGTTCAGCCTAACGTATGTATCGTTTCTGAAGAAGTCGAGGCAAAAAATATGACTCTCAACGATGTTGTAAACTACATCGCTGACATCGTTGCCGCACGTGCTAAAGACGGCAACAACTTCGGCACAGTTCTTATCCCAGAAGGTCTTATCGAGTTTATCCCGGCAATGAAAGCTCTCATCGCCGAATTGAACGACTTGCTCGCTGTCAAGGGTGCTGAGTTTGCAGCCGTGGCAAAAGACAAACAACGTCAGGTCATCATCGACAACCTCACTAAAGACAACGCTACAATCTACGCCAGCCTTCCAGAAGGCGTGGCTCGTCAACTTTCTCTCGACCGCGACCCTCACGGAAACGTTCAGGTTTCGCTCATCGAGACAGAAAAATTGCTCAGCGAAATGGTAGGCAACCGTTTGGCTGAAATGAAAGCTGCCAACGCTTACGACGGCAAATTCTCTGCCCTCCACCACTTCTTCGGATATGAAGGACGTTGCGCTGACCCGACAAACTTTGATGCAGACTACTGCTACGCCCTCGGTTTCAACGCTTCTCAACTCATCAAGGCTGGTGTGACTGGCTATATGTCGTCAATACGCAACTTGACGAAACCTTCTGTTCAATGGATTGCTGGCGGTATTCCTATCACTATGATGATGAACATGGAGCGTCGTAACGGCGAAATGAAGCCGGTTATCCAAAAGGCTCTCGTTAAACTTGACGGTGGCCCGTTCAAGAAATTTGCTGAAAGCCGCGAAAAATGGGCAAAGGAGACAAGCTACGTCTACCCAGGTCCTATCCAATACTTTGGTCCTGCTGAGGTTTGCGACCTACCTCCAAAGACTTTGGTTTACGAACAACAAGGAAAATAATATATTTTCTCATTAACTCAAGGCTTGCAACCTATGGTCCGATTGTCAATTCCGGCAATCGGACCATTTTTTGCATACAACGCCATCGCCTGTGCAAATAATAGAATAAATATTTCCTATATCACACGAAAAATCTTACTTTTGCAAAAGAATTCATACGCCGCCTACAACGCTGCGACATAGACCGACTTAACGACATAGAAATGAAAAAAATACTTATACGCACTGCAACCGGACTCGTATATATTGCGCTGATTCTTATCGCCACACTATGCGGTCCATATGCGTTCCTGTCCATATTCAGTATAATAGCAGCTTTAGGCATTGCCGAGATGCTGAAACTATGCACAAAAGACGAGAAGCCGTCTGTCGCCACAACTGTTATCGACATCTTGGGCGGGATGGCTTTTTTTATTCTGTCTTTTTCACACTATTTCCCCTATTTTTCTGTAATCAATCCGCTATGGGCCGGCATCGGATACATGCTCCTGCGCGGCATAATGCAGCTCTACGACAAGCGCCGCAATGCCATCCGCCAACTAAGTGCGTCATATATGGCCATGTTTCTTGTCGTCTTTCCATTGTCATTGCTCAGCAAACTGTATCTTGAAGCCAACGGGCACACAACACTGCTCGCCTGCCTAATTTTCATCTGGATGAACGACACTGGAGCCTTCTGCGTCGGATCGTTGATTGGACGCCACCGTCTGTTTGAGCGCATCTCGCCAAAGAAATCGTGGGAAGGATTTTGGGGCGGTTTGTTTTTCACCATTGTGGCGGCTGTGATTATAGGCACTTACTTTCCTTCCTATTTCTCTGAATTTGACGTCATCCGATGGGTAGGGCTGGCCATCGTTGTTTCCGCATTCTCCACGTGGGGCGACCTTGCAGAATCTATGGTGAAGCGCACCGCAGGAGTAAAAGATTCCGGACATCTGTTGCCGGGGCATGGCGGCATACTTGACCGCATAGACAGCCTGCTGTTCGTTGTCCCTGCTGTTTTAATATACATCAATTTTGTAATCTAACATATAAATTTCAAATATAAATGAGCAATCAAAGATATGACCTCCGCGGTGTTTCTGCATCAAAAGAAGATGTACACAACGCCATTAAGAATGTCGACAAGGGACTGTTTCCTAAAGCATTCTGCAAAATAATTCCCGACATTCTCTGCGGAGACAAAGACTACTGCAACATTATGCACGCCGACGGTGCAGGCACAAAGTCGTCGCTCGCCTACGCTTATTGGAAAGAAACTGGCGACCTCGGTGTTTGGAAAGGCATCGCGCAAGATGCTCTTATAATGAATATCGACGACCTGCTCTGTGTCGGCGCCACCGACAACATCCTGTTGTCGTCGACAATAGGCCGCAACAAACTGCTTATCCCCGGCGAAGTGATTGCCGCAATCATCAACGGCACTGAGGGACTGCTCTCCGAACTGCGCGAACTCGGTGTGGGAATCTATAGCACCGGTGGCGAGACCGCCGATGTGGGCGACCTTGTGCGCACCATCATTGTAGACAGCACCGTCACATGCCGTATGCGCCGCGATGATGTGATAAACAACGCCAATATTGCTGGAGGTGACGTAATTGTAGGTATGGCGTCATTTGGCAAAGCCTCATATGAGCACGAATACAACGGCGGCATGGGCAGCAACGGACTGACATCTGCCCGCCACGACGTGTTTGCTAAATACATCGCTGAGAAATATCCGGAAACATTCGACAAAAATGTTCCCGACGAACTAATATATTCTGGTGGTCTGAAGCTAACAGACGAAGTGCCTGAAACAGGCTTGACCGCCGGCAAACTCGTGTTGTCGCCAACCAGAACCTATGCGCCTGTCATTAAAAAGCTGCTCGACCTTATGCGACCTCGCATCCACGGCATGGTGCACTGCAGCGGCGGAGCGCAGACCAAAGTGATGCACTTTGTTGAAAACAAACACGTTGTCAAGGACAATCTATTTCCTGTTCCTCCATTGTTCCGCATAATTCAGGAACAATCGGGCACCGATTGGAAAGAAATGTACAAAGTGTTCAATATGGGCCACCGTATGGAAGTTTATGTAGCACCGGAAGACGCACAGGCGGTTATCGATGTCGCCAAATCATTCAACATCGACGCTCGCATTGTCGGCCGCGTGGACGACGCTCCTGCAAACCGTCTTACAATCAAGTCGGAGCACGGTGTGTTTGAATACTAATTCTGCTGTGAGATGAAACGCCTCGTCCATCTTATATGCCTGATTGCCGCGCTGTGGTGCGGCTTTCTGGCAACGGGATGCGGCGGCAAAGGCGGGACACAAGGAGAAGCGGCCGATTCGTTGGAAATGCGTCTGCACGACACAATCGTTGTGGGCACACTCTACAGTCCTACCTCATATTTCATCTATCGTGGCGACCCTATGGGTTACCACTATGATCTTATACAAAAATTTGCGAAGGACAACCATGTGCATATCCAATTCAAGACTGTGCGCAACATGGCTGCCCTTCTCTCTTTGCTTGACTCTGCAAAAATAGACATCATTGCCTACAACATTCCCATGACCGCTGAATTCAAGAAGCGAGTGCGACACTGCGGCATTGAAAACATCAACCACCAGGTGCTGATACAGCCCGCTGGCAATAACAAGCCTCGCATCACAGACGTCACCCAACTCGTGGGCAAGACTGTCGTGGTCGAAAAAGGCTCAAAGTACGAGTCGCGCATGCGCAACCTTAACAACGAGCTCGGCGGCGGCATAAAGATTGAGGCGATAAGAAAAGACACCTTGATTTCAGAGGATATGATTGAAATGGTGGCAGAAGGAGAAATACCACTGACAGTGGTCGACAGCGACATCGCCAAACTCAACCACACATACTATGACAACATCGACATAGGTCTTGCCGTCAGCTTCCCGCAAAAATCGGCATGGGCTGTGCGAGAAGACGACAAATGGCTTGCTGAGGCCATCGACCGATGGGCAAAGATGCCCGAAGTAACACAGTCGGAAAAAGAACTATACAAACACTATTTCGAGCAGAGCAAACTCCGCCGTTCCAGAGATTTAGACATGCGAAACCTGCGACGCGGAGAAGTTTCCGCATACGACAATCTTTTCAAGACATACGCCAAGACAATCGGTTGGGACTGGCGTCTGCTTGCCGCACAGGGCTATGTTGAGTCGCATTTCGACCCGAACGCCACATCCTGGGCAGGCGCTCGCGGACTGATGCAACTGATGCCCCGCACAGCCGCCCACTACGGTCGGCACGATGGCTCAATCACCGACCCAGACAACAGCGTATATGCCGCCTCACGATATATTGCCGACCTCAACCGCATTCTCTCGTCCTACGTCAAAGACCGCGACGAGCGGATAAAGTTTATCCTTGCCGCATACAACTCTGGAATAGCCCACATCTACGACGCTATAGCGCTTGCCCGCAAGCATGGGAAAAACCCTGCATTGTGGCACGACAACGTAAGCGAGGCGCTGATGATGAAATCAAACCCTGAATACTATAACGACCCCGTATGCCGCTACGGATATTTCCGCGGTCGCCAAACCGTGGAATATGTCAAAGAAGTGACTCGCGTATATGAACGGTTCAAAGGAAAATGAGAAAATCCAACATTATTTCGTATATTTGTAAAAGATAAGCTGCATCTCGGCAGACAAACAACTATAAGACCAATGAACGACAAACTTATAATTTACCAGATTCTGACAAGGCTGTTCACAAACAGCAACAAATACTGCGTGCCTAACGGCACTATCGAGCAAAACGGTTGCGGAAAGATGAACGACATCACAAGCCACGTGCTGGAATCCATACGCAGTCTTGGCTCAACGCATGTGTGGTATACAGGCATTATTGAACATGCCACCAAGACCGACTATTCGCGATTCGGCATACGTCCTGACAATCCATATATCGTCAAAGGCCGCGCCGGTTCGCCATATGCCATAAAGGATTATTACGACATTGACCCTGATTTGGCGGTGAGCGTACCCGACAGAATGAAGGAATTTGAGGCTCTCGTGGACCGCACTCACAAAGCCGGCCTTAAAGTGATAATCGACTTCGTGCCAAACCACGTGGCTCGCCAATACCATTCAGATGCGGCCCCGGCTGGCGTGAAAGACTTCAGTGCCGACGACGACACTACAAAGTTTTTCAGCCCCAACAACAACTTTTACTACATCCCGCAACAGAAATTCGCCCCGTCAATCGACTTGGGCGAAGGAAAGTCGGCATACGTAGAATTTCCTGCAAAAGCATCGGGAAACGATTGTTTCAACGCGTTCCCCGGACAATATGACTGGTATGAGACTGTAAAATTAAACTACGGCGTCGACTACGGCGACGGCTCACGCCATTTCTCTCCTACTCCTGACACTTGGCTGAAGATGCTCAACATCCTTCGGTTCTGGGCAGGAAAAGGCGTAGACGGCTTCCGGTGCGACATGGCGCACATGGTGCCTGTAGAGTTTTGGGAATGGGCTATCAAAGCTGTAAAAGAAAAATATCCCGACGTCAAATTCATCGCCGAACTTTACGACGTGAGCATATACCGCGACTACATATACCGCGGTGGTTTCGACTACCTATACGACAAAGTAAACCTATATGACCGTCTGCGCGGCATTATGTGCAGCAACGTGTCTGCCGCACAGATCACGCAATGTTGGCAAACAGTAGACGGCATAGGCAACCATATGCTCAACTTTCTTGAGAACCATGACGAGCAACGCATCGCATCACGCGAGTTTGCAGGAAACGCCCAGCTGGCGATACCGGCATTGGTGGTCAGCGCAACCCTGTCGACCGGACCAATGATGGTGTATGCCGGACAGGAATTGGGAGAAAAAGCAGAAGACGCCGAGGGATTCAGCGGGCTCGACGGACGCACAACCATCTTTGACTATTGGAGCGTGCCATCGCTGCGCCGTTGGATGAACGGAGGCAAATGCAACAACGAACTGCTCTCCAATGAGGAAGTGCAACTCCGCGACACGTACAAGAAAGTGCTCAACGCTGCCAAAAACGAGCCGGCAATCAGCCGCGGACAGTTTTTCGACGTAATGTATGTGAATTACAACAACCCGACCCTCGACCCCCACCGCCAATACGCATATCTGCGCAAAGACGGAGACGAGGTAATCGTTATTGTAGCCAATTTCGGCGCCGAAGCCAACTGCCAAATCGAAATTCCACAGCACGCATTCGACATACTTCACTTAGAGAAAGGCACTTATGTCGCAACAGAAATTATCAGCGGCAAGCGTCAGAAAAAAACGCTGTCGCCCGACGCTCCATTCCAAACAGCTGTCGCTGCAAACAGCGCTGCCATGTGGAAAATCAAACTTACTCGACAAAATGCCTCTCCGAAGAAAAAATCTTCCATAAAGGGCGGTCGGGATAAATAAAAAGTAGTACTTTTGCATCAAAATTCAGCAACAATAGTTATGAATACAAACTTGCCACCTTACAAAATTTTCTCAGGAACAAAATCGCATTATCTGGCTGAGGCCATCTGCGCAGAACTTGGTGTTGAACTTGGAAAAATGAACATCCAGCGATTTGCCGATGGTGAATTCGAAGTATCATTCGAAGAATCAATCCGCGGTTGCGAAGTTTTCTTGGTTCAGTCAACATTCCCCAACACCGACAATTTGATGGAGCTTCTGCTCATGATTGACGCAGCAAAGCGCGCGTCGGCAAAGTCGGTTATCGCCGTAATCCCATACTTCGGATGGGCTCGTCAAGACCGCAAGGACAAGCCTCGCGTGTCAATCGCAGCAAAACTCGTTGCCGACCTGCTCAGCACCGCCGGAATCGACCGTTTGATTACGATGGACCTGCACGCAGACCAAATTCAAGGCTTCTTCAACGTGCCAGTTGACCACCTCTACGCTTCATCGGTGTTTATCCCATATATCGAATCCCTCAATCTCAAGGATTTGGTTATTGCAACACCTGACGTCGGAGGCGCGAAACGCGCAAACAGCTACGCAAAATATCTCAACGTGCCATTGGTGCTCTGCCACAAGCAAAGAGCCAAAGCAAACGTCGTTGAGAACATGACAGTAATCGGCGAAGTCGAAGACAAAGACGTAATCATCATCGACGATATGGTCGATACGGCCGGAACCATCACCAAAGCAGCCAACCTCATGAAAGAAAAAGGCGCGAAATCAGTACGTGCTCTCGCCTCTCACGCCATCATGAGCGACCCCGCTTCAGAACGCGTTGACGAATGCGCATTGACCGAAATCATCTTCTCAAACAGCATCCCTTACAAAGGAAACAGCAAGAAAGTGACCACATTGTCAATCGCACCATTGTTTGCCGACACAATCCGCCGCGTACACAAATACGAGTCAATCAGTTCTCAATATCTGATTAAATAATTGTCTACGACATATTAAAATAGCGACGGCAGCTGGTAGTCCAGTTGCCGTCGCCATTTTTAAACCATATTGCAGGTTTCTCATATTCACCCCAGAAACTTAAACTGAAACGGCTCTCTTGGCTTCATAATAGCGGCACAATAATCCTCGGCAAACCACTCCAGGCTATCGTTATCTATCACGTCTGGTAATATGCGAATATAAGACTCTTTTTTCATTTCTTCATCAAGCTTATATGACAAAAGACTTTATATCACGTCATCAGCACCTTCCAAAAGCTGATAGACAAATACACATTTTCCAAGTAAGCCGCCGTCCTAAACATCGGAGCAATATCTTTTGGAGCATATCCGGCAATACCGCAACCCACAGGTGTTACCATAAACTTTAGTTCAGGATGATTCTTGGCATACTGTGTAAATCTATCAACAGCAAGCATCAGTTTCTTTTATGCCATTAAATTGCTAAAAATCAATGAATTCACCAAGCAAATCGGCGACTATTTCAGTCACCGATTTCCTT
>OQVL01002893.1_pt1 | contig 10490 bp, 7 predicted proteins | sample 1691501 | NCBI WGS metagenome assembly OQVL01 (sample SAMN03418253, study PRJEB22391) | human gut metagenome | biome: human-gut; feature: organic feature; material: feces | host: Homo sapiens | place: Tanzania | collected 2013-01
CATGGCGGACGTGCTACACACGGTTCAAAATTCCATCGTGAAGCTGGCGGCACTGAAAACCAGAGAGGATGCGGAAAAATTCGTGGCGGACATCCGTAAGAAAGTCCGTTCCTGTTTTCATTTTCCCGCAGAAAAATGTCCCCTGAACGCAAAAATCACCGGAACTGTGGATTATCCGGAATACACGCTGGAAAAAGTGCTGTTCCACAGCCGGGAGAATTATCCGGTTTCCGCTAATCTCTATCTGCCGAAAAACCGGACCGGGAAAGTTCCCGCCGTGCTGTTCCTCTGCGGGCATTCCGCCGAAGGGAAAGCGTATGCCGGTTATCAGAAGGCGCAGCGCGGACTGGCACAGCGCGGATTTGCGGTTCTCTCTGTTGACCCCGTAGGTCAGGGAGAACGGCATCAGTTCCTGGATGTCAAGGATTTTCCGCAGGGCAACCCGTGCCGGGAACACAATATACTGGGCAAACAGATGCTCCTGAACGGAGACTGGTTCGGCGAATGGCGGACCTATGACGCGGTCCGCGGTCTGGATTACCTGCTGAGCCGTCCGGAAATCGACCCCGCCCGCATCGGTGTCCACGGAAGCTCCGGCGGCGGCACGCTCACCAGCTGGGCGTCTGCAGTGGATGACCGCTTCTTCGCGGCAGCCCCCAGCTGTTTTGTCACCACCTGGGTCTGCGATATTGAAAATGAATTGCCTTCCGATATTGAACAGTGTCCGCCGGATGCGGCAAAATACGGTCTGGAAATCGTCGATTTTCTGATTGCTTCCGCTCCGCGTCCGTACCTGCTGCTGGGACAGGCAAACGACTTCTTTGATCCGCGCGGATTGAAGGAAATCGAACAGGAAATGCGTCATCTCTACAAACTGCTCGGCTGCGAAGACCGGATCAGCATGAGCATCGGCGGAGAAGGCCACAGTCTTTCCCAGCCGCAGCGGGAAGCAGCCTTTGAATTCTTCTGCAAGCTGGCGGGGCTCGCCAATCCGGACAAAGCCGAAGGCGATATCCAAATCGGCACGGATGAAGAAATTCATGCCGCTCCCGGCGGAGAAGTCGTCAACATCCCCGGCGAGAAAAAACTGCATGACCTCATCCTGGAAAAATCCGCGGCTCTCAAAGCTGCGCGCAAAACCTGCTCCCTGCCGGAAATGCGCCGGATTCTGATTGAAAAACTCGGCATGGACACCCCGTCCGTACCGCATGTCCGGGTGCTGCGTCCGCAATGGGTTCCGCTTTCGGATTCCGAAAACATCTTCTTCTCGCGGTTCGGACTGGAAACCGAACCGGGCAGAGTCATGGCTTTGCTGCACCGTTCCGACAAAGGGATGTTTTTCCATATTCATGATGATGCGAAAATCCTGCTCTACATTCCGCACCTGGATTCCATTTCGGAACTGGGAACCCGCTTGGAAACGGATTCCGTTCTGTACAGTCTGGATATGCGCGGAATCGGAGAATGCACGCCGACCACCTGCAACATGCCGCCGGCTGCGGGTTTCTTCGATCACTACGGATATGATTTCCATTACACCGCTCTCGCCAACATGTTCGGAAAAACATATCTCGGCGGCAAAGTCAAAGATATTCTCTGCGCCGTGGAAATGCTGTCGGAACACTGCCCGCACATCGAGCTGGAAGGACACGGTCAAGGCGCCATTCCCGCGCTGATCGCGGCGGTGCTGTCCGACAAAATCAAAGCGGTCCGGCTGACAGACGCTCCGGAGTCCTGGGAATCCATGCAGACTCCGCGGCTTCCCGATGCGGAAAAATCCGCCATGTCCGTCATGATCCCCGGCATCCTCGAATTTTTCGATCTGCCGGATCTCCGCAAAGCAGTCGCGGATAAAATCAGACTTTGAATTTCAATACCCCATACAGGAGGCATCAATGAAATTTACCTTGCTGAAAAGCACGGCGGCGGCAGTTCTGCTCAGTTCGCTCTGCGCGTGCGGCACTCTGCCGGAAACCAAAACCGAAGCGAAACCGGTTCAGAAAACCGCCGCTCCGAAAAAAGCCGCAAAACGTCATGCGGTCAAACCCTATGAGCTCAAACTGACTCTGAACAAAAAAAACGGCATCTACAAAAAAGGCGACACGGTCGTTTTCACCATTACCGCCATGAAAGACGGCAAACCCGCGGACGGGCTGAAGATGGGGTATTACCTCTATCCGCAGAATGGACAGAAGGAACTCTTCATGTTTACCGCCAATGGTGCACCGCACCAGTTCAAAACAGTTCTCAATTCCGGCTATCTCCGGATTGAAGCGGCTGTTCTGGATGAAAGCGGAAAAATTCTTCAGTATGACCAGAAAGACAAAAAAATCAGTGTAGCCGCGGCGATCGGGGCAATTGCCGATCCGTACGAGATCCGCACCGGCGTGGAAGAACCGGCTGATTTCCAGAAATTCTGGGATGACGCCAAAGCGGAACTGGCAAAAGTTCCCCTCAAAGCAAAACGGGAAGCGGTTTCCCTTTCGCCCAAGGCAAAAGATAAATTCAATGCCTGGGACGTCAAGGTTGACTGCGTCGGAGACGTTCCGGTTTCCGGTTATCTGACCATGCCCGTCAACGCCGCGAAGAAAAGCCTTCCCGCAGTGGTTTCCTTCCACGGTGCAGGTGTCTATTCCGCCAACAAACCTCTGCGCGAAAACGCCATCAGCTTTGACGTGAATGCGCACGGCATCATCAATGGACAGAAAAAGGATTTCTACCAGAATCTCTCCCGGACCACGCTGTCTCAGTATATGTTTCTCAACGCCGACAACCGGGACAAATACTATTTCCGGAATATGTTCCTCCGGGTTCAGCGTGCGCTGGACTATGTGAAGTCCCTGCCGGAATGGGACGGCAAAACACTGGTGGTCTGGGGCAGCAGCCAAGGCGGTGCGCAGTCGCTGATTGCCGGCGGACTGGACCCGCAGGTAACTTTGCTGTACGCGGCAGTTCCCGCAATGTGTGACCACGGCGGATGTCTTGCCGGACGTGAATCCGGCTGGCCGCGGCTGATTAAAATGAACGACGGCAAACCGGTTGATCCTGCCATTGCCAGTGCCTCCCGTTATTTCGATGCGGCGTATTTCGCCAAACGCATCAAGGCGGAATGCTATCTGACGGTCGGACTGATCGACAATGTCTGCGTGCCGTCTTCCGTTTTTGCCGCATACAACAACATTCCCGGCAAAAAGCACATTACCGTGCATCCGAACAAAGGACATTCCGGTGAAGCATCATCCAGAGCCTTCAACAAGCGTCTGAAACAGGTTCTCACTCCGGAAAAATCCGGGAAATAAAAAGTTTCCGGTTACAGAAAAATCCCCGGCGGCTGTCATGAAAAACAGCTCCGGGGATTTTTTCTGTCTCTGAAGAAACGGTCAGTTCTTCTTTTCAATTTTCGCCCAGGAATCCTTGAGCTGAACCGTACGGTTGAACACCGGCTTGCCCGGCTGACTGTGTTTGCTGTCCACACAGAAATAACCGAGACGTTCAAACTGGAAACGGGTTCCCGGAGCGGCATTGCGCAGAGAAGGTTCCAGCTTGGCGGCGGAAATCACCTTGACGGAATCCGGATTCAGATATGTTTTGTAATCCACTCCTTCCGGAATGTCGCCGACGTTCTCAATCGTGAACAGCCGGTCATACAGACGCACTTCCGCGTCCATGGCATGTTCGGCGGAAACCCAGTGAATCGTTCCTTTGACCTTGCGGCCGTCCGGCGCATTGCCGCCGTGCGTGGCAGGATCATATGTGCAGTGAATCACTGTTACCTTGCCGTCCGCATCTTTTTCACAGGAAACGCATTTCACGAAATAAGCGTAGCGCAGACGCACTTCCGCGCCCGGAGTCAGACGGTAGAACTTTTTGGGGGCTTCTTCGCGGAAATCATCGCGCTCAATATAAAGTTCGCGCGTGAACGGAACTTTGCGGGTTCCGGCGGACGGGTCTTCCGGGTTGTTGACCGCATCCATTTCCTCGGTCTGACCTTCCGGATAGTTGTCAATGACCACTTTGACCGGGTCCAGAACAGCCATCACCCGCGAGGCGGTGCGGTTCAGGTTTTCGCGGATAAAATATTCCAGCAGGGAGAGATCGGACAGACTGTTGTATTTGGTGATGCCGATTTCTTCGCAGAAGGCGCGGATTGCTTCCGGCGGAACTCCGCGGCGGCGGAATCCGCACAGTGTCGGCATACGCGGATCGTCCCAGCCGTCCACATAATTTTCTTTGACCAGCTGCAGCAGTTTGCGTTTGCTCATGACCGTATAGGTCAGGTTCAGACGGGCAAATTCAATCTGACGCGGACGCGGCGGAGCGGACACGTTTTCCAGCAGCCAGTCGTAGAACGGACGGTGAATTTCAAATTCCAGCGTGCAGATGGAATGAGTGATTCCTTCAATCAGGTCTTCCAGCGGATGCGCGAAATCGTACATGGGATAAATGCACCATTTGTCGCCGGTACGGTGATGATGCGCATGGCGGATACGGTAAATCACCGGATCGCGCATATGAATGTTGGGCGACGCCATGTCGATTTTGGCGCGCAGAACTTTTGCGCCGTCCTCGAATTCGCCGTTCCGCATACGGGCGAACAGATCCAGGTTTTCCTCCACGGAACGGCTGCGGTACGGACTTTCCTTGCCGGGTTCCGTCAAAGTTCCGCGCAGTTCACGGATCTCTTCTTCGTTGAGATCGCAGACATACGCCTTGCCTTTTTTAATCAGTACCACGGCGTATTCGTAGAATTTTTCGAAATAATCGGAAGCGTAGAACAGGTTTTTTCCCCAGTCCGCACCCAGCCAGCGGACATCTTCCTGAATGGATTCCACGTATTCCGTGTCTTCCTTCGTCGGGTTGGTGTCGTCAAAACGCAAATGGAATTCGCCATTGTATTTTTTGGCTGTGCCGTAGTCGATGCTGATCGCCTTGGCATGGCCGATATGCAGATAGCCATTGGGTTCGGGCGGGAAACGCGTTACAACTTTGGCAACCGTTCCGGCTTTGATTTCGGCGTCAATCTGTTCATGAATGAAATTGACTTTCACCGTGGGTTCGGATGTGCTTTCAGACATATCAATCTCCTGTATTGGTAAATGTTTCTGTTATCGTCCGGAAATCTTCTCCAGTTTGACACTGACGCTGGCAGGCGTGATCCGGTAATTCTGTATTACGCTGTTTTCAAAAGCGCAGCGGACATCAATGCGGTAGAGTCCGGGTTTGTCAAAACGGGAAATATCCACATAGGGAATCATCTCGTCCTTGCGCAGATAATCCATGTAATTCGGTGCGCCGGAAACAGTTACATCCACAGTGGGGGATGAAACGATTTCGCAGGACATCATGTTGGCTTTCGCCGCGGGGGCGACCAGCAGCCGGACCGGCAGAGCATTGAAGGTGCGCGTTCTGGATGCGGGACGGATGTCCACCTGCACCAGCACCTTGGACTGTGTAAACCGAAACTTCGGGTAGGTGCTGCGGTCCAGTTCCTGATCACAGTCAAAGCTGTGGTTGATGTCGCTGAGCGAAATCGGCACCGTGCGGATATGTTTCAGACTGTCCAGCTGGGATGCCGGCGCAAAGACCCGGACTTTTGCCGGCGTTACCGTGACCTTCCCCAGCGTATAATCCGACGGCAGTTTGTCCTTGTCCGAAAACGCGGCTTCCACATCCACTTCCCGCGGAACCAGTTTGTCCATGGAAAAAGTAATCGTCTTCGGTTTCACCGATACCGCCTGTATGCCGAACGGGGTTTTGATGTCGGACGGTTTCAATTCCAGCTGATAACTGTTGACGCCGGTGCGGACCGCCTCGCGGGGATTGACGAACGCCACGACAGACGAAGCCATTTTCTCAATCAGCGTCTGATTTCCCTGAAGTCCGACAGTTACCACCGGTCTGTCATTCAGCAGAATTTCATCTTCCGCAACCTGAATCTCCACCGGGATCTGTTTTTCAACCGGTTTGGTCTGCGCCGACCAGGCATAAATATAGAACAGCATAGCAGTTACCAGACCGGCAGTGAAACAGCGTTTGTAGTCATTGAAAAAAACAATGATGCGCTTCAGCCAGTGACGGGGAGATGTTCCGGGAAGTTCAGACATGTTCAGCCTCCTTGCCGGCGGCATTTTCATGGGGCGCTTCGATAGAGTGATCCGCCTCGTTCTTTTTGCCGCCCATAAGTTTTTCCTTCAGGAAAACCAGCAGGGACGCTTCATCAAATCCGCGCACCAGTCTGCCGCCGCAGGCAACACTGATTTCACCGGTTTCTTCGGAAACCACCAGCGCCACGGCGTCCGTTTCCTCCGAAATGCCGATTGCGGCACGATGCCGGGTGCCGATGCTCCGTTCCGGTTTTTTCTTCGCGGACGCCGGATCCCCTTTCCGGCTGGTAATCTGATCCGCCTGCAGTTTGGACACATCCGACATCGGAAGAATCACATGCGCCGCCACAATCATATCATTGCGGATAATCACCGCTCCGTCATGCAGCGGGGAATTGGGATAGAACAGCGACCGGATCAGCAGCGGATTGACTTTCGCCTCCAGCTGAACGCCGTTGCTGATGGACACACCCAGACCGATTTTCCGTTCAAAAATAATCAGCGCGCCGCAGCGTACTATCGACATCTGAATCGCGGCATTGGCAATACTTTCAATCATGGCGTCCTGCGGAGTGATCTGCCGGTGTCCGAACACGTTGCGGAGCTGGTCTCCCAGCGCGGCAAACACCCGGCGCAGTTCCGGCTGAAAAATCACAATCATCGCCACCATCAGCACAGACCACAGACTCTGCACCAGCAGTCCCAGCACTTTCATGTCCAGCAGAATGGTCAGCACGGAGAGTCCGAGCAGCGATACGACCAGTCCAAGTAAAGCGTTGATAGTGCGGGTGTTCCGGAAAAAGTACAGGACAAACCAGATGCCGCCCCAGATCAGACAGAATTCCAGAACCTGTCTCGCCACGCTCCAGATCACCTGAATATCCAGGCTGTATGAACTGCTGATCACTGCCAAAAACATGCCGTATCCTCTTTCCGTTTGCATCCGCTTGTTCAGTAATATAACGTGAATTGTGAATTTTTCAGCCGCGGAATTCTTTTTTTTCCGTATTTTTTGGCGAATCCGGAAGCCGCCGGATGCCTTCCACTGTTTTTCATCGCGGGAAATCCGGATATTTTTCACTTTTTCACTTGCTTTTATACATCGATGTAATATAGTATTCCCCCGGAACACAAATGACACAGAGAACGGACAGGTGTTCCAGTGCCGGACGGGAAAAACGGAAAACAGGAATTGCGTATTCTATGGAAACAAAATATCAAGCGGTATACAGAAATCTGAAAAAATATCTGGCGGGTCTGCCGGACGGCACCAAACTTCCGCCGTTCACCGAACTGTGTGCGAAATACAGCATCAGCCAGGCTTCCTTGAGTTCTGCGCTGGATCTGCTGGAAAAAGACGGTCTGGTCCGCCGGATTCACCGTTCCGGCGTTTTTTCCGTCAAAGACCCCGCATCGCTCAAACCGCTGAAAATCACCCTGCTGATGCCGGGTGAACAGGATACGCTGTTTGTTGCCCTGATTACGGCATGTCATCACTTCTGCAGTGCGCACAGAATCCAGCTGCAGTTCGAATTTTCCGGTCTGGATCTGAATCAGGAATGCGAAGCACTGAATGCCGTGCTGACGGATGATTCATGCTGCGGTCTGCTGTTCATGCCGCTTTATCCGCATTTCCCCCGCCAGATGTGTGAACGTTCCCTCCGTCTGCTGAAAAAAATCGCCGCGAAAAAGCCCGTTGTGCAGTTCGACCGTCAGCTGAACGGATTCAGTTTTGTCGGATACGACGACCATCATGCCTACTCCGGACTGGTGCAGTATCTGCGCGGACAGGGGCATCGTTTCATCGGGCTGATCTGCGCACAGAACGACAATCTGGAAGAACCGCCTGAACGTATTCAGGCATTCTTCGATGTGCTCAGAGAATGGAATATGGTCTGTCCCGCAGAACATATCATCCGGTATGATGCGTTTTCCGATTCGCATCCTTCCAATGCACTGGAAGTATTGCAGCGTCCGGATTGTCCGACAGCCTTTGTCGGAATCAATGCGGTTTATCTGCCCCAGTTTTTCCATTGTGCCGGACTGGCAGGAAAAAGAGTGCCGGAAGATGTCGCCGTCTGCTGCTACGATCTGGATTCCGTGGTCAAAGCCTTGCCGTTCAAGGTCCCGTATTACAGTGAACCCGCCAGGGAAGTCATGACTCAGGCGGCACAGCAGCTCCTGGACGAAATCAAAGCTGTTTCGCCCGCCGGAACTGTCATCCGCCTGAAAGGAAACGTCTGCTGTCCATAACAGTTCAGCTGCTGAAAACGGATGTTCCCGCCGGAACAGAATACTTTCTTCCGTTGATTTCCAGTTCAAACTCCCCGGAGGAACGGACCGTAATCTTATCTTTTTCCGCAATCAGATCTGCCGTAATATCGGCGAACTGCAGATTGCGGACTCCGGTTTTTCCCCGGCGTTCCGCCGGCAGATGCCATTTGACCTGCCGGGTAAAGGCGTTGACCGAATAAATTCCGATGACAAATTCCAGATACACGGCGATCGGTCCCAGCGCCGACCAGCCGCAGAAATTCGGACGCACCAGATCCGGATGCGGTCCGCAGCCATGCGCCGGTTCACAGGCGTTCGGCGCATAGCATTCCCAGATGGTATGCGGTTCAAAATCCTTCCAGGTCCGGTACATCTGGTCAATCAGCCGGATTCCGGTTTCCCGCGCCAGATCGTAATACCCGTAATTGACACAGCCGCGCAATCCGGCATAAGCCGTCGGCAGCCAGACAGAACCGCGCCAGTAATGACCGTCCGCCGCATTGAAGTCCGCATCATCGCGGGACAAGGTAACCCAGGGATATCTGCCGCCCAGTTTCCGGGAATCCTCCACCGTCCGCGCCATCCCCCGCGCCTGCTGTTCATCCGCCAGATGAGCGGTCAGCGGCCAGAAGGACGCCGGAGTCAACACCCGGCAGAAATCATGAATGTTCTGGTCGATATCATAAAAAACCTGATCCCGGACATCCCAGTAGTACTGGCGTACCGTGTCCTGTTTTTCTTCATACTTTTTCTGCCAGACTGCCGCCATGCCGGTTTCGCCGATCCATTCCGCCATGCGCGCAATGCAGTATGCGGAAAGCGCCTGCTGACAGATGGCGTCCACCCAGAGCAGATCCGGGTTGTTGGGACGATCCTTTTCCGCATGTTCCCCTGTACGGCCGCGCGGAGTGTTGTCCATGCCGGAACGTCCGCCCTCCCACAAATAGCCGAGCGGACGTTTGAGCAGACAGGTAACATTGCGGACTCCGGGCGGAGTAACCGGTTCCGTCAGATTCTCGATGAAGTCATAATGTTTCTGCAGATACTGTTTTTCGAGCAGCAGTTCCCGGATATGCGCCGTATCGCCGGTAAACAGAGCGTTTTCATATTCCGCCCAGGCGAACAGCGGCGGATTGTCGGCAATATGAATCTGAATTCTGCCGCGGTCGCCGGGTTTGTACCCGGTCCATTCAGGAACATTCTCATACGTGATTTCCGGCAGAGTTCCGTGGTCATACAGCACATGATAAAAATTCTGCAGGGAGCCGCTGCCGGGAAAAAGCTCCTGCGGAGCAAATTTGCAGAACAGCGACATGAAACAGGTATCCCAGATCCAGATATCGGAATCGCAGAAAGCCTCATCCATATACGGATCCTGCGGCATACCGGGAATATGCCGGACATGATCGTAAGCCAGCTTCCAGGCAGCCCAGTAAAGTTCGGTAAATTCAGGATGTTCATCACAAACCGGCTGCGGCAGACGGTCCCGGATTTCAGCAAAAGGCTTTTTCATATTTTCTGCACCTCGAAAAAATTCGGTTGCCATACTATAACCCTGGTTGCGGAAATTTAAACTGTCAAAACAGAAAAATCCCGCATTCCGGAGACGGTTTGCGGGATTTCTGAATGGGATAATTCTTTTTTTCCGTTGAGGGAGCAATAGAAATTATAATCCTCAAATGAATTGAGAACGGACATCCAGGAAATGCCGCTGCTTTCATGCGTTTCCCGGAATTTCATCAGAGCCTCGTATTTCCGCTGGAAATCACGCTGGTTTTCAGCAGAATTATTGTGAACTCTGGCAAGGTGCGCCTGCCCCATAAGCAGAGTCAGCCGAGCATGTTCCAGACCCAGTTTCAGAAAGGTGATTTCCCGGCGGGACTGCATGGTATCGGCGATACGCTCCGCTTTATCCAGCAGCTTTGCCGCCGGCGCGCGCTGTCCGGCACGGCATTCGCCCGACGCCCGGAAACGGCTGCTGTTTCTGCTGCCGGACTGGAGCCACAATACCGGTTATCTGGCGGAAATGAAACTGGTGCCGCTGCTGGAAGCCGGCGGCGATAAACGCGAACCGTGCAATGTAAGCCTGATGCTGGACGAGCGGTTTCGTTC
>OQVL01002895.1_pt1 | contig 10488 bp, 8 predicted proteins | sample 1691501 | NCBI WGS metagenome assembly OQVL01 (sample SAMN03418253, study PRJEB22391) | human gut metagenome | biome: human-gut; feature: organic feature; material: feces | host: Homo sapiens | place: Tanzania | collected 2013-01
AGCGTTTCGCAAGTGCGCTCTATGCGCCTATACCTATAATCCATTATAAAATCGAGTAATTTTACTAAAAGGAATAGATGAGAAAAAAACTGATATACACGTTGTGGATCATTCTTGCGACGACAGTATTGACTGTCCTTGCCTTTTTCATAGCCATCTGGAACGGATGGATAGGCTATATGCCGGACATGGAAAACCTGCAGAATCCCATTGACAGATATGCGTCACAGATATACAGTGCCGACGGAAAAGTGCTCGGAACATGGAACAAGAGCCGGGAGAACAGAATACACGTGGAATACTCCAATCTCTCGCCTTACCTCGTGCAGGCGCTCGTGGCTACTGAGGACGTGCGCTTCTATGAGCATTCGGGCGTGGACTTCATCTCCCTGGGCAGAGCTATCGTCAAGAGAGGACTGCTCGGGCAGACGAGCGCAGGAGGCGGCAGTACGATAACCCAGCAGCTCGCCAAGCAGCTCTATTCCAATGCTGCCGGCAGTACGTTTGAGCGCATGATGCAGAAGCCGATAGAATGGGTGATTGCAATCAAGCTGGAACGCAATTTCACCAAGGAAGAGATCCTCACCATGTATCTCAATTACTTTGATTTCCTCCATAATGCCGTGGGAATAAAGACGGCTGCAAATACTTATTTCAACAAGGAGCCGAAAGACCTCACTGTGGAGGAAGCCGCAGTGCTGATAGGTCTCTGCAAGAATCCTTCCTATTTCAATCCCGTGCGCCATGCTGAGAGATGCAAGGAGCGCAGGAATGTGGTGCTTTCCCAGATGCGGAAGGCAGGATATATAAGCCAGAGCGACTGTGACAAACTGTCAGAAAAGGACATCGTGCTCAATTTCCACCGCACTGACCATAAGGAGGGCTCTGCCACTTACCTGAGAGAATATCTCCGTCGCTACATGACAGCCAAAAAGCCTGAGCGCAGTGATTATCCTTCATGGCAATATGTGCAATTCCATATTGACTCATTGGCGTGGGAGAGCGACCCTCTCTTCGGCTGGTGCAACAAGAACCGGAAGAAGGACGGTTCCAATTACAGCATCTATGAAGATGGACTGAAGATCTACACCACTATAGATTCGCGTATGCAGAAGTATGCGGAAGAGTCAGTCTATGCTCATGTGGCCAAATTCCTCCAGCCACAGTTCAGCGCGGAAATCAAGAGAAAACCTAACGCTCCGTTCTCCAATCAGTTGACTGCCAAGGAAGTAAGGGCAATCCTCTCGCGCTCCGTTCATCAGAGCGAACGCTATCGTGCCATGAAAGCGGCGGGATGCTCGGAAGAAGAGATCAACAATTCGTTCCGCCAGCCGATAGATATGACCGTGTTCTCATACAAAGGCGAGATAGACACCACGATGACTCCTTTGGATTCAATACGTTATTACAAGTCTTTCCTACGCTCCGGTTTCGTCAGCATGGATGTAAAGACGGGAGCCGTGAAGGCTTATGTCGGTGGATTGGACTTCGCGCATTTCCAGTATGACATGGCCGCTGACGGAAGACGTCAGGTGGGTTCCACCATCAAGCCGCTGCTCTATTCCCTCGCTATGGAGAACGGGTTCTCGCCTTGCGACATGGCTCCTAACTGGCAACAGACCTATATGGTGGCAGGTAGGCCGTGGACTCCACGCAATACCAATCATTCCCGTGCCGGGCAGATGGTCTCGCTCAAATGGGGACTGGCTCAGTCAAGCAACTGGGTCAGCGCCTACCTCATGAGCAAGCTCGACCCTCACCAGTTTGTCGAACTCCTGCACAATTATGGAATCAACAATCCGGACATTCATCCGTCCCTGTCTCTTTGTCTCGGGCCTTGCGACATCACGGTGATGGAAATGGTAAGCGCATATACCGCCTTTGCAAACCACGGCATACGATGCGCTCCGATGTTCGTTTCAAGGATTGAGGACAATGAGGGCAACGTCATCGCTCGCTTCGAACCGCAGCTCAGTGAGGTGATTTCTGAGGAAAGCGCCTACAAGATGCTTGTTCTCCTGCAGGGAGTAATCGACGGAGGAACGGGCGGAAGAATACGCCATCGTTACCATATCACAGCGCAGATGGGCGGAAAGACAGGAACTACAAACCGCAATTCCGATGCCTGGTTTATGGCTGTCACTCCATCGCTTGTCTCTGGTTGCTGGGTCGGCGGTGAGGACCGTGACATCCATTTCGACTCAATGGCTTGGGGACAAGGCGCGACAATGGCGCTCCCTATCTACGCTTACTTCATCAAGAAGGTCTATCGAGACGGAATGCTGCCTTACAGCCAGGATGAGACATTCGATATTCCTGCCGATTTCAATCCTTGCGACAAAGCTGATGCCGATGATTTCTCTGCCATTGAGGATGTGTATGAGTAGGAAATAAAAGCAACCAACTTCGCAAATTAAAAAAAATAAGCCCCTCAGTCCCCACTCTGTCGTGTGGAAGATGGTTTTGTTGTTTCGTGGTTTTGTTGTTTAGTTGATTGACTATATTGCAGGAGTTTACTACAAGACAACAAAACAACAAGACAACAAAACAACAAGACAACAAAACAACAAGACAACAAAACAACAAAACAACAAAACAATTTATTGATGTTCTATTGCTGATTGTCAGCTTGGTAGATACTTGCGATACTTCCGTAACAACATAAAAAGAGTTGAACAATGAAGGTCTTTAAACGACAATCACTGTTCAACTCTTTTTTTTATTTTGCCTTCTCAGAAAATGTGAAGAATCGTTTTGCCATCCTTCATCGTCTGTTTCGCAATGAAGAAGTGACGTTTCATCATTTTCTTTGCCTTTTTGCAATGCAAAAGAATCTGTTCGGCGTTATCCTCTTGCTCTATTTTCCCTGATAAGGGACGGAGAGTTAGAGGTAATTCCTCAGATATTGCGCTGTATATGAAGCATCACATTCAGCCACTTCCTCAGGAGTGCCTTTGCAGACAATCGTTCCGCCCTTTTCTCCGCCTTCCGGACCGATGTCTATGATGTGGTCGGCACACTTGATTACGTCCATATTATGCTCCACGATAAGGACTGTATGGCCTCGCTCTATCAATGCGTCAAAAGCGTGAAGCAGGCGCTTGATGTCGTGGAAATGCAGTCCGGTGGTAGGTTCGTCAAAGATGAACAGTGTAGGCTGCTGGCGCTCCTGCGAGATGAAATAAGCGAGTTTGACGCGCTGGTTCTCACCGCCTGAGAGGGTGGAAGATGATTGTCCCAACTGGATGTAGCCGAGTCCTACTTCCTCCAGCGGAGCAAGCTTGTGGACTATTGCTTTCAATGTCGTCCTGTTTGCCTTGTCCGTCTCTATGTGTGAGGAGAAGAAGGCAATCGCTTCGCTGACAGTCATTTCGAGCACATCGTTGATGTTCTTTCCATCATACTTCACTTCGAGCACTTCCCGCTTGAATCTCTTTCCGTGGCAGGACTCACAAGTGAGCACAAGGTCTGCCATAAACTGCATCTCGATGGTCACCACTCCTGCGCCTTTACATTCCTCGCATCGTCCTCCATCGGTGTTGAAGGAGAAATGCTGCGCCGTGATATTGGTCTGTTTGGAAAGCGGTTGGACTCCAAACAGCTGGCGAATGGCGTCGTAAGCCTTGATGTAAGTGGCGGGATTGCTGCGTGTGCTCTTGCCTATCGGATTCTGGTCCACCATCTCCACGTGCTTTATCTCTTTCCAGTCGCCTTCCAGAGCCTTGTATTCGCCTGGAATGTCAGCCACTTCGTCGAGGTGACGCTTGAGGGCAGGGTAGAGAATGCCTTTGACAAGGGATGACTTTCCCGATCCGCTGACTCCTGTCACGACCGTCATGCAGTTGAGCGGAAACTCCACATCAATGCCTTTGAGATTGTTCATGCGGGCACCTTTGATGATGATGGAGCGGTTCCACATCCTTCGGCTTTCGGGCACAGGAATTTTCTCAACGCCAGTGAGATACTCCACGGTGTGGGATTTCGGATATTTCTTGAGGGATTCCACAGTGATGTCCGAGGCTTTACCCTCAAATACTATTTCTCCACCATTGGTTCCAGCGTCAGGTCCCACGTCGATGAGATAGTCTGCCGCGCGGAGAATGTCTTCATCATGCTCCACTACGACGACGGTGTTGCCTATCTTCTTCAGTTTTTGCAGGACGGAGATAAGTTTCTCGGTATCGCGGCTGTGCATTCCGATGGAAGGTTCGTCAAGAATGTAAAGTGAACCTACGAGGGAAGAACCCAATGAAGTGGTGAGATTGATTCGCTGGCTTTCACCTCCTGAAAGCGTGTTGCTCGGACGGTTGAGAGTAAGATATCCGAGTCCTACGTCCAGGAGAAAACCTATTCTGCTGTTGATTTCAGTGAGCAATCTCTTTGCCACCTTGCTCTCGCTGTCGTTAAGTTGCAGATTGTCAAACCATTCTTTCAGTTTGACGATAGGCATATCCACGAGTTCGGTGATGCTTTTCCCACCCACTTTCACGTAGGTGGCTTCCTTCTTCAGTCGAGTTCCGTGGCAGTCAGGGCAGAAAGTCTTTCCTCTGTAGCGTGCCATCATGACGCGATACTGTATCTTGTATTGGTTTTCCTTCACCATCTCGAAGAACCGGTCTATGCAGACCTTGCGCAGTGATCGGTCGGAAGGAAGTCCGTGCCAAAGCCATTTGCGGTATTTGTCCTGCAGTTCGAAGTATGGAGTGAAGATAGGGAAATTGTCTTTCTCAGCCCTTCGTATGAATTCTGTGCGCCATTCGCCCATTTTCTCTCCGTTCCAGCATTTCACGCAACCGTCGTAAACGCTGAGCGATGTGTCTGGAATGACCAGTTTCTCGTCGATTCCCATTACATTTCCGAATCCTTGACAAGTGGGGCAGACGCCTACAGGCGAATTGAAAGCGAAGAGATTATCGCTTATTTCCTCGAATGTCATTCCGTCAGCTTCAAGCTTTGTGGAGAATTCGAAGATGATGTTAGCAGGGAGGAAACAGAGACGACAAGTGCCTCCGCCTTCATAGAAAGCGGTTTCAGCAGAGTCTGTGAGTCGGGAAATGGTGTCTTTCGAGTCGTCGCACGACATTCTGTCGATGATAATATGAATGCCGTGGCTGTTGTTATCCTTCAGTTCTTCAGGGTGTGAATCGATGTAATCGTTGATGCTGCACATCGTATTGTCCACGAAGATTCGTGAATAGCCTTGCTGTTGCTGCATTTCAAGCTGCCGTCCGAGTGTCCTGTCCTTTGGCAGGATGAGCGGAGCAAGGAGCAGAAACCTTGTGCCTTTGGTAAATTCCAGCATCTTGTCGATGACATCCTGAACGGTATGTTTCTTCACCTCCTCATTGCTTATGGGAGAGAAGATATGTCCTATGCGGGCATAGAGCAGTCTGAGGTATTCGTAAATCTCGGTCGATGTGCCGACGGTACTTCTCGGATTGCGGCTTATTACCTTCTGCTCAATGGCGATGGCAGGCGGAAGTCCTTTGATGAAATCGCATTCCGGTTTGCTCATTCTGCCCAGGAACTGGCGGGCATAGGACGACAGGCTCTCTACGTATCGGCGCTGACCTTCAGCATAGAGAGTGTCGAAAGCAAGTGAAGATTTCCCCGATCCGCTCACGCCGGCGATGGCGATGAATCGGTCTCGGGGAATATCTATACTTACATTCTTTAGATTATTGGCGCGTGCGCCTTTAATTTGAATGTACAAGTGTCTTATGATTTTATAAGTGGCAGGGAATTAGGCTGTTGTGTAATAATGCCTATTGCCTTGCTTCAAGTCCCGACTATGTAAGATACTGGTCGCTGATACTTTCGTTGTTGATGACGCGGCGAATGGTCTCGGCAAACATATCAGCCACGCTGAGCTGCTTGACCTTGGCGCAACGTTGGGTGTAAGGGATGGAGTCTGTGAAGACAATCTCCTCAAGAGCGGAATTCTGCACGCGTTCACTTGCTGGACCTGACATTACGCAGTGGCTTGCGCAAGCGCGTACGCTGCGGGCTCCAGCCTCCTTCATCACGTCAGCAGCCTTGGTGATAGTGCCGGCCGTGTCCACCATGTCGTCCACGATGATTACGTCCTTGCCTTTCACGTCACCGATGATCTGGATGCTCTCCACTACGTTTGCGCGAGCACGTGTCTTGTTACAGAGCACCAGTGGGCAGTCGAGATAATTGGCAAATGTCTTGGCACGCTTAGCGCCACCTGCGTCAGGGCTGGCAATTACAGGATTCTCAAGATTGAGACTTGCGAGATAAGGAAGCAGTACGCCGGAACCATAGAGGTGGTCCACAGGAACATCAAAGAATCCCTGAATCTGGTCAGCATGCAGATCCATGGTGATCAGTCGGTCGATGCCAGCCACGCTGAGAAGGTCAGCGATGAGCTTGGCGCCGATGCTTACGCGTGGCTTGTCCTTTCTGTCCTGTCTTGCCCATCCGAAGTAAGGCATTACAGCATTGATTTGTCTTGCAGAAGCACGCTTTGCAGCGTCAATCATCAGGAGGAGCTCCATGAGATTGTCAGAGTTAGGGAATGTGCTCTGCACGAGGAATACGTCGCGTCCGCGGATACTTTCTTCGTAAGAAACTGCGAACTCTCCATCAGAGAAATTGGTAATCTGCAGCTGGCCGAGAGGGCAGCCGAGGCTTGCACATATCTTTTCTGCAAGATATTTCGATGCAGTGCCTGAGAATACCATGAATGGGTTTGGATTATTCATTACGATATGAATTTTGTTGGATTATTGTTGGATGTTGGATATGCTTTACCAATTTTCTTCAAGGCAGGACACGTCAGTGCCTTCACCTTATTATATAAAACGCACAGCCGGGGATTATGGTTCTGTCTGTTCTCGGGGGAAAACCTTAGCCTACAGCCTTTTTCAGTTTGCGGAAATGCTCCAGCAGCGCTTTGAAGTCCATCTCGTGCTGGATGCGGAAGCGATTCCACAAGTCACCACAGATACATATGCCACCGAATCCTAATTCCTTGGCGTATGCGATGTTTTCGAGGCTCATGCCACCTAAGGCATAGACGTGCTTGTCAATCAGTCCCTTGTCTCTCGCAACCTCCATTTCCTGGATGGAGAGAGAGGCTTTCGTCTTGTCGTGAAGCCCGTCAAAGAGGGAATGGAGAAATACGTAGTCGCAGTTCTTCTTCATCTCTTTCAGGTCAGAGATCTGAGTGGTGCTTCGCGTGATGTGTCTTCTGAATCCTTCCGGGACTGGCTCTGCAGGGTCGTCTATATGTATGCCATGCAGGTCGTATTCATTCTTAAGGTAATAATGCTCATGCACTCTTATCTTGTCGTAACAATAATTTGGAAGAAGGGAGAGCAGCCTTTCACAATAGACAGGCTCCGAATTGGGCTTGTGCAGATGCAGCGTGTCCAGTCCTTCCTCGAAGAGTGCACTGAGTATTTTGTCTTCTTCGACAAAAAATGCCGGTTGAGTCAATATAGCGAGTTTCATTCTTCTGTTTTCAAATTTTAATGCAAAAGTAATAAAAAAAGGAGACACCACCAACCTTTCCTCTCTATTTTTTATTTTTTCACTAAAATAATGTCCTGGCAAGGCACTTTCTTCCAGTCGAACTCATGCAATGCTTCACGCAGGCTGAGTGCTTCCATCCGGTCGGTTATTCCGGCGTGGAAAGCCAGCATTCCGATTATTTCCTCCGCTTTGCAGTTCTGGCGTATGATTCCCATGTCCATGCTTTTGTCGCGCTTGCAGAGCCTTTGCCCCGCATCATTGCAAAGCAGCGGATGATGGATGAATGTGGGTGATGAAGTGTCCAGAAGGCTGTACAGGTAGATCTGCTGGGCAGACGAGAGCAGGAGGTCCCTTCCCCTGACCACTTCCGTCACTCCCATCAGCGCATCATCTACCACCACTGCCAACTGGTAAGCCCAGGCTCCGTCCTTCCTTCTCAGGGCGAAGTCACCGCAATGCCGCGCGAGATTCACCGCCTGCGGTCCGTAATGCCCGTCCGTGAAACTGATTTTCCTGTCCGGGACGTACAGCCTCACCGTGCTTCCTTCTTCATCTGTGGCAGGAGAATGGACGGGATGAAGCTGGAATGGATTGAGGGTGTCCAGACCGTTGAGATGGTCCGGGCGGCAGGTGCCTTGATAGACTATGCGTCCGTCGCTCTCATGCGGTGCTTGCGTGGCCATTATCTCCGCTCTCGTGCAATGGCATGGATAGGTGATTCCTTTCTCTCTGAGCATGGAGAGATAATGCTCATAGATATCGTTTCTCAGGCTCTGCACGTATGGACCGTTGACGCCCCGCTGCTCGGTGCCCCCTTCATCCCAATCGAAGCCGAGCCATTTGAGGTCATCCTCCAGTTGCAGAGCGTATTCCATCCTGCATCTTTGCGGGTCGAGGTCTTCTATGCGCAGAAGCCATGTCCCGCCCTTGCTCTTCGCTGAAAGCCATGAGAGGAAAGCGGCATACGCATTGCCCAAGTGCATCCGCCCGGATGGAGAGGGGGCGAATCGTCCTTTTATATTTTCGTGTGACATGAATTCCTTACTTGTAAATACGCCACAAAGTTAATGCTAATTATTGGTTTTTCCCCTTTTTTCATGTAAAATAAGGCGCATCACATAAAGTTTTATGAAAAAAAACACTGAAAAACGAATAATTCCATTACCTTTGTATCTTGAAAATGACAATCCGCCCCGCCTTCACCATGAGACCGAGGGGGCATCAAGTAGGTGAAATTATAATTGTTTTTATATATATAATGAAGAAATATTGTTTAGACCTCAACGTAAAGTCGGTGGAACATATCAACGAAAAGTATGTCCTGCTGCGTCTTGCGTCTCCCGATACGCTTCCGGAGATGATGCCTGGACAGTTTGTCGAAGTGAGAGTCGATGGCTCGCAGACCACCTTCCTCAGACGTCCTATATCTATAAATAATGTGGACCGCGGGACCAACGAGCTTCATCTGCTCATAGCCTGCATCGGTGACGGCACCCGCAAGCTCGGCAAACTCAATTCCGGCGACACCGTCAATGTGATGCTCCCGCTCGGCAACGGCTTCACCATGCCTCAATCGCCTGAATGCAAGCATCTCCTTGTAGGCGGCGGAGTAGGCGTTGCGCCTCTGCTCTATCTGGGATATGAAATCAGGAAGATGGGCGGAGTGCCTTATTTTCTCCTCGGAGCACGCTCAAGGAAGGACCTCCTCCTCATGGAAGAATTCCAGAAGGTGGGCAAGGTGTTCGTCACTACCGAGGACGGCACTGAGGGCGAGAAGGGATTCGTCACCAATCATTCCATCCTCGACAAGGAGCGTTTCGACATGATCAGCACATGCGGTCCGAAACCGATGATGATGGCTGTGGCACGTTACGCCAAGAAGGCTGGAATAGCCTGTGAAGTGAGCCTCGAAAACAAGATGGCCTGCGGAGTGGGTGCCTGCCTCTGCTGTGTGGAAGATACCACAGAGGGACATGTGTGTGTATGTAAAGAAGGTCCGGTAATAAACATCGATAAGTTGAAATGGCAAATTTAAGCGTTAATATTGGTAATCTCAACCTGAAGAATCCCGTGATGACAGCATCCGGCACCTTCGGTTATGGCATTGAGTTTCAGGATTTCGTGGATCTCGAACAGATAGGCGGAATCATCGTGAAGGGAACCACTCTCCAGCATCGTGAGGGCAATCCTTACCCACGCATGGCGGAGACGGCGCAGGGTATGCTCAACTGTGTCGGACTGCAAAACAAAGGCGTGGACTATTTCTGCAAGAATATCTATCCGCAGATAAAGGACATCGACACGCAGATGATCGTCAATGTCAGCGGAAATTCTCCTGAAAACTATGCTGAATGCGCCGCACGCGTCAATGAACTGGAAAACATCCGCGCCATCGAGCTAAACATCTCATGCCCTAATGTGAAGTCGGGAGGAATGGCTTTCGGTGTTACTTGCGAAGGCGCGGCAAGCGTGGCGCGTGAAGTAAGAAGGAAATATGACAAGACTCTCATCGTCAAACTGTCTCCTAACGTGACTGACATCACGGAGATAGCCCGTGCTGTAGAAGCGGAAGGCGCTGACTCCGTGTCGCTCATCAACACTCTCATGGGCACGAGCATCGACATCGAGAAGCGCTGCTTCAACCTCTCCATCGGCACTGGCGGACTTAGCGGTCCTTGCGTAAAGCCTGTTGCGCTCCGCATGGTCTATCAGGTGGCCAAAGCGGTGAAGATTCCTGTAGTGGGTCTGGGCGGCATTGCTTCCGCCACGGATGCCATTGAGTTTCTCATGGCTGGAGCCACGGCAATAGAAATCGGTACTGCAAACTTCCTCGACCCAGCCATTACCGTCAAGGTGAAGGACGGTATCAACGAGTGGCTCGACTCCCACGGCTGCTCCTCCGTGCAGGAAATCATCGGAGTGGTTTAGTGGGCTTGTTGTCTTGTTGTCTTGTTGTTTCGTTGTTTGGCGTCCCGATGGAAAACCACC
>OQVL01002896.1_pt1 | contig 10483 bp, 10 predicted proteins | sample 1691501 | NCBI WGS metagenome assembly OQVL01 (sample SAMN03418253, study PRJEB22391) | human gut metagenome | biome: human-gut; feature: organic feature; material: feces | host: Homo sapiens | place: Tanzania | collected 2013-01
AATTCGTCGAGGATGAACCTCACATGAACAGGCAGCCGCCCGCCGTACACATCGTCGGCCTTATCGCACAGCAGATTTGTGAGCTGGGATTGCAGAATGGCAATGACAAAGTTAAAGGTTGAATCGGTGTCGCTCATAATGAGGAACAGCGCCGTTTTCTTATCTCCAATGGTATCAAGCTCCATTTCGTCATACGCCATCAGGTCGCGCAGCTCTTTGATGTCAAAGGGTGCAAGCCGTGCGCCGCAGGAAATCAAGATGCTCTTGGCGGTTTTTCCCGCAGCCAATTTGTATTTGCGGTACTGCTTCACGGCAAAATGCTCCGGCTCGCGTTCCTCCAATCGGTCAAACAGAAGATCCACGGGATTTTTATAATCCTCGTCGTCCTCGCGGGTGTCGCTGGCATTTATCATGTCAAGCAGGGTGATGAAGTTCTTTTCTTCCTCCGGCGCTTCGTAGTGGATATAGCCGATCAGCGCCGTATAATAAAGACGCTCCGCTTTCACCCAAAAATCTTCGGTGCTTTGTGCGCCCTCGCCCTTGGTATTGACAATGATGGTGTTGACCAACTTCAAAATGTCTTTCTCCGTGCGCAAATACGCAAAGGGGTTGTAGTGCATACTCTTGGAAAAGTTGATAGTGTTGAGAACGGCAATGCGGTATTTTGCCCGCTGCAAAAGCTGTCCCACTTCGCAAATCAGGCTGCCTTTGGGGTCAGTAATGACATACGAACTGTGAAGCTGCATGATATTGGGCTTGCAGAAAAAACGTGTCTTTCCGCTGCCAGAGCCGCCGATGACAAGAATATTCTTGTTTCTTGCGTTCTTCGGGTCTTTGGGGCGGTTGGACATCATCAGCCGTTCCGTCTGCGTCAGCAGCACATTGTTGTCAAAGACAGGATCAATGAACGGCTTGATGTCTGCCGCTGTACCCCAACGTGCCGTGCCGTACTCCATGCCCTTGCGGTATTTTTTGGCGTTCTTTTGCTTGGAGTAGACCACCAGCCGGATAATCACGGCTGCGGCAAGCCCAATCAGCAGATCGCTGGGATGGAAGCTGGGGGCGGCGCTGGCAAAGGCAGCGGAGAAGCCCTGCCCGATATGCAGCAGCTTTGCAGATATATCCACACCCTGCGCCAGCCGGAACGCCTGTCCGACCTTTCCAAACAGATAGACAAAGGCAAGATATGGGAGATGGAGTATGATTTGCTTTTTGATTTCCGGCTTCATCGGTCGATCCCCCTGTCCATATTTTTCACCTTGTCCCGCTTGGCGGTCTGCGCGGCTTCGGCTTTCTTCTCGGCAAGGTCGCGCCGCACAGAGGGCTTGCGCTCCTTGTCCAGCTTTTTCTTGGAAAACTCCCGAAACGCTGCCGTCAGCACGTCCGCGTCCCGTCCCTTGAAAAACACAAGGTATCGGTCATCTGCCTTTTTCAGCGCAAAGTCAATGCCGTATTTCTTCGCCGTGCTTTCAAAGGCTTTGATATTCGCATCGGTGATTTCGATATTGGAAACGCCTGTGCCATGCCGCATAAGCTGTTTCAGCGTTTGCTTGCCGCGATGGGGCGTGTCCCTTGCCTTGCGGTAGAGCTGCAAGAGCTTCCGCAGCGCGGCTTGCAGCACCTTTCCGTCCAGCTTTGCCGTCTTGATTGCAAGGGCAATCGTCTTTCGGGTCACTTCTTCCTGCAACGGTTATCACTCCTTTCGATTTTTCTGCCGCAGTCAGGGCGGGCGCACCCGCCAGATCAGCCATATTCTCATAGGCTCTCGTCCGGCGAACAGGAATAGTCCGGGATGCCTGATTTCGGCTTGCCCCAATCAGGGCTTGCCATGTCGTGAGCGACGAGGGCGGTATAGTAGTTGTCGATGGTAGACGGAGCGTTGAACAGCACCGCCCGCAGATATTGCTTGATGTTGCGGATCTTCGTGGTGTTCTCCCGCATACAGTCCATGACAAACTCGATGTGGCTGCTGTTCAGCTTCAAGAATTTACTCTTTACCAGCTCGGCGGGGTAATCGTCGCCAGCGATGCGGAGCGTCTTTCGCGCAGAGCAGACAGTTTCCAGCATAAGGTCTACGATCTCGTCCAAACGCTCCTTGTCCATTTTCGGGTCCTGCGTGAGCGTGTCATACTCGATATTCTCCATGATGATTTCACGGTAAATATCTACGGCACTCTGTTTGAACGCTTCCGTTCCTTTCCGTTCCGGCGCAGCCCTGCAAGGTGAGGGGTCAGGGGAAAGGATAGGAAAGGAATCGGTATTTGATAGATCTGTAATTGATTTTTCTTTCTTTGATAAGTTAGTTCTTGATCTATCTTTATTTAATTGCGTTGGATTTTCCGACGTCGGATTATCCGTTGTCGGATTTTCCAACATCGGTTTACCCGGTATTGGATTTTCCAACATCGGCTGCGGCTGCTCATAGATGGTGTATTCGATAGCAGTCATTTTGCCTTTTTCATCGCGTCCCTGCCGCCGCAGGATATATCCGGCTTTTTCAAGCTCCCATACGGCGGTGCGGATCGCGTCGATGCTCTCACGGTTGATATGGGACAGCCCTGCGAGGGTGTAGTCCCAATCCTCCGGCAGGGACAGCATTTGCGACAACAGCCCCTTGGCTTTCAAGGTCAGCTCCTTGTTTCGCAGATGGTGGTTTGACATGACGGTGTACCCGCTGTTGCGCTCCACCCGAAATACTGCCATAGGTTATCAGCTCCTTTCGCTCACTTCGCCGTGCCGCGCCGGAGGGCGGTCAGCTTGCCCGGCTCATACGGACATTCCGCGTACACACAGAACTGGTACTTCCAATGCGGACGGTAAAAGTGACAGGTATTGCAATCCTCACAGTCGGCACAGCCGCCGTTTTCGTAGCGGTCAAAGCCGGGCTTTCCCCGCATGAGCATTTCAAACGCACGGCTGCTGCCGTTCGTAAAGTACATTGTGGCTGCACCTCCTCTCAGATTTGGGCAGAAAAAAACGCCGTAGACTTTTCTCAAAATCTACGGCGTGGGCGTATGCGAAAAGGGATGCTGCCTTGCGGTAACATCCCTTTTGACGCTTGGTTATTCAATTTTTGAGCTAACCTGTTTGCCCTCTGCCCTTAAAAGCGTTGATTTTACTGGGTTTCTGCTTGTTTTCCTATGTCAACGCTCTTTATGGCAGTCTTTTGAATACAGTTATGCTATGATCACTTTACAGCAAATATCTCTCCGTTGCTGAGATATGCTGTTCTCTCTCCCAAGGTGAAAATATCCTGAGCATGGATATTCTCAAAGGCGGTACTGAGTATTTTAAGCTCCCTGCGGCACTTTTCCCTTTTCTTCTCGGAAGCTATCTCGGGAAGCAGGAACTTTACTGTTCCGTCCGCATAAAGTACTCCTATGCCGAACAGTCCCCCATATAGCTTTACAGGCGGATTTTCCTTTCCGCAAAGCGTATATTTTGCCACAGTCTCGCACTTTTTGTCGGTTATCTTTGTCTTGATTATGCCATATCCATCTTTCAGTCCGCAGAGATAATATGCAAATCCGCCGAAAACGCACACGTCGTAAATGTCTTCGTATGTTTTTTCAAAGCTGTAAAAGTCCCCGTCCTCCGAGTGCATAAGGAATGAGCGGTGATCCTCCGTTATTACTGCCGCAAAGGAAGCTTTTCCCAGTGGCAGGCATTTTTTCACCGAGACCTCCGCCGCAGAAAATCCGCCGTCGGTATTTTCCGCATCGCATATATCGCTGCCTGTTATCTCGATAAGCGCCCCCAGGCTGACGGTCTTTTCTATCTCCCCTGAGCTGCCGCAGACGTACATCAGGCAGTCGGAGAAAATGTGGAACTTTCCGTTCATTGAGCATATATATTCGGGGTCGGTAAGTCCGCAGAAAACAGGCTCCTTTGATTTATCGGAATAGACCATAACTCCGCCCTTGTCGGCGATGAAGAACATTCCGCTTTCCGACACCTCGGCACCTATTACGCCTGAGGGGCAGCGGAATTCCTGCACCTGTATATTCTGTGATGCTTCATCGGTCACTTCCGAGAGCATATATGCACGGCAGTCCTTTTCAGCGCCGAATATAACGGCGGCAGATCTGCGGTCGTTATCCGAGCAGACAAGTCTGGGGGATCTGTCTGTATCCACACGCACAGCTTCCGCTGCTCTGAGCTTTTCCGCTGGTCTGGGCTTTGTTGCATTCTCACGGCTTGCAGGCTTTTCGGAGCTTTTTTTGCTTTTTGTTGCAGGCTGAGCCTTTTGCTGAGCCTTTTTCTGCGTGCCTGAAGTCTGAGCCGATGTGAGCGCAGCGCCTGCGGCACCGGCAGCAGCACCCGCACCTGCGGCGGCTGTACAAAGTAGAGCGATATCCTTAGCTTTCATAACATTTCCTTTCGTATAATTTCAGTCATATCTTCGGGCATATCCGCCGAAACGGTGATATTTTCACCGCTTACGGGGTGTATAAAGCTCATTTTTCCGCAGTGAAGCGCCTGACGGGCTATAAGCTTTCGGCTTCCGCCGTACATATCGTCCCCTGCCAGGGGGTGGTTTATATGGGAAAGATGCACTCTTATCTGGTGGGTGCGGCCTGTTTCAAGGCGTATTTCCAGCAGGGTGCAGTTATTCATATATTTCAGCGGCTTTATTACAGTGACTGCATTTTTTCCGTCGGGACGGACTTCACGCATTATCACCGAGCCGTCGGCACGGCCTATGGGCAGGTCTATTCTCTGCGGTTCTGAGACGATTCCCTCACAGACGGCATAATACACCTTTTCGGTGACGGTCATATCCGCTCCCAGCTTATTTTTGGCGGCGATGCACAGCCCCGAGGTGTCCTTATCCAGCCTGTTGACTGCACGGAACGGCATATCAAACTGCGCCGCAAAGACGTTTTCCAGCGTATCGTCATAATGCCCGTGGGAACGGTGGACTGCCATGCCTGCGGGCTTATTGTAGATGATAAGGTCGCTGTCCTCATACACCGTGGGCACGGTTATTTCACGGTTGGGCACAATATCGTTCCCGCTGCCCATGGGGATTTTAAGAAGAATTTTGTCCCCTGCAAAGGCCTTGTCTATAGTGCGGCAAAGCTCGCCGTTTCGGGTAATGCCGCCTTCGGTACGCTTCATTGCAACAATGAGCCGCCGTGAAAAGCCCCGCTTTTTAAGCAGGGCTTCAAGTGTGTTTTCGCTTTCGCAGATAATTTCCAGCTCTCTGAACTTATCCAACAGGCATATTCTCCTTTTGCTTCTGCTCGTTTTCGATGCTTTCGGGAGTTATCTCCGAGTTTATCTGCTCAATGCTGTCATTTATGAACACAGCAGAGGTCATATACAGATATGGGATAAGCGCCAGCACGGGAAAGCCTGCGATACTGATGACATACCAGCCTATGAAAGAGGCGTAAAGCATCATCATATATGCGTATTTTTTGGAAACTATCTTTTTGCTGAGTTTTATGATATTGTCCGCACCCGCATCGGGATTATCCGCCAGAAGATAGCCCACGGGGACATACTGCATTCCCGAAATAAGGAAGAACAGGATAAGTCCGCCGCATACCACTGCACAGCCGACTTTTATAAGGAAAGCGCCAGTATCAGACAGTGTGTATGTAAGCAGCTTTTTGGTGATCGATATTGTTACCGCCATGCAGGCTGCCGAGACTATTGCGGGAGTGAGCCTGCGCATATCGGTTATGACCTTGAGCTTTATAAGGCTCAGGGCATATTCGGTGGAACGGTAGCCCGCAAACACCGATGATACGGGCATCACATTTTTCTCCGCTGCGTGCCAGTAATACCAGCGTATTCCCAGCATAAGGGGTGCGGTGCTGATGTAATATATGAGTATGAGTATAACCGAGCCGATGATAAAATTGGGCGGGAACGAATTGAACTTCGGCAGGATACTTCCCGTCTGCAAAGCGCCTGTTATTATGCCAAGCAGCATTATCACCGCATACAGGAGCAGGAAAAGTCCCATCTGCAAAAGCGATATGAACGCTGCCTCCGCCCAGCACTTGCGGAAAAGCTCGGACGAACGTTTTTTCAGATCACGAATCCCCGTCATCGCTGCCATAATCGAACAAAGCCTCCCCGGCGTCGTTGTATCCCACAGCCTGATAGCCCGGGATCTTTCCAAGAATTTCAAAGCAGTAGCTCTGCTGCCACATCTGAGCCGTTACCATTATCTCGTAGCCGTGACCTACGGGGCAGGCAAATTCCATGGGCTTCATTTTGGGCAGACCAAAGCAGGACATCATATTCATAAGGATACCCGAATGGGTCATAACGCCTGCGTGGGTAACGCCCTCGTTCATCATATCAAGGATAATGGCGTTAAGTGCTGTATAGCAGCGCACCATCATATTTCTGAGGCTCTCGCCGTTGGGCGGAGGATTGTCAAGACCGCCTTTGAGCCATTTTTTGTAGCTGTCCAGATTAACAAGATCCTCGGCTTTGAGGCCCTCAAAGATGCCGAAATCCATTTCTCTCAGGTCATCGACCTCGGTAAGCTCACGGTCGGGGAAGAGTATCTCCGCCGATTGAACTGCTCTTTCAAGGGGGCTGGTATAGACCTTCTGTACCTTGGGGTACTCATGGGTCTCATACAGCTCCTTGAGCTGAGCCTTGCCCGCTTCGGAAAGGGGCAGGTCGGTCTTGCCTATATATATACCTTTTTCGTTTGCCTCGGTGCGTCCGTGGCGCAGGATACTTATTCTATAGCCTTTCAAGTGATTACATTCCTTTCAAAAATGTAGTTATATTTATTATAGCACATTGCGGCGAGGATTTCAACAGGTTATTTAAAAATGGCTGCTGCGCCGAACCCGTTGTCCCCTATTGAACATTTCATAAAAACGTGGTATAATAAGCAATAAGCAACCGAAACATATCGGCATACACAGGCAAAATAAGGAGATGTTATTATGACTGAAATAGATCTTATCACAGGTATCCTCGGCTCGGGAAAAACCACTTTTATCAGGAAATATGCCCGCCACCTTATCGACAGCGGCAAGAAGATCGCCATTCTCGAAAATGACTTCGGTGCTGTTAATGTTGATATGATGATACTCCGGGACCTTAAATGCGACAGCTGCCAGCTGGAAATGATATCGGGCGGCGGCGACCCCGACTGCCACAAGCGCCGTTTCAAGACCCAGCTCATCGCCCTCGGTATGCAGCACTTTGACCGTGTTATAATGGAGCCTTCGGGTATTTTTGATATGGACGAGTTCTTTGACACCCTTTATGAGCCGCCCATTGACAACTGGTTCAGAATAGGCAACATCTTCTCTGTTGTAGATGCACAGCTGGAGGATACTCTTTCCGATCAGATGGAATATCTGCTTGCTTCCGAGGCTTCCTGCTGCGGAAAGCTGCTTATGAGCAAGGTGAGCACCATTCCCGCAGACAAGCTCAGCCGGCGTGAGGAGAGCATCATTGCCCACCTGAACCGCTCCCTTGAATATATCGGCTGCCGCAGGCGTTTTTCCTCTGCCGATATGGTAACAAGGGAATGGGACGCTCTTACGGCTGATGATATGAACGAACTTATGACCTCGGGCTACCGCAGCGAAAGCTATGTGAAAATGTTCAGCCAGGAGGATATCCGCAGCATGACCCATTATTTCATGCACATAAGGATAAAGGAAGCTCTGCTGCCCCAGGTGATAAAAGGCATTTTCGCAGATGAAAAGTGCGGACATATCTACCGCATAAAGGGCTTCACCCAGAACGACAAGGGCGGCTGGCTGAAAATAAACGCTCTTTCGGACAAGCTGGAGATCGCCCCCATTGATGACGGTCAGACCGTATTTATCGTAATCGGCGACAACGTTGACCGTGCTCAGGTGGATAAGCACTTTACAGAATACAACACCGACCCCGAATATGTTTCTATATAAGTAAAGGAATGATTATATGTGTACAGCCGCTTCTTATAAGACCGACGACTTTTATTTCGGCAGAACTCTCGATTATGAAATGTCCTACGGCGAGGAGATAGTTATTATGCCAAGAAACTTCCCCCTGAAATTCAGGCACATTGGGGAGCTTTCCGAGCATTACGCCATCATCGGAACCGCTCATGTGGCAGGTGGCTGTCCCCTGTTTTATGACGGTGCCAACGAAAAGGGTCTTGCCATGGCAGGACTGAATTTTGTGGGCAACGCATATTATTTTGATAATGCCGACAAAAAGGATAATATCCCCCAGTTTGAGTTTATCCCATGGATACTGAGCAAATGCGCCGACCTTGCAGAAGCAAAGGCGCTTCTGGGCAGGATAAACATTACAAACGAGCCGTTCAGCCCTCAGCTTCCCACTGCACAGCTCCACTGGATAATTGCGGACAAAACAGGCTCGATAGTTGTGGAATCCGTAAAGGACGGGCTGAAAATATATGACGACCCTGTGGGAGTGCTAACCAACAATCCACCTTTCGACAGGCAGCTTTTCAACCTTAATAACTATATGCACCTGTCACCAAAGGATCCCAGCAACACATTCTCCGATGCCCTTGACCTTACGGCCTACAGCCGTGGAATGGGCGGATTGGGGCTTCCGGGAGACCTGTCATCACAGTCAAGATTTGTCCGCTGTGCATTCGTGAAGATGAACTCCCGCTCTGGCAGCGGCGAGGCTGAAAGCGTCAGCCAGTTCTTCCATATCCTCGGCTCGGTAGATCAGCAAAGGGGCTGCTGCGAAGTAAAGGGCGGATATGAGATAACCATTTACACCGCCTGCTACAACGCCGACAAGGGAATATATTATTACACCACCTACGACAATCATCAGATAACCGCCGTGAAGCTCCACAGCGAGAACATCGACAGCACAGAGCTTATAAGCTATCCTATGCTCACAGGCGAGCATATTCTGGAGCAAAACTGATATCGGGAGGAGAAAAGAAATGAAAGTTCTTATCATCAACGGCAGTCCGAGAGTAAACGGCAACACCTCTGTTGCCGTGCGTGAAATGGAAAAGGTCTTTGCGGAAGAGGGCGTGGAGACCGAAGTTGTGCAGGTAGGCAACAAGGATATCCGTGGCTGTATTGCCTGCGGATACTGCGGTGAAAACGGCAAGTGCGTGTTCAACGACATTGTGAACGAGCTTGCACCCAAGTTCGAGGAAGCAGACGGCCTTGTTGTGGCAAGCCCCGTTTATTACGCTTCCGCCAATGCGACACTTATCGCCTGTCTTACAAGGCTGTTTTACAGCACTCACTTTGACAAGAGCATGAAAGTGGGTGCAAGCGTAGTCTGTGCAAGGCGTGGGGGCTGCTCCGCAACCTTTGACGAGCTGAACAAGTTCTTTACCATTTCCAATATGCCTATTGCTTCCAGCCAGTACTGGAACAGCATACACGGCAGAGAACAGGGTCAGGCGGAGATGGACGAAGAGGGCAAGCAAACCATGAGGGTGCTTGCAAGGAACATGAGCTTCCTTATGAAGAGCATTGCGCTGGGAAAAGAGAAATATGGGCTTCCCGAAAAGGAAGAACATCTCTGGACGCATTTTATAAGATAATATTTTATAATATAAAATGCAAAAGCCATAGAAGGATCCGGCTATTCTTCTATGGCTTTTTTGTTTGCAGTCAAGCGGACTTATAAAAGTCAGCACAAATGAGGGCAAGGTAAAGGGTTTAGGAAGTCCATTGAGGGCGGAGCCATTTGGTCGCCCTTGCCGCAGTGGTAAACTACAGTTACCTGCGTAACCCGTTTGCTGACGGATACAGTAATTAAGCCTATAACAGACAATATAACAAATCCCCACCGCAGAGCCAAGCAAAACAAACAGCAGATACTCGATATCTAAACGCCAGACCACAAATGAGAGGGGCGGCGGTGAAAGGCACGAAACAATATTCAATACAGGAGACAAGCCAAAAGTTAAAGCCAAACTGTAAAAGCGGGCTTAGTGGGGGTGAGAGGGTAGGGAAAAGGAGTGCAGAGGAGAAACCGTAGGAGAGAGGGGGGAATGCCCGCTTTTGTTGGGTTTTGGTTTCCTCCCTCTCTCCTTAGGTGTCTCCTTTGCATTGGTACGGACTCTATAAAAATGAAAGAGTGAATTTGGCCGTACCTGCGCCTAACGGCGGAAACTGAAACGCAATTTCTGCAAAATTGCTCTCAGTTTCAAGCCGCCTGCATTGAATAGTTTTTAGCTTGTTTTGATAGAATATATTTATTTGCAAGACTTTGAATTTACGGTGCAGGCGGCTTTGAGGATTTTTTACTCAGTCGGCTAACGCTTTAATCATTCATACCGCAAGCGAACGGATTTCGCCCTCTACGGAGGGCGACCAGATGGCTCTGCCCTCAGTGGACTTCCTAAACCCTTTACCTTTGTGCTTATTTGTGCTGATTTTCTTGATATCCACACATACCAAAAAGAGCTGCCACAATGTGTGAACAGCTCTTTCTCTATTACAGTCCCATTTTCTCAAAAATGCCGTTTATCTTTTGGATACGGAGGAAGCGC
>OQVL01002897.1_pt1 | contig 10482 bp, 11 predicted proteins | sample 1691501 | NCBI WGS metagenome assembly OQVL01 (sample SAMN03418253, study PRJEB22391) | human gut metagenome | biome: human-gut; feature: organic feature; material: feces | host: Homo sapiens | place: Tanzania | collected 2013-01
AACAGTTGCCATCATTATTGATGTCAGCTCATTAAAACTTGAAAAACAGGAGCAGATTATTATAGATGCTCTTTTACAGGAACAAAAAAGAATTGCCGCTGCTGAGAAGAAAAAAGCTGAAGAAGAGGCAAAGAAGGCTGAGGAGGCAAAGAAGGCTGAAGAGGCTGCAGAAAATACAGAGGAGCCGGGAGAAGAGGATCCCCAGGCATCACCTGCTAAAACTAAAAAACCAAAGGCTACAAAGGTGCCTGCAACAGTTACACCAGACAATTCCACAGCTGTAAGCCCATCAGGATTCAGATGGCCGCTTCCTGTAGCTGGAAAGATTACATCACCATTTGGTAAGAGAACAAGTCCTACAGCAGGAGCCAGCACATATCATCAGGGAATAGATATCGGTGTTGCTGAAGGAACAAGTATTATGGCTGCCAAGGGCGGTGAAGTTGTTACAGCTTCATATAGCGCTGCCGCAGGCAATTATGTAATGATTAATCATGGAAATGGAATATTTACAGTCTATATGCATGCATCGGCACTTAATTGTAAGGTCGGTGATAAGGTTGAACAGGGACAGGTGATTGCTTATGTTGGCTCTACAGGAGTATCTACAGGAAGCCACCTTCATTTTGGTCTTTCATCCGGTGGAATGTATGTTAATCCGCTTTTGTATGTTTAACAATAATATTTTAGATTTATTTCAGTCGAGAAGGCTTCACTTTGGCAAGAGGTGAGTAATAACAAAGCTTTCCTGGTGGGAGTAATCTTACGCTTGAACTGATCCCATAGTGACAATATGATATGAAAGGGTTAATGTTTATGAAAAATGAGAAGTTACAATCATGCATACGAAAGAAGAGAAAATGGCGGCATTCAGCCGCTTGCTGGATGTGCAGGATCGTTTGCGCCTGCAGTGTCCATGGGATAAAAAGCAGACATTTGAGAGTCTTCGTCCGAATACGATTGAGGAGACTTTCGAACTTTGTGATGCCTTGATGAAGCGCGATTACAAAGATATCAAGAAGGAGTTGGGCGATGTGTTGGAGCACGTGATGTTCTATAGTATCATCGGCAGAGAAGACGGCGAGTTCGATATCTGTGATGTCTGCAATCAGGAGGCAGATAAACTGATGTTCCGCCATCCTTTCATCAACTGGAAGGAGGAAGGAATTTGGACGGTTTCGAATCCGGATATGTTCATCAATGATGAAGGACAGGTTGTCTATAAGGAGTCAGACGCAGGGAATAGAGAAGCTAGAACTGCCAGCTCGGAAGAAACCTTGGCTCTTGGAGCCAGCAAGCCGAAAACTGCTACTTCTGTTGAGAAAACCTGGGAACAGATTAAGCAGCAGGAGAAGGATGGAAATGAGCGGGTGTTGAGCGGTGTCCCTAATTCTCTTCCGTCTCTTATCAAGGCTTATCGCATTCAGGACAAGGCTAGAAATGTAGGCTTCGACTGGAAAGAAAAAGAAGATGTGTGGGACAAAGTGCAGGAGGAACTGGAAGAACTCAAGGTGGAACTGGCTAAAGGCGACAAAGAGAATTCTACCCAGGAATTGGGCGATTTCATCTTCTCAGTAATCAATGCAGCACGTCTCTATAAACTCAATCCGGATAATGCGCTGGAGAAAACCAACCAGAAGTTTATCCGCCGTTTCAACTACGTAGAAGATCATAGCTTAAAGCAAGGTAAAAACTTGAAAAATATGAGCTTAGAAGAAATGGATAAACTATGGGATGAAGCAAAACTTCAGGAGAAAAAGGATGATAAATAACGGTGAATCAGATAATCTTATCGACTCATCAATATAATAATAAAAACTAAAGTGTTATGAAGAAATTAGTTTATGTAACAATAGCTTTGGTGGCGCTTTTCGCTGCCAACAGTTGTAAGAACAAAAATAATGTTCCTGTTATCAGTGCAGCAGATTCGGTAGAGGTAGAGGATGCAATGAACGATTCTACCATCTATGGTGTATGCGGTGAGGGAACCTCTATGCATAACCTGGAGCTGATTTCTGATGATGGTGACACCCTTTCGGTGTTTATTGACGATGAGAATCCTGATGTTGTTCAGGGAGGATTGCTGGCTGGCGACCGTATTGCTCTTATCGGTTATAAGGCAGAGGATGGAGAGATGATGGCCCAGAAGATTGTCAATCTGACATCCCTCTTGGGTAAATGGACTTCTCTGGATAAGAATTTTGATATCTTGGAAGGTGGAGAGGTGAAGAACAATGTGAAGGCTGAAACTAATCCTTGGACTAGCTGGAAGATACTCAATGGTAAACTTTTGCTGAATAAGGATACTTTCGCTATTGACAAATTGGGTTCTGACAGTCTTATGTTGGAGAATACTCAGGGTATCTTTGTTTTCAAGCGCCAAGAGTAAGGTCATCATGTTGAACCTGTAATTTATGATTTAGTTTTGGAACCATTTAAAGTACATATATTGGGGTGTGGCAGTGCTTTGCCCACCCTTCAGCATAGTGCCTCGGCCCAGATTATTGAGATGCGTGGCAAATGCTTTATGATGGATTGTGGAGAGGGTGCCCAGATGCAGTTCCGTCGCACTCATGTTCACTTTGCTAAGATAAATGCTATCTTTATTTCGCATCTTCATGGTGACCATTGCTTTGGCTTGCTGGGACTTCTTTCTACCTTAGGCATGCTGGGCAGAACGGCTAAGTTAAAGGTATATGCACCAGAAAGTTACGGAGATTTATTTAAGCGTCAGATTGATTTTTTCATGCAGGGAATGGAATATGAAATAGAATTTGTTCCTGTAGATACCGAGAAGTCGCAAGTAGTATATGAAGATCATTCTGTAACCGTAGAAACTGTTCCTCTGCAGCATCGTGTGCCTTGTTGTGGTTACATTTTCAGAGAGAAACCGACATTGCCTCATATCCGTCGTGATATGATAGATTATTACGAGATTCCTGTAAGCCAGATTAATAACATCAAGAATGGAGCTGACTGGACAACGAAGGAGGGTGATGTAATACCTAATGCCAGATTGGTAATGCCTGCCACTACTCCCCGCAGTTATGCTTATTGCAGTGATACCCGGTTTGTTCCGGGGTTGGCAGAAAAGGTAAAGGGGGTTACGGTGCTTTATCATGAGAGCACCTATACTTCGGAGAATGAGGACAGGGCTAAACTCTATTATCACAGTACGGCCCGACAGGCTGCAACTATAGCCAGAAATGCGGGTGTAGGCAAACTTCTTCTGGGACATTATAGTGCAAGATATAATAATGAAGAGGTATTGTTGAATGAAGCTAAAGAGGTGTTTGCGGAAAGTTATCTTACTCAGGAAGGTAAAGTGTTCTCTATAGAATAATATAGAAATATAAAAAAATGCCTTGCATCAAAAAAAAAGTTCATTTTTGATGCAAGGTTTTCTCTTTATATCGTTTAATCTTTAAAAAGGATTTGAAATTGGAATCGGAAAAGAATCTCTTAGACGACATCAATAGCGGCAGTCGGGCAGCCATGCACAGATTGTACGAACGCTATGTGGGGTATGCCATGGCCGTAGCGCTGAGGTATGTCCCTATGCGCGATGATGCTGAAGATGTAGTGCAAGATAGTTTTATAAAAGTCTTTTCCGGCATTTCAAAGTTTGAATATCGGGGTGAGGGCGCTCTTCAGGCTTGGCTCTTGCGGATAGTGACAAATGAAGCTGTCAACTTTGTAAGGCAGCAAAAGCGCTTCACTATCGTGGACGAAGTTCCCGATAATATTGAGGATGAAGCGCCTGAAGTAGAAAGAGTTCCGCCTGCAGAACTGACAAGAATGATAGGAGAATTGCCTGATGGGTACAGACTGGTTCTTAACATGTTTGTTTTTGAACAGAAAAGCCATAAAGAAATTGCACAGCTGTTAGGCATTAAAGAAAGCAGTTCTGCTTCACAATATTTGCGGGCGAAAAAGCTGTTGGGCAAAAAGGTGAAAGATTATCTGAGCCAGGCAGATTGTAGTGATAATAAAGAGTTGAATCATATAAACGAGAAAAGTAATGAGTAACGATTGGACAAATAAACTTCGAGATCAGTTGGCAGACTACCAAGAGCCTGTCAGCCACGACATGTGGGCTGAGATAGAACAATCGCTTGCTCAGTCTAAAAAGGTTGGTGATGAGGAAACTGATGTAAAAAAGACCCCACGGGCTCGTTATGTTGTCTTGAAAAGATGGTCAGTAGCTGCAGCTATTGCTTTATTGGGAGTAGGAGGCAGTTATGTTTATCTGCATGATGATGAACCTGGACAGGCTAACTTAGCTGTTCAGAGTTCTTTCTCTACAGCACCAGGTGCAAGCAGGACTTCTTCTGCTGTCCGTGCAGAAGCACAATCGGCAGGAAGTAAAAATGCTATCTTACTTGCTGAAAACAATGCATCTGCACATCAGGTGAATCGTCATTCATCGGGGCGTCAATTGAACCATAGTAAATCTTCTGTCTCTTTCCAGGAGAGGACTGTTGCTGCTGATAATGAAGTAATGCTTGCAGCAGAGGTAGAAATGCCGGAAACAGCCAGAGCGGCAGCGCCCTGTGCCACGTTGGAAGCCAGCTGGCCCGGATAGATGATGGTATCATAGCCGATGGTCATACGGTTGTTGATGCCAATGGGAGTCAGCGCATGGTGGGTGCCGGTCATAACGAGGAAGGGCAGGAACACGCCAAGGATGGTGGGCACCAGCCAAGGAGCCAGCGTGCTCAGGCCGTTGATCACGGCAGCCAGCGCGTTGGACACCACATAGCCCACCGGGCCCAGCACACACAGGGTGGCAATGCCGCACACGAACATGGTGATCAGCGGCGCGGTAAAGTAACGCACGGCCTTGGGCGAGATGCGGGTAGCCCACGGCTCCACCTTGGACATAAGCAGCACACCCAGAATGATGGGGATCACGGACGAAGAGTAGCTGGCGTTATAGATGGGCAGCATGAAGATGGTAATAGCCTCGCCGCTCTCCTTGGAAGCCGCCACCATGTTCACAAAGTTAGGGTGCAGCAGGATGCCGCCCAGCATCATGGCCAGATACGGGTTACAGCCCAGCTTTTTAGCTGCGGAGTTTGCCAGCAGGATGGGCAGGAAATAGAAGGTGGCATCACCCATGAAGTTGATGACCTGATAGGTGCTGGACGTGTTGCTGACCAGCTTGAAGGCCACCAGAATGGCCAGCACGGCCTTGATCATGCCGGCTGCGGTCAGCGGGGGCAGGATAGGGGTAAAAATGCCGGTCAGGGTGTCAATGACACGGTCGTACCACTTGCCATTGGGGGCCTGCGGTGCAGCGGGGGCATTGCCCAGCTTGCCGCTCATTTTCTCGTATACCTGCGTCACTTCGGCACCGATGATGACCTGATACTGGCCATTTGCCTGTGCCACGCCCACAACGCCGGGCAGGCCCTTGATGGCATCGGTGTCCGCCTTGGATTCATCCTTCAGGTTAAAGCGCAGCCGGGTGGCGCAATGGGTGGCATTGCTCACATTTTCGGCGCCGCCCACGAGGCTGAGGATCTGTTCGGCCAAAACGCCGTAATCTTCTTTTTTTGCCATTTGTAATTCCTCCATGATGTTTGGGTCCAACGTAAGCCGCAGCCGGCTGCGCAGAAATTCTGCACCTGCTACGCCGGGCAGCCCACGGATGGCATCGAGTTCGACCACACTGCGGTCTTTTACCGTGACAGACAGGCTGCCGTTGCGGAATTCACACAGGCCTATGTTTTCTTTTCCGCCGACAGGAGCATAAAGCTGCTCCAGAAACTGTTCACGATCCATAGCAGAGGACCTCCCTCTCAGTCAATATCTTCTGAACCGCCCGACGCGCGCCATCGGCCGGGTTCATACAAAAATCAGGGCAGAAGAAAGGCAGTCACACGCCATTTTTCTCCTGCAAGCGGCCAATGTGCAAGGTGAGGTACAAAAGCTCCTCATCGTTGCACTGCCAGTTCCATGTGTTCTGGAAATAGCCCGCGATGCTGCAGGCACAGTGGTACGCCTGCGGGCACTCACGCTTGACCTGAACCAGCATCCCGCTGATACGATCCTCCACCTGCCTGCCGCTGGCAAGCCGCTGGATGAGATACCGCAGGTGCATGGAAAAGCGAGAATAGGAAAAGCTCTCTTTGTTGAGCTGGATGTCAAGTTCTTTTTCCACGATGGCGTCCACATCCGAAAGGGCCTTGAGGGTCATCATCATGGAGTGCATGTCCCCGGCTTCGGCCTCGGCGTTGATGAGGTGGAGCGCAATGTTCACCACTTCGCTCTGGGGCAGCTCCAAGCCCGCTGTCCGGGCCAGCAGCTCCCGGGCCTGCTCGGCAAGCTCGGTCTCGCGGGGGTACAGATGACGGACATCGTAGGCCAGCGGCGTGGGCATCTCGATGCCCTTGTTCAGCCGCTCCGCCGCAAAATTCAGGTGGTCTGCCAGTGTAAAGGGCAGGTTTGGGTTTAGCGCACAGTCCAGCTCCACCTCGGCCTTTTCTGCGATCTCGGCGCAAGCCAGCACAAGGGAACGGGGCAGGTCTGCCGCCATACCGAAATATTTGGGGTTCACATCGTAAAACGTTTTTTCCACGCGGGAAAGGTCGGTCAGCTCGTAGGGCATCTTGGGGAAACCGACACCACGGCCAAGAACCACCAGTTCCTTGCCATTGCCGTCCAGTGCCAGTGCGGCATTGTTGTTGATCTGCTTGATGATTTTCATACCGCACGCTCCCTGCTGCATTGCATTTCCTGATAAAAGAAAAACCCCGAATGCAGCAACCTACACTCCCCCCTTTGTAGAAAAGGGAATCCAATGCAAGTAGCGCCTCCGAGGAGTAACACCTTGTTATTACACGATTAGTATATCAAAGCCATTGGGGGCTGTCCATTCGCACCATGGCCAAAAAACAGCTCCGGAATTTGTGCAGGGTGGAAAAACAGCCACGCAAAAACGCCCCGGAGCGGCAGATGCCGTTCCGGGGCTGAGGATTTATGCAGTCAGTGGCAAACACATCGTCGGCGTGGAACTTGCCGGCATGGGTGAAGCCGTTTGCAGGAATTTTCATAGATGTACCTCGTTCCCAATAAAATCTCTGGCAACAGTATACCACACTTTGCCAAAAGGGACAACGAAAAGCCCCGGCTGTCGGGGGACAGCCGGGGCAAAGGTTCATCCTATGGATTTTTCAAAGCTCACTTAATGTTAGGGAATGCATTATCCGGGCAGGTCTTGATCTTGCTGTTAGTCGCCGGGCAGAAAACATAGTCAACTACGTTGTTCTGGCTTACCGACATGCTGACCATGTTGCCCTGATCGTTGAAGGCATACACACAAGTATAAACAGCATTATCCACCTTCATCATTGCGATCTCTACATAGACGCCGTCCTGCACCATTGCATGGAACATGCCATCAACGATATTCTGAGCACAAGTGACATTCTTGTATTCATTCATATCTTCTTCGATGCCTTTGATTTCGTCCTTACCAGCACCAGCATCCTCTGCCTTCTGCCAGTTCGAGATGTTTGAGACGCTGGTCGGCATTTTATCGCAAAGTGCAACGTACATCTGACCGTCCTCGTTAAGGAAGGTCACCACGTATATCTTTTTTTCGTTTTCATCCTTGCCCTGCCTCAGCATGATCTGCTTTTTGCCCTGTGTTGCATAAGCAAAAGGTACGGGGCCTTCACCATCCTCGGCAAAATCCTCAATCAGGGCACCGGACATGCAGAAATTATTACTGGTAAGCCCCTGAAAATATTTCTTTGTCAGAGAAGTATCCCAAGTAACTTTTGTCGGATCAGCCGGGATCACAGAATCGCCTGGCTTGTCGGGTTTTTCCTCGCCGCCCCCAGGATTGCCGGGGTTTTCCTCACCGCCCTCAGGCTTGCCGGGTTTTTCCTCGCCGCCCTCAGACGTGCCGGGCTTGCCGTCATTATTCCCGCCATTGCCGCCGCCTGTGCTGCCGCCGCAAGCGGTCATCATGGAAACGGCCATTGCTGCCGCCAGCAGAACGGCGGCTGCTTTTTTGTACAATCTCATAATACAAGCCTCCTGTTTTTTTGTTCCGAAGCACCCCAAAAATATGCTCCGCACCCACATCTTACCCCCCCCCGCATCTTGTCAACCAATCTGAAAAATTTTGTCATTTTGCCCGGAACAGGTGACCGTTTTTTGACAATATAACAACAGCCCCGGGCGGCAGATGCCGTTCCGGGGCTGAGGATTGATGCAGTCAGTGCATTCGTTTTACTTTTTCTTTGCGGTGCGGGCGGGCTTTTGGGCGGCGGGCTTGCTCTCGGCCTTTGGGGCCGGGGCGGTCTCCGGCTCGCCCAGAGCCAGAATGCTGCTCAGCTCCTTCTGCACAGCGGCGTTGTTTTCGTCGGTGACGGCCAGCACATCGGAGTAGAACTGCTCCATGCCCTCGCGGGTGGAGAAGGTGGCAACGTACATCTGGTTGCCCATGGCGCCGCTCAGCGCGTCCGGGATGCGGTCCACCATGCGCATGTTCTGCTGGTACTTCTGCATGATCTGCTCGTGGCTGTACACAAAGTGCTTGCCGTCGCGGCGGCCTGCAAACGGGCAGTAGAAGTGCTCGCCCACCGGCATATCGGTGCCGCCAAAGGCGATCATGTCCGCCCAGATCTTGTAGACGTTGGTGGAGCGGGCAAAGTTGATCATATCCGGGGTGAAGCCGCCGCAGGGGCGCATGTTGACTTCCAGCGCCACGATCTGGCCCTTTTTGCCCATGCTGGCCTGATCCTCGGTCATGCGGAAGAACTCAAAGTGGATGAAGCGGCTCCGGACGCCAAAGCTCTTGACGGCGGCACGGCCTGCGGCGCGGGTGTCCTCGGGCAGGTCCTTGATGATGTAGTAGATGGAGTTGTCGTTGTCGTTGACGATATCCATGATGGACATGGGGCTCACGTTGCCGGCCTCAAAGATGGGGTTGCCGTTGGCGTCGATGATGGCATCGTAGCTGTTCACCTCTGCCCGGACGAACTCCTCCATGATGTACTCCACATCCGGGTGATGGGCCGTCTTCTGCACGAGGAACTTTTTCAGGTCCTCGTCGCTGGACAGCTTGTGGGTATCGGATGCGCCCACGCCGTTATCCGGCTTTACCACCACCGGGTAGCCCACCTCTTCGATGAACTTTTTGCAGCCCTCGTAATCGTCCACCATGTGGTAGCGTGCGGTGGCAATGCCGGCCTTCTGGTAATACTCCTTCATCTTGCTCTTGTACTTGATGCGGGGCATATCTTCGGTCTGGAAGCCGGACTTGATGTTGAAGTCCGTGCGCAGGGCCGCATCCCGCTCCAGCCAGTATTCGTTGTTGGATTCCAGCCAATCGATGCGGCCATACTTGAAGGCGAAGAACGCCACCGCACGGTAGACCTCGTCATAATTCTCCAGACTGCCGACCTTATAGTATTCGTTCAGGCTGTCCTTGAGCTCCGGCTTCAGCTCATCATAGGGCTGGTCACCGATGCCCAGCACGTTCATGCCGTCGTTTTTCAGCTCCCGGCAGAACTGCCAGTAGTTGGTGGGGAAATTGGGGGAGATAAAGATAAAGTTCTGCATAGCTTGATGATTCCTCTTTTATCCTAGAATATAAGGCATATAATATACGGCCTGCTGATACCACCAATCCCAGTCGTGCTTGACATCATAGCCCCACAGGTCCACCCAGACAGGGATGCCTTTCTGCTCAAAGATCTGCTTGAGCTGGCGGGTGGTATCGGGCTGTTCCCAAGCGCCCTGACCGCAGCAGATAACCGCCTTCCTGCTGCGGTAGAGGTCCATATAGGGGTGATCGGTGGGGAAGTTGGCCATGTAGTCCACGGGGGAGTTCTGGTAGACCACCTCGTCCATGTAATCGCCAAAGCCGTATTTTGCGGTGTAGATGCCGCTGAGGGCCAGACAACCATCGAAAAGATAGGGGAACCGCAGGTAGAGGTTGACGGCATGGGTCGCGCCCAGGCTGCAGCCAAAGGCGATCACGCCGGGGAGGCTGTCCCAGCCGTTGCGCTCCTTGGCGATATACTGGATCTTGGGCACAACTTCCTCCACGATGTAGCGGATCCACTGCTCATAGCGGCGGACACGCCAGTAGGGGTCGCCGTTGGTGTCGGACCAGGTCTCCTGATCGATGGTGTCGATGGAGATGACCATGATCTGCCCGGACTCGATCCACGGAGCCAGCGTACCAGCCATGTGGAAGTCCTCAAAGTCGAAGAAACGGCCATCCTGACAGGGGATAAAGAGCATGGGGCGGCCTGCATGGCCGTAGACCTTGCACTCCATCTCCCGGCCCAGTGCGGGGCTGTAATCCTTAAAATACTGCATTTCCATCGTGGGTCCCTCCTTATAATCGGGTCGTCGGGTCAATCCAGTTCGTACATCAGGGTATGGATCATGAACGGCAGCTGCTTTTCCCAGCTGGCTTCGCTGTGGGTGCCGCCGGGCACCAGACGGGCGGTCAGG
>OQVL01002898.1_pt1 | contig 10480 bp, 6 predicted proteins | sample 1691501 | NCBI WGS metagenome assembly OQVL01 (sample SAMN03418253, study PRJEB22391) | human gut metagenome | biome: human-gut; feature: organic feature; material: feces | host: Homo sapiens | place: Tanzania | collected 2013-01
GATGGATGGACATGAGGTGCTCATGTTCGGCTCTAATGCATATACGGGACTTACAGGAGATCCTCGTGTGGAGGCAGCTGCAAAAGCTGCAATAGATCAGTATGGTACAGGATGCGCAGGCAGCCGTTTCCTTAACGGAACGCTTGACCTGCATGTAAAGCTTGAAAAAGAATTAGCTGAATTTGAGCATAAGGACGATGCCCTTTGCTTCTCTACGGGTTTCTTTGTCAATGCTGGAGTTCTTGCTGTAATATGCGGTAGGGAAGATTACATAATATGTGATGAGCGTGACCACGCAAGTATCGTTGATGGCAGACGACTGTCATTTGCTACATGCTTGAAATACAAGCATAACGATATGGAAGATTTGGAAAAGCAATTAAAGAAATGCCGTCCGGAATCAATAAAACTCATTGTCGTAGATGGTGTGTTCTCTATGGAGGGCGACCTTGCCAATCTTCCGGAAATTGTACGGTTGAAGAAGAAGTATAATGCTTCACTGATGGTTGATGAGGCCCATGGTCTCGGCGTCTTCGGAAAAGAGGGTAGGGGTGTTTGCGATCATTTTGGCGTAACGGACGAAGTGGATCTTATAATGGGAACTTTCTCTAAGAGCCTTGCAAGTATTGGTGGATTTATCGCTGGCGATGAAGATACGATAAATTATCTGCGTCATTCCTGTCGCACATATATCTTCAGTGCTTCAAATACACCTGCGGCTACTGCTGCCGCAATGGAGGCCCTTCACATTCTTCGCAAAGAGCCGGAGCGTATGGAGCGTTTGTGGAAAGTTACAAATTATGCCTTGAAGCGTTTCCGCGAAGAGGGATTTGAAATAGGTGAGACCGAGAGTCCGATTATTCCGCTCTATGTGCGCGATCCATATAAGACATTCCTCGTAACGAAACTTGCTTTCGACGCTGGAGTCTTTATCAATCCGGTTATTCCGCCGGCTTGTGCCCCACAAGACACGCTTGTACGTTTTGCCCTTATGGCAACACATACAGAGGAGCAGGTTGAACAGGGGGTTGTCGCCTTGAAGAAGATTTTTGTAGAACAGGGGATTATCAAGTAATCACTTGTCTTTGGAAATACTCTTTTACGACATATACATTATATCAAGGGTTTAAGAATTCGAAAATAATTGACTCTTTAATTCCAATGTATAACTATTGGATGGTCTCGAATTCTTAAATTCTTGATATTTTTGTTTATTGCAGAGTTGCAAGAATTATATCTTATGAGTGAAATATGGAAAATAAGGTTTTCTACCCGTTTTTGTGTCCTACAGTTTTTACAACTTGCGAAACAAGGTGGAGCCGCTGGAAAATGATTATTCATGCAGTTCGGAATTCTGAAATTAAAATGTAATTTTTTGCCATATACACTGAAAATCATTAACTTTGCACAATTATTGAAAAAGAACAAACAAAAAGCAAGAATAAAATGGAATTAGCAAGCAAGTATGACCCACAGGACGTGGAGTCGAAATGGTATCAGTATTGGCTTGACAACAGACTTTTCTGCAGCAAGCCTGACGGCCGTGAACCCTATACGGTTGTCATTCCTCCGCCAAATGTGACAGGTGTGCTACATATGGGGCATATGCTCAATAATACTATTCAGGACATTCTCGTGAGAAGAGCCAGAATGGAAGGTAAGAATGCTTGTTGGGTACCAGGCACAGACCACGCCTCCATTGCAACAGAGGCAAAGGTTGTAAACCGCCTCGCTCAGCAGGGTATCAAGAAGACTGACCTCACCCGCGATGAGTTCCTCAAGCATGCTTGGGACTGGACTCACGAGCATGGTGGCATCATCCTCAAGCAGCTCCGCAAACTCGGTGCCAGCTGCGACTGGGACCGCACAGCATTCACCATGGACGAGACCCGCTCTCGTGCCGTCATCCACGTATTCTGCGACCTTTACCAGAAGGGACTCATCTATCGTGGCGTGCGCATGGTTAACTGGGACCCTAAGGCTCAGACTGCGCTCTCTGACGAGGAGGTAATCTACAAGGATGAGCACTCTAAACTCTATCATCTGAAGTATTATGTAGTAGAGCAGGACTGCCAGCAGGTGGATGAGGAGAACGTGATGCACAAGGATGAGAAGGGTTACTATGCTGTAGTAGCAACAACCCGTCCTGAGACCATCATGGGCGACTCTGCCATGTGTATCAACCCTGAGGATAAGAAGAATACCTGGTTGAAGGGCAAGCACGTCATCGTGCCTCTCGTAAACCGCGAGATTCCTGTCATTGAGGATACATACGTAGATATCGAGTTCGGTACAGGTTGTTTGAAGGTAACTCCAGCTCACGATATCAACGACCACGCCCTCGGTTTGAAGCACGGTTTGGAAACCATCGATATCTTCAACGACAACGGTACCATCAGCGAGGCAGCAGGTCTCTATGTAGGTATGGACCGCATGGACGTGCGCAAGCAGATTTCCATCGACCTTCAGAACGCCGGTCTGATGGAGAAGATTGAGGACTATAATAATAAGGTGGGCTTCTCTGAGCGTACCAATGTGCCTATCGAGCCAAAGCTCTCTACACAGTGGTTCCTCAAGATGCAGCACTTTGCAGACATCGCCCTCCCTCCAGTAATGGACGATGATATCGAGTTCTACCCTAAGAAGTATAAGAACACCTATCGCCACTGGCTGGAGAACATCAAGGACTGGTGTATCAGCCGTCAGCTCTGGTGGGGTCACCGCATCCCAGCTTACTACTTCGACAATGCCGGCAAGAAGGATTTCGTGGTAGCTGAGACTGCAGAGGAGGCGCTGAAACTTGCCCAGGAGAAGAACGCCAGCATCAAGGCTGAGGATCTTGAGCAGGAGAGCGACTGCCTCGACACCTGGTTCTCTTCATGGTTGTGGCCTATCTCTCTGTTTGATGGCATCGAGCATCCAGACAACGAGGAGATTAACTACTACTACCCTACTTCCGACCTCGTAACTGGTCCGGATATCATCTTCTTCTGGGTAGCACGTATGATCATGGCTGGCTACGAGTATCGTGGCAAGATGCCATTCAAGCACGTATATTTCACAGGTATCGTTCGCGATAAGCTCGGCCGCAAGATGAGCAAGAGTCTCGGTAACTCACCAGACCCATTGGATTTGATTGACAAGTTTGGTGCCGACGGCGTTCGTATGGGTATGATGCTCAGCGCTCCAGCGGGCAACGACATCCTCTTCGACGAGAGTCTTTGCGAGCAGGGACGTAACTTCAACAATAAGATTTGGAATGCCTTCCGCCTCGTCAAGGGTTGGGAGACTGCAGATATCGAGCAGCCTAAGAGTGCTGAAATCGCCGTAAAGTGGTTTGATGCCAAGCTCAAGGAGGTGAACGAGGAGATGCAGAAGCAGTTTAAGGACTACCGTATCTCTGAGGCATTGATGACTGTATATAAGCTGTTCTGGGATGAGTTCTCATCTTGGTACCTGGAGATGGTGAAGCCAGCTTACGGTCAGCCTATCGACCAGAAGAGCTACGACGCTACCCTCCGTTTCTTCGATGCCCTCCTGAAGATGCTGCATCCATTCATGCCATTCATCACCGAGGAGTTGTGGCAGCACATCTACGACCGCAAGGATGGAGAGAGCATCATGCGCGAGAAGCTGGAGATTCCTGCACCTACAGCCGAGGAGCAGAAGTTGGCAGCCGACATTGAGGCAGTGAAGCAGATTATCGCCGGTGTTCGTACCGTTCGCAACCAGAAGAACATTGCCCAGAAGGAGCAGTTGTCTCTGCAGGTAGTAGGCAAGAACGATTTCGAGGCTTACAACGACGTAACGCTGAAGATGGCGAACCTTGATAAGATTGAGGTCATCGCTGAGAAGAGTGCCGATGCATCAAGCTTCATGGTTGGTACCGACGAGTTTGCCGTTCCATTGGGCGACCTCATCGACGTAGCTGCCGAGATTGAGAAGGCAGAGGCTCAGCTCAAGCACTTGGAAGGCTTCCTGATGGGTGTACGCAAGAAGCTCAGCAATGAGAACTTCGTAGCTCACGCACCTGAAAAGGTTGTAGCCCTGGAGCGCAAGAAGGAGAGCGACTCTGTAGAGAAGATTGCTGCCCTCAAGGCAACCATCGAGGAGCTCAAGAAGAAATAATAGTATTATATTTAATGTTGAATGTTGAGTGTAGAATGTTGAATTAGTCAAGCTGATTCGTTAGCAAGATTGCAACTCAACATTCAACATTCAACATTCAACATTTTTAATTATGATCAAGAAGCTTTTCACCTTATTTATATGTACGCTATCTCTAGCAGCAACTTTCACCAGTTGTGGCGATGAAGCTATTGATGTAGAAAGCGTCAATAAGCAGACTATCTTCGTCTTCTATCCTTGGACGGGTGGAACCAATACTTCCGGTCTCACAAGTTTTTTGGAAAATAACGTAGACAGTATCTGCGAAGGTATTGTTGCCAAGAAAGGCTTGAATAATTCGCGTGTAATGGTCTTCATGAGCCAGAATTACAGGAAGAGCTATCTTATAGATCTTCAATATGACGGCAATACGAAAACCGTCATTCGCGACACTTTGAAAACATACGATGAAGCTACATATACTACAGCAGAAGGATTTGCAGAGATTCTGAATGAGGTGAAACGCCGTGCTGAAGCCCTGAATTATTCGCTCATCATTGGAGCTCATGGCTGCGGATGGACCTACAAGAGCGATTGGGTTCACTATCCCTATATGGCAAGACCTAATGCTGGTTTTGCTCAGAAAGGAAGCACCAGCTACCCTACTGCTACCGGCAATTTCAGCGGAATACAGTATGGTCCCGATCCCAACAAACCTGTCACCCGTTTCTTCGGAAGCGTGAGTTTAGAAGAAAACGCTCTCGACGTTCCTACCCTAGCCGAAGGAATCAAACTCAGCGGCACCAAGATGCAGTACATCCTTTTCGATGCATGCTATATGGGCAATGTAGAGACTGCATACGAACTGAAAGACGTCACTAATTTCCTAATCAGTTCAAGTAGCGAAATAATGGGAGCCGGCGTTCCATACAAAACCGTATGGAGTTACCTCAACAGTTCAGCACCCAACTACTCAGGATTTGTCAACGGAGTAGTCAATTTCTACAAGAATAGTAGCGATCCATTCTGCAACATGGCGGCCATCGACTGCAGACAGATGGATAATCTAGCCCAAGTGATGAAGGAAATCAATAGCAAATATACCCTCTCATCATCCGTTCCGCTCGATTCCATACAGCCTTTGGATGGTTTCTCTCCCAACCTCTTCTACGATATGAGTGTATACATAGACAGTCTTGTTCCGAGCGGCTATCTGAAAGACAAATATACTTCACAGATGAAACTCACTATCAAAGCTGCTTCTCATACCGAACAGGCTTATACAGCGTTAAAGAGTTATAGAGGTACAACCTTTAAAGTGAAAAATTATTGCGGTTTTTCTATCTCCGACCCTAGCCAGCACAGCGTAGCTATCAAGGGCAGAGAGAAAACCGGTTGGTGGAAGGCTACACACTAATAAGCAATGAAGAGTGAAAGAAACTCCTTATTGGCTTTTAAGAAAAAGATTATATAAAAGAATAACATGATGGAATATTTTATCATTGAGAATAACGGACAGCAAGCGGGGCCATTCAGCCAGGAGCAACTCGTCCAGAAGGCTATCACACCCGAAACCCTTGTTTGGGCACAAGGCATGAAAGACTGGACTCCTGCTTGGAAAATAGCAGAACTGAAAACAGTTCTAGAAACTGTAGAAGCAATCAAGGCTAATGCTGCCAACAAAGAAGATGCAGAAGAAACATCAGCAGATGCAGCCGGTAACAACGGACCAGAAGCAGCAAACTTCCAGGCTGCAAACCAGCAGAATTTCCAGCAGGCACAGCAGGAAGCTTACCAGCAAGGCTTTCAGCATGGCGCTGCCATGAACCAGGGCTACAGACAGGAACCGGAAAAGAAAAAATCGAGCAAGACTCTTTGGAAAATCATCTTAGGTCTTATCGTACTTCTCTTCCTGGTTTTCACCATAACCAATCCAGGACCTGATGCCCATAAAGAAAAGGTAAAGACCGAGGCAGCCAAGGCTATCGACAAGGCTACAGAAACCAGCGACAACAATTTCTTCACCCAAAGCATCCGTTCCATCGCCAAAATGATGGCAGGAAGCGCTATCGATGAAGTGATGAACCAGCTCTTCGAATACCACAACTATATCGTATGTTCTAAGGGAACCGTGGAGTTTAATGGCAAACAGCACACCGTAAGTTTCGGTATTCTTGGCAGCGTTTACACGATGAATGCAGACGACATGGTGAAGGCACTGGAAGGTGCCGACAATCTGCAGATAGAAGAAACCACCAGTTCATCAACCGATGAGACTCCTTCTGTAAGCGATAACAACGATGGTTCTGAAGAAGACGGACTGGGCGCTTCTGTTCAGAAGAAACTGGAAGACAAGGCAAACCAGGCCATGGATAAGGCTGCCGACAAGGTGAGCAAGAAACTGGAAGAGAAAATCAACCAGAAGCTCGATGAAGCAACCGATTCTTCAACCGTAGAAAAGATTCTCGACAAGATTCTGGAACTGATCTAGCATCAGAAATCCGAAGAAACATAAGAAATATGACACATTTCTCAATATGACAGCATGGCGGCTTGACGTATATCAAGCCGCCATTGCTGTTTAGTTGACGTGTATCAAAAAAAGCCATTTTTTCATCATTTTGTCATGTCTTTGTGACAGATATTCAAGAAAAAGGCATTACCTTTGCACCAGAAAACAGTGAGATTGTAATAAGGATAATGTAAAACAGGAGACCTCACATGGAGGCTCCACAAAGAAAGAAAGGAAACAAATTATGATGATGACAGTAATGATTCTAGCAGTTGTGGCAGCAATGATTGCCAAGGCTGTAAATGTAAACAACAACATGGAGATGGGCAAGTAAAATTGACCATTATTCATGAACAAAGGAAAAAAGGAAATGGCAGAAATGCCGAGTATTAATTTTAAAAAAAGGATAACGATTATGAAAACAATTTATGCAAACATCAAGAAGGCCTTGAAGGCTATTCTTGCAGATTACATGACCGCAATGGAAATGTATGGTGAGGCTTTGAACAGAAGCCGTGGTTGTGCTTGCGCATAAGGGTTCCAATCCCTTCATGCTGCGGCATTGACTAGATTGAAAGCAAAAAAGTAATTACGTTTAAATAAAGAAAAAGCGTGTAAGTTACCATACTTACACGCTTTTTTTGTATCTTTGCAACCGGTTAGTACAAATAAAAAAAAAGAAGAAACGATGAACTCACAAGATATTATCAGCAGGCTGGAATCGAAAGGTATCCGACCAACCGCCAACCGCATACTCGTAATGAAAACCCTGATGGGCGAACAGAACCCGCAGAGTCTGAGTAATCTGGAACGAAAGATGGTTTCGATGGATAAGTCGAGCATCTTCCGTACCCTTACCCTCTTCCTGGAACATGATGTGGTGCATGCTTTCGAAGATGGGCGAGGCGTACTCTGCTACGAACTCTGCGAAGAAAAAGGGGCCTGCGATCATCACGACGGGCACATCCATTTCTACTGCGAATCTTGCCAGCGTTCCTTCTGTATGGAGGATATCCATATTCCAAGTTTCGAGCTGCCCGAAGGCTTTTACCCCCACTCTATTTCCTTTGTCATCAAAGGCGAATGCCCGGAATGCAGAAAGAAACACCAGTAAAGCTACAGATGCTTCAGCGTTAATATAGCATAAATATTTTTGAATTTCTATTGTTTTTCCGATATTATCATTACTTTTGCAAGCGATTATCACGGGGTGCTGAAAGATTCGGCTTTAGATATTGTTAGAATGATGCAGGAAAAAGATTATTTCTTAAATTTAAAAAAGTCAACCGACAAGAACAGACGGTCATAAAACCAAGAAACAAATAAAAGCAACCCCATAAAAAATAAGCAATATGCCAGCAAAGGATTTTATAGTAGCAATAGAATTGGGCTCGTCAAGGCTCCGCGGTATTGCAGGACGCAAAAACAGCGACGGGAGCATTACAATCTCCGCTGTCGCAAGCGACGACTCTTCGACTTATATCCGCAAGGGTATTGTGTATAACATCGAGAAAACGGTGCAGAGCATAACCAACATCGTGAACAAACTCAAGACCGTTCTCAACAGGGAGATATCGCAGGTATATGTGGGAGTGGGCGGCCAGTCCATACTCAGCGTGAAGAACGAGATTACACGCGACCTCGCGAAAGATACCATCGTAACACAGCAGATGGTGAACGAGCTGATGGATGTCAACCGCAACAAGGCGTATGCCGACAAGGAGATTCTGGATGTGGCGATACAGGAATACAAGGTGGGCAACGACCTGCAGAGTGATCCTGCCGGCATACAGGCAGACCGTCTGACGGGTAATTTCCTCAATATCCTTTGGCGCAAGGCATTCTACGACAAACTCAATGATTGCTTCGACCGTGCAGGCATCAATATCGCGGAGCTTGATATCGCACCGCTCGCACTTGCCGACTGCATTCTCGATGATACGGCGAAGCGTGCTGGATGTCTGCTCGTTGACCTTGGCGCTGACACCACAACAATGCTCGTATACCACAAGAACATCCTTCGTCATATCGCCGTGATTCCGCTTGGAGGGAAGAACATCACGAAGGACATCTCCTCCCTGAACAACGACGACATGGAGACAGCCGAGAAGATGAAGATAAAATACGGCTGTGCATACACCGAGGCGCAGGACCGCGACAAGACCCTTGAATACTCCATCGACGTGGACCACAAAGTGTCAAGCGTGAAATTCCAGCAGGTCGTAGAGGCAAGAATGCAGGAAATCATCGAGAACGTATGGGCACAGGTTCCGCCCGAATACCAGGACAAGCTCAATGGCGGTATCGTGTTGACGGGTGGCGGCGCCAACCTGAGGAACATCGAGACGGCATTCCGCAAGCGCACGAAAATAGAGAAGGTCACTACAGCCCTGTTCATCCGCGACACCGTGAACTCCAACGGCAAGGGCAACACCGTGCCGCATGACGGAACGATGAACACGCTGCTCGGACTTATGATGAAGGGCGACATAAACTGCGACGGCGGTGACCTCGACCTGCAGCAGAACATATTCAACAAAGACGCCGAGCCTACGACCCTCAAGCAGGCAACCGATGCCGGGGCAGGTGATGTGCCGATGACTGTGCAGACCGGTACGGGCAGGGTGCCTACGCCTAACGACAAGATGATCCAGGAGAAGCAGAACGACAAGAAGGAATGGGAAAAGGCCGTGCAGGACAATACCATCGAGGCCTACGAGCGCTACAAGGCCACCTATCCTGGCGGAGAGTATGTGGCCCAGGCAAACGAGAAGATAGAGGAAATGAAGCGCAAGGAAAGCTTCGGAAGCAGATGGGGAATATTTAAGAGAAAGATAAAAGACTTCATCACTGAGGCCGAGGATGAATAAACGCCGTCCGGCCTTATTCGGTCGGCAGCATTTTCCCTTCATATGATAACAGAAAAAAAGACAAGATAATTATGGCAGACGACAAGAAATTAGGCAGAATGGTATCAGCCTTTGGCGAACCTGACAAGCCAAACAGCATAATAAAGGTCATTGGTGTAGGCGGCGGCGGTGGCAATGCCGTGAACCACATGTATAAGGAAGGCATCCACGACGTTACTTTCGTGCTTTGCAATACCGACAAGAAGGCTCTCGACGACTCTCCGGTGCCTGTTCACCTGCAGCTCGGCGAAGAGGGACTCGGAGCCGGAAACGACCCCGAGACCGGAAAGCAGAAGGCTGAAGAGAGCGAACAGGAGATACGCAACATGCTCAACGATGGCACCAAGATGGTGTTCATCACAGCCGGAATGGGTGGCGGAACAGGAACGGGAGCCGGCCCGGAAGTGGCACGCATAGCAAAGTCGATGGATATCCTCACCGTGGGAATCGTCACGATACCATTCAAGTGGGAAGGCAAGAAGAAGATTCTGCAGGCACTCGCCGGTGTGGAGCGCATGGCGAAGAACGTTGACGCGCTGCTCGTAATCAACAACGAGCGCCTCTTCTCCATCTACGGACAGCTTTCCGTGGAGGATGCCTTCGGCAAGGCCGACGACACACTGAGCGTTGCTGCCAAGAGTATCGCAGAAATCATCACGGTACATGGCCTTATCAACCTCGACTTCAACGACGTGAAGACTGTCTTGAAAGATGGTGGCGTAGCTATCATGAGTACTGGATATGGCGAGGGAGAAGGCAGAGTGAAGAAAGCCATTGACGATGCCCTCAATTCACCTCTTCTCAACGACAATGATATTTTCAACTCCAAGAAGATCCTCTTGAGCATCGCTTTCGCTAGCGAGAAGAAGGACAATCCAGGTCTCACCATGGACGAGATGAACGATGTCAACGACTTCATGGAGAAGTTCGGCGACGACTTCGAGTTGAAATG
>OQVL01002900.1_pt1 | contig 10479 bp, 7 predicted proteins | sample 1691501 | NCBI WGS metagenome assembly OQVL01 (sample SAMN03418253, study PRJEB22391) | human gut metagenome | biome: human-gut; feature: organic feature; material: feces | host: Homo sapiens | place: Tanzania | collected 2013-01
TTTGACCTCGAAAATAGCCTCGAAATATAACAAAGCTAATTTATAGAACCACCCTAAACAAAGAGTTCCCTCTGTCCCCATTTGCTTGGGCAAGATAAATATTCCAACATATAAAAACAAATAAAAGACAGATGAAAATATCATTCTTTGTTTTTGTCTGTTGATATTTTATTTCCGTGAACCGGACTGTTGTGCAATCGTGAGACTCGTGGTTTGCGTAATGCAATGCGGAAGGCTTAGTCCTGCCGTTGGTGATAACGGCAGCAAAACCTTCCGCAATGCTGATGTCTATTCGAGGTAAGTGTAACCGTAAAGGCCTGCACGATAGTTGGAGATGAACTCCTTTCCCTCATCGGCAGTAATTTTTCCTTCCTTCACGGACTTGGCTACCCATATCTCAAGGCGGCGCACGAGGTTCTTCGGACTATACTGAACGTACTCCAATACGTCGGCTACCGTCTCGCCGTCTATGGTCTTGTCGATGGTGTAACCATGCTCATCGACTGATATATGCACAGCATTCGTGTCGCCAAAGAGATTGTGCATATTGCCGAGAATCTCCTGATAAGCGCCCACGAGGAATACACCTATATAATAATGTTCGCCCTGCTTGACGGCGTGGAGCGGGAGATAACTGGTCTGCTGACCACCGTTCACATAGGCGGCAACCTTTCCATCCGAGTCGCAGGTGATGTCCTGGAGCTGCGCTGAGCGAGTAGGACGCTCGTTAAGTCGCTGTATCGGCATGATAGGGAAGAGCTGGTCTATGCCCCATGAGTCAGGCATGCTCTGGAAAAGGGAGAAGTTGCAGAAGTATTTGTCTGCCATCTGCTTGTCCATATTGCGCAGGTCGTCAGGCAGATGCTTCTGATGGTGAGCCAGTTCTGCTACCTCATGACCGATAGCCCAGTAAAGAGATTCCACCTGAGCACGGGTCTTCAGGTCGATGATACCATGGCGGAAGAGGTCGAGAGCCTCGTCTCTGATGTCCTCAGCATCATGCCAATCCTCAAGCATGGAGCGTGTAGAGAGCTTGTCCCATATCTCCGTCAGGTCGTGAACGAGCTGATGGTCGTGCTCTCCAGGCTGGAAATCCTCCGGCATCTGCGGCACTGAGACGCTCTCAAGCACATCGAGGATGAGCACGGAATGGTGGGCAGTGAGTGATCTTCCGCCCTCGGAGATGAGCGTAGGGTGCGGTATGTTGTTCTTGTTTGCTGCATCTGTGAATGTATAGACGCAGTCATTGACGTACTCCTGGATGGAGTAATTGACGCTTGATTCAGAGTTGCTGGACCTGGTACCGTCGTAATCGACGCCCAATCCGCCACCGCAATCCACGAATTCGATAGGGAATCCCATGTTGTGCAGCTGGACATAGTACTGTGCCGCCTCACGAAGGGCGGTGGAGATGCGTCGTATCTTGGTGATCTGGCTGCCGATATGGAAGTGGATGAGCTTAAGGCAATCGCGGAGACCCATTTCGTCCAGCAACTCCAGAGCGGTGAGAAGTTCGGAGGAATTGAGTCCGAATTTGGAGGCATCGCCACCGCTTTCCTGCCATTTTCCGGCGCCGGAAGAGGCTAATTTGATGCGTATTCCGAGGTAAGGCTTCACGTTCAGCTTGGCGGCAGTCTCGGCAATGATGCGCAGTTCGGGCAGTTTCTCGACCACGAGGAATAGTCTCTTGCCCATTTTCTGTGCCAGGAGTGCCATTTCGATGTAGTTCTGGTCCTTGTGTCCGTTGCATATTACGATGCTGTCCGAGTCCATGTGCTGTGCAAGCACGGCGTGAAGCTCCGGCTTTGAGCCAGCTTCCAGTCCGATATTGTACTTAGCTCCATGTGAAATGATTTCCTCTACGACGGGTCTCATCTGGTTGACCTTGATAGGGAATACGATGTAATGGTCCCCTTTGAAGTCGTATTGCTTTGTTGCTTTCTCAAAGCAAGCGGCTGTAGATTGGATTCTCGTGTCGAGGATATCCGGGAAACGCAGCAGCATAGGTGCAGATACGTGGGCGGTGGCAAGTTCGTCCACCAGCTCTTTGAGATCTACCTGTACGTTGTCTTTCTTCGGTGAGACATAGACGTGTCCTTTCTCATTGACTCCGAAGAAATTGACACCCCAACCTTTGATGTTGTAGGTCTCCTTGGAATCTTCAATGGTCCATTTTTTCATTTCTTGTTGTTTGATTGGTGATTAAGCTGTTCTTGATTGGTAATTTGTATGATTTTGTCTGCTGCCATGTTTACCATTTCCTCGCTGTCCATCAGTGAGATGTCGATGATATGGTTGGCTTTCATGTAGAATTGCTCGCGGTATTTCAGTTGTTCGGTGATGAAAGAGAGCAGTTCTTCCTTTGATTTTCCCACGAGAAGCGGGCGTATTCCCCTTCCCATCTGCAGGTGGGCATAGAGTATTTCCGGCGTGGCCTTGAGATATACCACGTCGCTTGCGGAGTTCATATAGTCCATGTTGTCATAGAAACATGGCGTTCCGCCACCGCAACTGATTACCACATTCTCGAATTCTGCTACCTCATGGAGCATGTTGTGCTCTATCTTTCGGAAGCCTTCTTCGCCTTTTTCGGCGAATATTTCCGGCACTTTCTTTCGCATTCGCGTCTCTATGTACCAGTCGAGGTCGTAGAACGGCATTCCGAGTTTCTTGGCGAGTACCTTTCCTACGGTTGTCTTTCCGGCTCCCATGTAGCCTATGAGGATGATTCTCTTCATCGTTTGGTTGTTTGGTTTTTATTGTAAACCAGCCGGTAACGCGGCTGGCACAGTGGCGGACTGTGCGTAATCCTGTTGCGGATGCGGCTGGCACAGTGGCGGACTGTGTGGAATCCTGTTGCAGATGCGGCTGGCACAGTGGCGCACTATCTCCGGGGCTTGTCGGGGAAAGCTAGGGTATTGGCGCCCCGTTTCCCTGACATGCTCCGGAGATGGCTATATTCTGTTATTTCTTCTTGACAGGAGTGTTGACGATGTTCATGCACTCTTCGTAGGTCAATTCAGCGGCGCGGTCGTGCTGTGCCTTCGGTATGCGGTAGTTCTTGCCCTGATATGAGATGTAAGGACCGTAGCGGCCGTTCATCACTTCCAGTTCCGCATCCTCGCTGAAGGTCTTGATATGTCGTTTCTTCTCCTGTGCGCGGCTCTGCTCTATGAGGTCTATCGCCTCCTGAAGGGTAATCTTCATCGGGTCTTTTTCCTTCGGGATAGACACATATTTCTTCTGATGCAGCACATAAGGTCCGAATCGTCCGGTGCCGATGATTACGTCTGTGTCCTCGAATTTGCCGAGGTTGCGAGGCAGACGGAAGAGCTCCAGAGCCTGTTCGAGGGTGATAGTCTCCAGACCAAGTTCCTTAGGAAGCTGTGCAAAGCGTGGCTTTTCCTCGTCGTCAGCGGTGCCTATCTGCACTACCGGACCGAATCTTCCGATCTTGACAGATACCGGTTTGCCTGAAGCAGGGTCTTCGCCAAGCACGCGCTCGCCGGCTTTATGCTCCGAGCGTGAGTTCAATGTCTTCTGCACTACAGGCTCGAAGTTCTTGTAGAACGACTTGATCATCGATGTCCATTGAGCCTTACCGGCGGCAATGGCGTCAAATTCCTCCTCGACATTGGCTGTGAAGTTATAGTCCATGATACCAGGGAAATACTCCATAAGGAAGTCATTGACCACATTACCTATGTCGGTAGGGATGAGCTTGCCCTTCTCCGAGCCCACCATTTCGGTCTTGGTGTGCTCGTCTATCTTGTCTCCTTTGAGCGTATCTATTACGAAAGTTTTCTCTTCACCCTTCTTGTCGCCCTTCTGCACGTACTCTCTCTGCTGTATAGTGGAGATGGTAGGGGCGTAAGTGGAAGGTCGTCCGATGCCGAGCTCTTCGAGTTTGTGCACGAGTGAAGCTTCAGTATAGCGGTTAGGACCGATTGTAGCGCGCTCAATAGATGTGATTTCCTTGCGTGAAAGCGCGTCTCCCACCTTCATGTTGGCAGGCATTGAAGCGCTCTCTTCATGGTTGTCGTTGTCGTCATCGCCGTCGCTCTCGCGATAAACCTTGAGGAAACCGTCGAATGTAATCACCTCACCAGTAGCGACAAACTGCCTTTTCTCGCCCGAGATGCTGATGTTCACCACGGTCTTCTCTATCTCTGCGTCCGCCATCTGCGTAGCTGCTGTGCGCTTCCAGATAAGCTCGTAGAGGCGTTTCTCCTGCTGTGTGCCCTCGATGGTCTGGTTTGACATGTAAGTAGGGCGGATAGCCTCGTGCGCTTCCTGTGCTCCCTTGGTGTGGGTGCTGTAGTTACGTGGTTTGCTGTATTTCTCTCCGTAGAGTTCTGTCACCATTTCCTTTGAAGTGCCGATGCAGAGTTTGGAGAGGTTTACGGAGTCGGTACGCATATAGGTGATGTGTCCGTTCTCGTAAAGGTGCTGTGCCACCATCATGGTCTGTGAGACCGCGAAGCCGAGTTTGCGTGCTGCCTCCTGCTGGAGTGTGGATGTAGTGAAAGGCGCTGCCGGCTGTCTGTGGAGCGGTTTCTTGGTGATTGCCTCGATGGTAAACTGTGCGTCGCGGCATTTCTCCAGGAAAGCTACTGCCTCTTCGTGGGTGCTGAAGCGCTGGTCGAGCTCTGCATGGAACTCCACCATATTGCCATTGGCATCCGGAAGGGCGAATATCGCCGTCACGCGGTAGTAAGGTTCCGGCTTGAAAGCCTGCACCTCGCGCTCACGTTCCACTATAAGTCGTGTGGCAACGCTCTGCACTCTTCCTGCGGAAAGCAGTGGCTTGACCTTTCTCCATAGCACGGGAGAGAGATTGAAGCCCACCAATCTGTCGAGCACGCGGCGTGCCTGCTGTGCATTGGCGAGGTTCATGTCGAGGTGGCGCGGATGCTCTATCGCGTCGAGTATGGCGTTTTTCGTAATCTCATGGAATACGATACGGCTTGTCTTCTTCTCATCCAGTCCGAGCACTTCACACAGATGCCATGAGATAGCTTCTCCCTCACGGTCTTCATCGGAAGCGAGCCACACCTTCTTTGCCTTCTTCGCGTTTGCTTTCAGGTCGGCTACGATGCGCTTTTTCTCTTCCGGTATCTCGTAGATTGGCATCAATGTGTCCGGATCGATGCTGATTTCCTTCTTCTTGAGGTCGCGTATGTGTCCGTAACTGGACATTACCTTAAAGTCCTTGCCGAGGAATGATTCGATTTTTTTTGCCTTGGCAGGGCTCTCCACAATTACTAAGTTTTCTTGCATGTGATGGTTATGTTTATACTTTCGGGACGCAAAAGTACAGAAAAAGTTTGCTTACACCTTATTATATAGTGATTATTTTCACTTTTTTAACAAACTATACTATTTTCGTAACAATAATGTAGCAAATCGAAAATATTTTCTTACCTTTGCAAGGAATATGTGCAATGAAAAAAATATCCAAACATAAATAACAAAATAATGAACCTGAAGAAATTCCTACTCGCAGCAGCCATCATGCTTTCATCATTTGCAATGGCGCAGAAACCTACTGTCCTGTCGCTCTATGGCGACGCCAAACCTCCTTACGACAATGGCGATACCGCCAAGATCACAGTCTATCAAGCGCCTCAGAAGAAGGCTACCGGAAGGGCGATACTGATTCTCCCCGGCGGAGCTTACCAGGTCCTCGCCAGCGGACATGAGGGAAAGGACTGGGCGCCGTTCTTCAACAATCTCGGCATCACCGTGGCTGTGCTGGAATACCGTATGCCAAAGGGCGACTGCCGTGTGCCGATCGCCGATGCGGAGAACGCCATGAAACTGCTCCGCACCAATGCCAAGGCATGGAACATCAACCCTGACGACGTGGGCATAATGGGCAGTTCGGCTGGTGGTCACCTCGCAAGCGTCATCGCTACGCACAGTAAGGGCGACGCAGTGCCTAACTTCCAGATTCTCTTCTATCCTGTCATAACGATGGATCCTGCCTTCACCCACATGCAGTCGCACGACAATTTCCTCGGGAAGAAGCCGTCAAAGAAGCAGGAAAACCATTATAGCAGCGACGTGCAGGTGTCACGCGCCACTCCGAGGGCTTTCATCGCGCTCAGCGACAACGATGACCTCGTGCTTCCGGCAAACGGAGTGAACTACTACGTGGAACTGTACCGCCACGATGTTCCCGCCGCTCTCCACGTCTATCCTGTCGGTGGTCACGGTTGGGGAAACACGCAGGGCTTTGCCTTCCATAATGAGATGCAGCTGGAACTGTGCGGTTGGCTTGAGAGTTTCTGATGCCGGTCGGGGCGCATATCCAGAATGGAATCCATGCTATTCCGCCCGTTTTGCCGTGGCGGAATAGAGCATGCGCAGGAGTACTGCCGAGATTATTGCGGTGACAATGAATGCGATAGCGTGGGCGGTATGGTTGCCCTGGAACAGTTCTGCCATCTTTGCATCGGCAGGCAATTCAGGGAAAAGCCATACGATCACGAAGGCAAGGCTGTTGTTTGCCCAGTGGTAGATGACTCCCGGGATGATGCTTCCCGTGCGGCAGTAGAGCCATCCGAGCAGCAGACCGACGAGAAACGTGTGCGGTATCTGAGCCGGATTGAGGTGGATGAATGAGAAGCAGGCGGCGGAAATCGCTATTGCGGTCCATCTCTGCTTTGTCGTGAGCGGTGCCTCGCCCTCGTTTCTCTGCATCAACCGTCGCAGCACACCGCCGCGGAACACCACTTCCTCCGACACGGGAGCCACAAGGGCGATGACGATATATCCCCAGAAACTGCCCAGCAATTCCTCAAACATGTCGCCAAGGAGATTCTGCGTCCATCGTTCGGGAATGAATTCCTCGATGGTGGTGATTGGGATTACAATCATCAGCGAAAGTGTGAACGTGAGAAATAGTGTACCGAAAGTCTTGCTTCTCAAGTAGTTGATACTCATTTTGCACCAGCCTGACTTCCAGAAAAGCAAAGTGACAGCCACGCCCGACAAAGCCGACGAGGCTACTATCAGCATCATTTTCTCATTGTCTGCATTTGTGCCGTTCGCCATTTTTATAGCGATATTCACGATGACACTTGCCATCACCTGTATCAGGATGAAGGTAAAAGTATATAAAAGTGCGTCGTAATACTTCTTCATTTTTGTTTGTTTTATTGTTGCTTTGCTTCAAGAATAATGTCAGAGCATTGCATGATTCTATAAGTCTTGCCCGTTTGTCAAGCTTCCAGCAATGCAGATATTGTCCTGTTTTCCCGTTTTGGTCTTAGTACAAATAATGACTTTGTAATATGTTGATAATCAGTAAGATATAATAGTATGGTTTTTAGGGTGTAAAAGCATAGATATTACAGCCTAAAAGCTATGCTATTACAAGGTCATAACTATGCTATTGCAGCGTGAAAGCTAAGCTATTACGAAATGCCCTCTTCGCTTTCCGTTTTTGTCCTATTTTTCTTTATTGATATTTTTACCCACACCAACAAGAAGTAGCAACCGCGTCAGCGCGATTTTTCACTTTTCACTCTCCACTTTTCACTCTTCACTTTGTTCTTTTAAGTAAGATTCCGCTTCCATAGCATCAGCCTTCAGCTGCAAGGCAAGCCCCATGACGGAAGAGAAACGGTGCTCCTCGCGCATCTTCTTGTATAGAGCCACGGTCATCTCCTTGCCGTAAATGTCTGCGTCAAAGTGGAATATGTTCGTTTCGAGCGTCAGTCCGTTGATGCCGTAAGTAGGGCGGTGACCGATGTTCATCATGCCGTTGAAGGTCTCCGGGAAGCCTTCCACCCTCACTCTCACCGCATACACGCCGCCTACGGGAATCACTTTCAGCGGGTCGATGGAAAGGTTTGCCGTGGGAAAGCCCAGTTTTCTGCCTTCATGGAATCCCTCCACCACGATGCCGTGCATGGTGTATGGTCTGCCGAGGCACTCCATCGCCTGCTGGCAATGCCCGTCGGCAAGGAGCTTGCGGACCATCGTGGATGAGTAATGTCTGCCGTCAGGCATGGTGATTCCGTCGCATGGCACCACATCGATGCCTATTTTCTCGCCGTAGCGTCGGTAGTCCTCGAAGCCTTCTCCAGTCTCCCGCTTGCCGAAATGGTTGTCGTAGCCGAGCAGCAGCAGGCGCACGCCGAGGCGGTCGTAGAGGATTTCCTTCATGAAATCGCGGGCGGAGTAGGCTGCCATCGGCTTGTCAAACTGCAGTACGGCGCATTGGTCGATGCCGCAAAGCGAGATGAGCTGCTGCCGTTCCTCCACCGTGGTGAGCATATTCGGCACGTAAGACTTGTCGAAGAGCGTGCGCGGGTGGCGGTCGAAGGTTATCGCCATCGTGTGGTCGAAGCCCTTTCCCTTTGCCACGGCTATAAGACGACGGAGCACATGCTGGTGGCCCAGATGCACTCCATCGAAATGTCCTATCGTAGCAGCGGTCACCACGTCACTGCGAACGCCGTTGTCTTTGCTTATCTTTAATGTCGTCACTAATTTCAGTCTTCATTTACTCAACCGCGTCAGCGCGATTTTTCACTTTCCATTACATCTTCACTTAAAGCAGACTCTCTATCTCCTTGTCCAGATCCTTTATCTGCGCGTCACGCTTGTAGAGCGCATTCGACCTGTCGATGAGGAAGAAAGTAGGGATGGAACCCACGTTGTAGCGTCTCAGATACTGTGAGTCGAGGTTGTCGTTGTCATGCACGGTAATCCAAGGAAGGGCGGCCACCTGGGTCTTCCAGAAGTGTTCGTCCGGATCGACAGACACCTGATAGATTTCCAGACCGCGGTCGTGGTATTTGTTATACACCTCTCTCATCTGCATGATGCGCTTTGTGCTGCCATCAGCCGCAAAGGCATGGAAGTCGAGAAGCACCACCTTGCCCTTCAGGTCGGTGAGGTTGCGGCGCTTGCCTTTGTTGTCTATGAGGCTGATGTCTATGATGTTGGAGACGCCTACCTTGTCCACGTCGATGACAGGACCCTGCTTCTGGGCCTCTGCGATGCGCATGTTCTTCAGTCCTTCCAGAGCGATGTTGTGGATGTTCTTGCCGCGCTCCGCCTCTGGATAGAAGGTGTCCCAACTTGTAGCCACGGCTGCAAAGACGCGGATGTCGTCATGGCTGGAACGTGGATTGAAGATAAGGCGGTTGCCCAAAGCCTGGAACAGGGCGAAATAAGAGTATGCCTTGCCCGGCTCCTTGAAGATATAGTTGCGCTTTACGTTGTCTTTGTAAGCCTCCACGATGCTCTCTATGCTGTCCTCAGACTGCTTGATGCTGAGCACAGGCGACTTTTCTATGGAGATAGCCTGGTTCAGCAGCTGGTTCTGGAGAATGGAAAGCTCCTTGATTTTCTCACAGTTGTCCGAACCTTTCACCTCATATTTCACAGCCATGGTAGGGTAGGAGGCGGTGAATTCCACGGTCTCGGTGGAGTCGATGCTCACATTGATGATGTTGCGGGCTATGCGGAGGCGGTAGAATTCCGGTGCTGTCACAGCGTCACCGCTGAAGTCGAACGCTCCATCCTCACCCAGTTTTACGGAGTCGAGGACCACTGGACCGTCCAGACTCATGTTCTCGAAGTAGAGCACGGAGTCCTTTGCGTCAGTGATGTTGCCGCTTACGTGGAATTTATTCTGCTGACATGAGGCGATGCTCAGCGCACATGCAGCGAAGAGAGTGCATCGTGTGATGCGGGAAATAATCTTGTTCATTGTATGGAAATTTTCTGCAAAGGTAATTGAAATAGGGGGAAATACAAAATTTCGGCTCTCTTTTCTTGCATATAAGGTGCTAATAATAATTAAATATTGCGGTATTTGGTGTCATTTTACCAAAATAATCACTACTTTTGCCCTTTGAAATGAAAAGGAATATCATCATAATCATCATAATGCTGGTCAATGCCGTGGCGGCGATGGCGCAGTCTGACGTCAAGACCATCAAGTCGGAGGACCGTCAGGTCGATATGGACAGCCCCACTTTCGTGCCACTCGTCCGCGTGGGAAAGGTGCTCGAAGGAAAGGACAGCATACAGTATGTGGAGATGAACAATGTCTATGTCTATGCTCCGATGACTTTCAAGAACGACAAGCAGCGTGAAGCCTATAACCGGTTGGTTTACAATGTGAAGAAGGTTCTTCCGCTTGCCAAGGAAGTCAACAGGGCGGTGCTTGAGACCTATGAATACCTCATGACCCTGCCTAATGAGAAAGCACGAAAGGAACACATGAAACTCGTGGAGAAAAGCATCAAGGAGGAATACACGCCAAGGATGAAGAAGCTCACCTATTCACAGGGAAAACTGCTCATCAAGCTCATCTATCGCGAGACGAATTCCTCCAGTTATGAGCTTGTCCAGGCATTCCTCGGTCCGGCGAAAGCCACTTTCTATCAGGCTTTTGCATGGCTCTTCGGTGCCAGTCTCAAGAAGGCGTACCAGCCGAACGGCGTGGATAGGCTC
>OQVL01002902.1_pt1 | contig 10478 bp, 11 predicted proteins | sample 1691501 | NCBI WGS metagenome assembly OQVL01 (sample SAMN03418253, study PRJEB22391) | human gut metagenome | biome: human-gut; feature: organic feature; material: feces | host: Homo sapiens | place: Tanzania | collected 2013-01
GCCAACCCTTGCGCTCTTCCTTAATACGGCAATATCCATCAGGTACAGCTGCTTGCCGCTTCACCTTGCAATCTGCGGGCATATAGCAGTTATCTCGCCATTTGCCGGTATCAGGGCATAGATAGCGCCATGGGCATACACTATTGGTGATTTGGCAGATATTGGTATCTACATATTCACACATATATTCACCTTTTTATGAAAATTAAAAAATAGGGCAACCTATAAGAATACAGATTGCCCTATAATAAGCCAAATTAGCTCACAGTCACGTAGATGTAAGCCAGCTCGACGTTGGGGTAGCCGGTCAGACCAACAGAGATGACGGATGCCGCAGAACCGGCAGTAATCACGCCCTCATTGGTCACGGTGGCATCGCCACTCACCTTGGTAAAGGTGAAGTTGGTATTATCCTTGCGCTGAGAAGCAATGTTGTTACCATAAACAACACGCATAATAACAGTCTCAGACTCTCCGGTAGTCAGCTCCATATCCGAGTTTTCACTACCAATCATAATCACGTTGTCCTGCCATTTAGCGCCGAAAATCTGCTCAGTCATAGAGCCATAAGTAGCCTCGGCCTCACAGCCCTCGCCAGAGGTGTAACGGAAGGCAGTACCGCTCAGCTGAGTAGGAGCAGAGCTGGTGGCATTCAGCGTCAAATCCTGAGAGGGATCAAGGCCCAGACGAGGAATATCGGTAATCAGACGGCCAATCACAGACGCGCTGGAATCGGTGTTGATATCGGCATTATACAGGTCGTTAATGATGACCACATGCAGCTCATCAGGATTGAAGTCCGTAGGAATCGGCATCATGCGGGCATTCTCATCCATATAAGGATACTTGATACAGTAGACATCATTCACCTTGGAGCCATTGATGGCCAGATAATACTTGCCGCCAGTCTGAGAAATAGCGCCAATAGACCACACGGTATCGGCGGGCTTCTTATACCAGCCAATCATAGCACCGTTGAAAGACGCGGGGGTATTAGCCAACTCAATTTGGCCAGCAGTCACAACGGTCTCACCAGCGGTAGATTCATACATAGTAGTGCCGCCCTGCTCAATGGTGGTGCCCAGAGTCCAAGCCAGATACTCCAGCTTGAAGGTGGCATTGGTCAGCGTCACATTCAGAGTAGAATCGCTGAACCAACGACCCAGCAGAGGATTGGACTTGCCGCCACGAACCTCATTGGGACTAGCACTGAAGCTGAACGTATTCTCCGTCAGGGTGCTTGCTCGGCCTACAAAGTCACTACCTCTGAAAATCAGAGCATGACCGACATTAGCCAGAAAAGCTTCAGCCATTAAAATTTCCTCCTTTATAGATTATATTGTTTTAATAATTGTTCTGCATGGGATGTGCCGTCTCCATGTGCAACATTGGCTATACTACCATCGCCGCCAAAAGACTGCTTATATGCGCCCATGCTCGTCATATACCCATCGTACTTGCCCTTCTTGTTGCGATAAATCCAGTGTTCAGCCTTCTTGTCGCCGCAATACAAAGCTAAAGCACGAGTAGTCAAAAATTCAACCTCGCCGGTTACTTCCTCAAATACGCCCTGATGTTCACGCATGGTCATGGTCATCTGCTCTTTTTTCGTTATCCCCGTGTGTGCTGTGATAATGTTAATTTTTCGCTCAAGTGTCGGGAATTCTTTGCCAAAGTTCTTAACAGCATCAACCTCATCCATCATTTTGCGTAACTCAGGATTGACATATTCGTCGTCATAGTGTAATATATTCTGATACATAATAATACGCATAATCTCGTCGAATTTCTTCGCCGTGATAATGACGTTGTGTGTATCATCGCATAATATTGCCTTGCCGCGTTCATTTTCGCCGATATGCCAATTATCCATATCCATACAAAAATGCAGGATGTTGGTCAATTTGGCCGCTACCAGCTCATCAACATCGGCAATACACCTGACCAAATAATCAAGATACGACATTTGAATAATATTTACATCATCAGACGAATTTTTATCATATTGTAATATATCTGTGCTGGACATAAATGCCTCAGCATTGGGTAGTAACACAGGTTTAATCAACAACTCTACGTCGCCAATTTTATAGGGAACAGGCTTGTCGAATGTAAAGTATGCCCGCCGCAAGAAGTCAAGATTAAGCTTGGCACTCATCTTGCCGCCCTCTATCTCCGACGTTCACGGCCATATACAACTGGACGCCAGTAAAGGTCTTGCTGTTGCCGATGGTCGATTTGGCCGCACAATAACGGCTCATATCATCCAACCATACCATCTTGCCAATGCCGCCTGTATCGACGCCATTCAACACATCAAGCATGATTTGGACAAACAAATCACCACGGCTGACAGGTACACCATTATATTCGACAAGCGACATCTGCCCCCCATAGAGGAAATCAAACGCATATACAACCGTTGCATTGTATAGCTCTTTGGGATGGTCGTAGTAGTTGTAAATTTTTAATATGCACTTACTGGCCGGGATGGCGTCCTCTACCAGGTTGGTAAAAAATACGCCCTTTTCCTCTTGAGGGCCAGACCGCCACAGCAAATCCAGCTTTTGACTCATCGTCAAATCCGGCTTGCTCAGTGCATCGTAGCTATTATATGCCATCATCTTCCACAGGTTTTCGGCTTGCGGCGATGTGGCGAGATACGTCATAATATTATAGGGTAAGAACGGCAATTTAGACATTGAATTATACATATCTACACCTCCTTACCCAAACATGCTGACGGTTGTAATTGGGAATGTGACTGGCTCAATATCCAGTTCGGGGAACGCAGCGATTTTGGCCGACGCCCGCATTTCGACAGGATATTGTGACACCTTAACGCATGTGGCCGTATATGCCACCTCAATGGTGATATATTGACCGCCATTATCCAGCATCTCAACAGCGACATCAGTCAGGCCATCTTGCTCATACAGCTTACCACCATATTCAACGCCAATTGCAAAATCAATAGATTCATTTTGCCGAATCCGACTGAATTTGTTAATCATGACAATATGCGGCGTCGATTGCTTGTCGGCTTCAATGGTCAATGTCACACAACTATACACTTCAGGATTGCCGTCGAGCGTGGCCGTGATTTTGACCTTATCGCCAATTCGGCCATATACCTCATAGCCGCCATCCTGCTTGACATCCATAACACGAGGATTGTCCACAGTCCATACAACACGGCGTTTTACCTCAGCGCCATTGCACATCACAGTGGCATACAGCTGACCAGCACTATCAGGCGTCACATGCATATCACCAGCATTGATTTTAATGCTATATGCATAATCGCCGTTGTACGCAATGCCGCAGCCCGCATCATCACCGTCATGTTCCTCGTCCAAATACAGGTCAAGTTCAAGGTATGTTGGCTTATTTTCAATGGCGTCATAATTCAGTGCATTTTGATAAGCAAGCAACTTGAATGGCCGACCGCCAAACATGTACCGAGTATTCAGTTGGAATAGCCGCAATGTATCATCATTACCCTGCACCTTAACGATGGCATGGTTATTCGGCGTGATAATATACCTGCCGACCTGTGTAGACGGCGCGGTCATATCATAATCAATGACACATGGGATTTCAAAGATACCACCATTCAGCGGGTCAATAATCCGCATGACGTTGTTACAGCGCCGAATGCCGACCTCTTGCGAGATGCCGTTAAAATTGCTGTAATCATTGACCAGCCAGTAATTATCGTCAAAGTAATAATATTGCCCTCTGATACAACGATGGCTAATGTCCCTGAAATACATGCGCAGGAAATCACGCGAATCACGAACGCCACTGGTTACATCGCCAACAGCGGCCTTGACCCATGCATCAATACAATGATAGTGACAACAGCCAATTGCATCTTGTTCCATAATGCCACCGCCATTTTCAGGCGTCTTTGCAGCACCATTGTCCCACTGTTCATCTATGAACGCCTGAGCAAGCTCTGTATAATAATCATGCGGCTTAGTATCGCCGTATTTGCCGTAGTCAGTCAGCATCTTGCTCACCGCCTTTTGCTAATCCGCAGATGTGGAATACAATAGTCTTAACGGTCGATTTATCGAGATTGGCACCGGCACTACGCAAACCTCGGATATATCTATATATCTCCATCTGTGCCGCGCCAAGATAATATGTGGCAATCCGATCAAGATATGTCAGGTAATCATCCTCGGTCACATTAGATGTCGGCTCAAGTACATCCTCATACAGCAGTAGGATTTTATAGAGAGGTGCCGTTTTATCATTTTTGCCCATAGCACCCTCCATCAATATTCGTAGCTGTCAAGGTCTTGAAGCAGATATTTGGTCGTAGCGCGGTCAACCTCTTCCCGCAACTTATCAATGATATTGCCCTTTTCTTTGAAATTCTGCGATTCGCTGTTAAATGTATACTGCGCCTTGAGGCCGAGCTTCAATGCAATCTGCGCCGCATTGTTCGTCTCATTCTGCCACCAAGCAATAACCCAATAGCACGACAGAATGTAAATCTCCATATCTGTCAAGTCGGCAGTAAATGCGCGCTCATCGGCGTCATATTCCAACGACTGGCGGCATTGCCAGAAATTGGGCAAGCATTGAATCAGCCATCCATCCAGCTTCGCCATAAAATCTGTTTTGCTTTGGTCAAGGAGTTTACGCAACTTGTAATCATCCACAATCGCCAAAGCCCGTTCTTCAATTTTGTCAAAGGAGGTAATATTGCTCACCCCTTTTCATTATTCGTCGTCAGGCTCAATTGCCATCAGGTCTTTACCACAGAGCTTACCGATTTCGATAGCGGCATTAGCATCAACAAACTGACCATTAACCTTGCGCTCAGAAATCATGTCAACAATAATTTGCTTCTGCGCATCATTCGCCATCTTATAAGCTTCGATGATGGTTTTGCCATCCTTGTCGAACAGGCTCTTGAGTTGGTCAACATTCAGGATGTGCTTATACACCTCGCCGAGATTATGGGACTCCACGAAATCTTGGTCGGCGATATAAATACGACCAGAGCGAATCATATTGCCCATATTAGCAACGATAATATTAGCTTCAGTCTCATCGAAATCCTTGTCAGCAAACTGCCCCGTAATTTTCCACATAACAGTACCACGCAGGATAGCAGAGCCGCTAGACAGATTGATAAACTTAATCTGCTTGTTAGATTTAGCCACAGTAGCTGGCTTATTTGCCATCATCTGCGCCATAAGCGCCATTTGCGCCTTCAGCTCGTCAAGCTGCTTTTTCAGTTCATCATTCTCCTGTTGCACAGCGCTCTGCTCAATTGTGGCATCTTTAACCTCTGCGGTCTTAACAGCCTCAGTATCGGCATTAGCCTTAGTTCTTGCCATGATTTATTTTCCTTTCTATTTCCTTTTATTTTCCATAAGATTAAATAAAGGGGAGCACATTGGCTCCCCAATATTATGTCAACAATTAGTCAGTGATGGTGTACACACCAGCAGTAGCGGCAGACGCCATAACGAAGTCCCAAGCCTTACGATAAGTAAAGTTGGAGGTCAGGTCGGCATTGTCGAAATGCTGGTTGGTATTGGTCATGGCAGTGGTCATAACACCCTTGACCAGCTTATCCACAGAGGGGCTGACAACATACACCTTGTTAGAAGGCAGCACCAGCTTACCAGTGGCATCCACAGCGTTGTTCAGACGCATGACGGGGAAGTCGATGACATTCTGGAGAATATCAATGCTGCCCTTAGCGCCATCAACGTTCATGCGATAGCCCAGAGCAGAGTCGGGAAGAGCCTTCATCAGAGCGGCGGCAGAACCAATGATATAGGGCTTCACACCAGCGTTCTTAGCCTGAACCAGCTCGGCCATCTCGACCAGAGCGGTCAAGTCCATAGCGCCCTCAATATTCAGAGATCCGACGGGAATGGCGGCCAGACCAGTGTTCAGAGCGCCAACGGCATCCTTGTACATCTCAGACTCGATGGACACCAGCAGCAGAGACATAAAGTCGGCAATATTCTCCTTAGCGGCCAGAACACGGTACAGGTCGGAATAGATGGTGATGATGTGCTCAACGGGAGCAACCACGATATCAGAAGCAGACTTCTTCTGACGGAAAGTAGTTCTTTCACCTTGTCCACAGATATGTTCACGCAAGGACGCAACCCCTCACGCAGTCTTACCCAAGAACCACAGGCAGACCTCTCGTGCTTTCACACGAAGCTCAGATTATATCTTCATCTTATATATCTAAATCTATATATGCAAGCGAATGATTATCCTTGACTAAATAATCAACCGCATCAATAATTTGTTGACGAGTAGGCAGTTCGTCATTGGAACGTATGCGCAAAACCTTATATCCTTGCTTTATAAGCCAATAATTTCGACACTTATCATGCTCGGCTTTATCTTTATGCCAATACCAGCCATCATATTCAACGTCGATTTTATGTTCGCCAATAGTGAGTAAGCAATCCATATTGATTCTGTCAAGAGGATATGATGGTTCACATTTGTCAGAACCATAAATATCAACAAGCATTTCACAGATAGTGGCCTCGGCTTTAGAAGATGGCACATTACCATTTCTGTACAGAGATTGCCGCATTTTAGCTATCACCTCTGGAGCTTGCGTGGTATAAGGTACGCCATATCGTTCCATGTTCGTGGCCTTTATCTTTGCGGAAATTTCTGGCGTATGCGCTATATTGCCTTCACCATATCTCTCGGTGTTCTTTCTCTTTATCTCGTCTTGAACAACCTTGCTTTCAAATGGATTCTTTACGCCAAATTTCTCAAGGCAAGACGCCTCAACCTTAGCTTTTATGTCTTCAGAAAGAAGAGGCGTTTTAACGCCATATCTTTCCATACTGGTCGCTGCTATCTTAGCCTTAACCTCGTCAGATTGACACGCCCGTTCAGTACCATATTTCTCAAGGCAAGTCTCGCGCGACTTAACCTTTACTGATTCGAGTTGAAATGGGTTATCAACGCCATATACTGCCTTAAAGTTCTCAACAAATTTCTTAGAGCGACACTGGTTACAACAATCTTTACCACTTACATCATCATGTTCTGTCCGATAGTTGACATAGCATTTCTCAAACTCTTTGCCGCAGTAATCACATATAACCTTAACCTTCATATGAGAGCTTGATGTCAAATCTTCAATATCTACTATAAGCGGTTGACGCATTTTAGTATATTCATAGCCACGTTCAATATAATGTTGCCGATTAGCTGGCATCCAAGTTATTTGTATCTTTTGATTAGGAACAAGCATAAGCACTATCCTCCTTTCTTTATTATATCATATTCAGTTGTATATGTCAAGTATAGATATATAAGAGCTACATTTTTCCCACGCCATTGGCTTGCGTGGTACTCCCCCTCAAGGGGATAATCGTTGAACCTTCTCCTGTTCGGAGAGTGGATGCTAAACACCCATTTACATTCACTTAGGATTTAACCTTATGAATATCTCTTGATTTCTTTCTGCTTTCGCCGCATATCACGCTTAGGCATATTTCATCCTTACGTTGTAGCATCAAGAGCTTTAGGGATTCAAAGCAGTTAATGTAGAGTATGCGCCAATCACTCGACGCACAGGGCGGTTGCCGTTAAGCGGCAATTTCGTTACCCAGAGACACAGTGTAGAAGCTACGAGGCACAATCTTGAACTTTACGATATCGCCGAAACCAGCGGTGCGGAAATCAGCAAAGATACCAAACTGAGGCAGAATAACCTCGGGGATAATGGCGTTAATCGTAGCGTCAATAACACTCATCGCCGCCCAGCGAGTTGCAGGATGGGCAATCCAAGCGTCGATAGCATTGTCCTGACGAGACACGCCAGACTTACGCTCGACCTCGGAAAACCAAGCCTCGTTCATCAGAGCCTTATTCTCGGAACCCTGCTTTTTATCACAGAAGTAGGACATAGCGGCTTCATAAAAATCGGTGTTCTCACCGGCGAACATAATCAGTTCCTTATTAGTCAGCATAATTATATTTTCTCCTTTCTATAAATGTCGTGCCGATTAGGCATTTCTCATGCAACGCAGAACGACGGTAGCAACCTCGTCAGCGCCGCAAGTAATGGAATGGAAGCCCTCAACGCGGAAATAAGCACCAGCGGCGGGAGCATTGGCCTGGGGAGCTGCGAACTTGCCGTTAGCAGCAACGCCACAATACTGACCCACATTGGCAACGACAGGCAGGGTGCCACCAGCAAACGCAGAAGCGTCAACCTCGGGGCAATCAATGCCAGCCAGGATGCCCTTAATACTCATGGGCTTGCCAGCCTCATTGTAGAAATAACGAATGTCGTCATGAATCTGCATTTCCAGAGTCTTACCAACCTCGGGAGTAGCAACCAGCCACACGTTGGTAGCATTGGCAGCAGCAGGTTCCACCATGTACTCAAAGCCGGTAATAGTACCAGTCTCATCAACCTTAGCAATGTTCTTCAGAGTAACCAGAGTGCCGTTATCCAGGTCGGCGGTAGCATACACGCCAGCCATGTTCATAGCGTCAACATTGATGCAAGACATAGACATAGTGTTGACAATGCCGTGATAGTTAGCCATAATTATTATATCTCCTTTACAATTTTTTAGTGTTGATTTTTCAGACGAGTCCAAATATCCTCGTTCTGCTTATTCTTCTTAGCTTCAATAGGCGCAGCAAAGCTAAACACGCCCATATCATCCTTCTTGACAGACTTCTTTACCTCGCTAAAGCAAACAGCCTTAACCTTATTGCTCCATGCGTTGAAATTCGTCTCGTCACATGCCAGACCTTCCTCGCGGAAAGCGGCAAATTGATCGTCATTGACAAACGGCTTGATTTCTGCCATAATAGCCTCAACAGCGCAAGCGTTCTCCTTAGCCATGACCGCCTTCTTATACTCGCGCAGGTCAGCCAGCTCAGTATCACGCTCCATGATGATATTATCGCGCTCTTCAATATCCTTTTCGAGCTGGGCAATCTTAGCCATCATCTCGTCCTCAGACATCTTGGCCTCGCCGTCGTCCTCTTCGCCATCTTCCTCAGCAAAGCGATAGTCAGCCACATTCTCAGGCTCGGCAAATTTCTTGATATTGTCAGTCTCAGTAAATTCCTGCTTGACCTCAACGACCTCATCGGCCACGGTCATGCCATCCTCTGTCAGACTGAAATCAAGACGATACAGCTTGCCTTCGCGGTCACGCAGGACTGCAAATTTCTTGTTATCCTCTTCAAACACGCCGACAATGCCATATTCCCAATGACGGCCTTCGTCGATTTCATGCCACAGACGGCCCCACATATCACCAATATCAACAGCGGCAAATTTAATCTCCATAGACATCTTTTCCTCCTTTCCGTCAGTATCGTCCAAATCAAGCTTCTTATAGATTTTCTCGATTTTATTAACCACGGCGGTTTCGTCATTCTGCTTGGCGTATGTCAAGGCAGCCGACAAAGCCCGCCTGCAGTAAACAAGTGTGTCGCCATCAAAGGCCATCACAGGGTATTTCAGGTGCTCAGACGGCGCATCCTCCCAGCCATCCTCGACCAGCAGGTACACATCCTTGACAAGCTTGGCACGATTAGACGCCTCCATGATTTTATCTCTCAGGGCGGCTTTGTCAATTTTGCCCCAATCGGCATCAGACATGGCCTCTTTGGACTTGTCAACCTTATAGGATTTCTTTTCAGCCATAGATTGTTTCCTCGTTTCAACAAATTTGGTTAGATTAGATACGGCATTTGTAGCACTGGCGAAATAAGCGTCTGCCTCTTCCGCAGTAAACCGCACCATCTGTATATCTGCATCAGGACACGAGCCATTTACCCTTTTTCCAAGACAAGTTAGGCCAAAGATATCAAATGCTATGACCTCATGTTCATCATCGTCCTCTGTGTCAACTGTCATTTCCACAGAGCTGTTGCGCAAATTGTCAAATTCAAAAATATCATTAAAATCTTTTCCATATTTTTTACTGACAACCGCATAAGCATATGCCTTAGTCACATCTTCATCTTCAACGAACTCAATGTCCTGTTCGATGGGAAAATAACCATATATAATTTCATCATGTTCATGACTCATTGCATCGCCAAATCGCACCTTAGCTACAAGGAAATTGCCAAGAATGGTGCCAGCATATTCACGCAACACATCGTCGCTGATATTCAATTCATGCGTATTTGGCTTAGTGCTCAAGAAACAACACTTATACACGGCGAATTTATGCTCTGGATAAGCATCTGTCCAATGAGGAATTTCTACGGCGTCCTCCATTTGAAACTTTACATTTTTTCTCAATGTTCATCCTCCTTTCCTCAAGGATAGCAAATATATCAAAGCTCAATGCCGTTATCAGCACAGAACTTCAACATCTTTTTAGTGCGCTTGAACCACAAGCTACCATCATCATCTTTCCACTCAGGGATATTACCCGCCTGATGCTGGCTGGAATCATCGTAAACGGAGAGGCTCGTGAGGA
>OQVL01002908.1_pt1 | contig 10469 bp, 11 predicted proteins | sample 1691501 | NCBI WGS metagenome assembly OQVL01 (sample SAMN03418253, study PRJEB22391) | human gut metagenome | biome: human-gut; feature: organic feature; material: feces | host: Homo sapiens | place: Tanzania | collected 2013-01
CTTATCCTTATCCGTCCGAGGCAGTCGGGGTCGCGGTTGTCCGTCACCCCCCCCACCGTCGGCGGGCATCTCATGAGCAGTTTCGTCTGGTTGAACTCGCGCTGGCCCCTTCCCTCGGATCCGGCTCGCTTTCGAGCAGCTTGGTTAGCTTCCTTGCCACTTCTAGCATGGGATATTCCTTATTTTTTACATTTCAAGTTTGCGTACGCCAGCAGTTTCATCTTCCCATGAAGAATTACTAGCTTTCTTTGCTCGGATTTTTGCCCATTCTCGAATACCTTTTATTTGGTCGCCCATTGTCTTACTTAAAGGAATCATCCCTGCAACAGTTTTTTCAAGATGCACCTGCTTCAAATCACAACCTTCATCAAAGGCATCGTAAAGAGCAGATACTATGATTTCTTCCAATTCTGAGCCTGCAAATTCTTTTGTACTTTCTGCTAATTTCTCCAAATCAAATCCATTAGGATCACGATGCCTCTTTTCAAGATGAATCCTAAAAATATCCTTTCGTTCTTCTTTAGAAGGCAAATCCACAAAGAATATCTCATCAAATCTTCCCTTTCGCAATAATTCTGGAGGCAATTCCTTTACATTGTTGCAAGTTGCTACAACGAACACTGGCGACTTTTTTTCCTGCAACCATGTCAAAAAAGTTCCAAATACACGAGCCGTAGTTCCGCCGTCTGTCTGACCAGAGGAACTTAAACCGCTGAAACCTTTCTCCATCTCATCAAGCCAAAGAATCGAAGGAGCAATGCTTTCTGCCGTTGCAATGGCGCGTCTTACATTCTCTTCGCTTGAACCGACAAGGCTGGAAAACACTTTGCCTACATCAAGTTTTAACAAAGGCAACTGCCACATACTGCTGATTGCTTTTGCTGTAAGACTTTTTCCACAACCAGGAATACCCAAAAGAAGGATTCCGCGAGGCTCAGGAAGCCCGAACTCCCGTGCAGCAGGGCTGAATGCTTTACCACGCTTAGAAAGCCATTCCTTTAGCTGTTCAAGACCTCCAACTTCCTTCATATTTTCATTCGCATGATAATACTCAAGAACACCAGACTTTCTGATTATCTGTTCTTTTTCCGCAAGAATTGTCTTTAGGTTAAAATTGCCATTCTCAACAATCGATTTTGCAAAAACATTTTCAGCTTCTTCCGCTGTAAGCCCAAGAGCTGCTTCTACAACCTTGTTCAAGAAGTCTTTGTCTTTGATTTCTTCAAGTTGCTTTTCACCGACAGTCTCAGCTATCGACTTTACAATCTGCTCCAAATCTTCCTTATCTGGAAGCTTATAATCAACTACAGAAATTTCTTTCTCCAATTCCCCTGGTATTTTCAATATAGGAGACAAGAATATAACATTCTTCATTGACAGTTTTAAACTTCGATTCAAATCGCGCAACTTTCTTATTACGACAGGATCATTCATATAGGGATGGTAATCTTTCAATATAAATAATCCGTTTACATCAAGATTTAAAATATATTCCAAAGCGCTTACAGGGTCTTTAAATTCTGTAAGATAACTTCCGTCTGGCAACAGAAGCCCTTCCGTTACAGACCATTGATAGAGCTGCTTGTTCCTGGCGGTAGCAATTTGCTTCATAGCATTACATACACGGTTTTCTTCAAATGAGACAATATATATCAGCGGGTATCTTGCCCTGATAAGTGTCTCAACAGTTCTCGCAGTTTTATTTAACATTAGCATCTCCAATTCATTTCATTTTATAGTATATCAAAAAAACCCGTTGTAGTAACTATACCATCAGGATTTATTATTATTTCACATTCACTGGAATCCTCCGTTGAGAAAGTCAAATCCGACTCTATCAAACCGTCTCTTAATTTCAGATACCTCTGATTTCCAGACCCCGCGTATTTACAATGACTAGGCAATTCCCTTATATACGGACCATCAATAAGATAATCACAATATCTTAAAATCGAGCTACAGTCTTTTAAAAGTTCTTCATATAAAAAGCCTGTAAAAACAAGGGTATTCAATTTTTGCTCTTTTGCTGTCTTTAACAACAACTCTAAATCATTTTTTTGATAAAAAGGCTCTCCCCCTGAAACAGAGATACCATCATACTTCTTTCGATTTATAATCCGAAAGATTTCAGAAATATCCATTTCTTGCCCACCCTGCATCTTACAGGCTTCTTTATTGAAACAGCCTGGACATCCTCGTTCACACCCTTGCACCCAGATACAAAATCTGAATCCAGGGCCATTTACACAACTGCCTTCAATATAGTTATTTATTCTCATTCTGTCATATTTCTTTTTAACTGGAGTCTTGTAATAAAAGCACCGCCAACGGTCAAATCATGTTCCACCCTATCCGCAATATATTCACCAGAGAATTTTTTCCCGACATACTTTATATTTACCCGCATACCAGGGTGAATTCTATAATCGCCCTCACATTTTGCCGTTCCAGTCTGATATGCGAACGAGCTTTCTATCAATTTTCCTATAGCACGTTCTTTCGCATCATCATTATCGTGCAAATTCTCTTCCACAAATGTGCTAGTCCATTTGCCACCTGCACCATTTGAATTGTCCTCCCAGCTTTTGCTTCCACCGACCTTGACAGGAATTTCTTTTAACGACGCATTTCCGCTAATTGCCTCGCAATTGTTCTCATCCCAACCCGTAAATGCACAACTAGAAAGCTGACCTTTAAGATGTTCTTGTGCAGTAAAACTAATCAAACTCTTTCCCCATTCAAGGATTATGTCATCATCCCTAACTGTCACTTCATTCTTAACATACACTTTCGATTCGTATGCATACACCGTCTTGCCATATTTTTTGGCATTTTCAATCAAGAAATCAAAGTCCGTAGCACACAATTCAACCTGATAATCCTTCGTTGCACCAAAATCATCTATTTCGCTCTGGAGAGAATACGAGTCAACAATACCTCGCAATATATCAGACAATCTCTTTGACTCAAATGATGTTGATTTATGCGCATTCTGCATTTTATACAGACAGTTCCGGCATGTGATTAAAAGCTGTTCATGTCCATACTCATTACATTGTACCTCAAAATCCGTAACTTCACCCGAAAACACCTGTTCACAGTCATCTTTATATCCCATGTGTACGGAAACAACGCTCTCTAAGGTGAATGTTCCTTTTTCTGCAATTTTTACTGCGGATGTATCAAACTCAAGTATACATGCTCCCACATCATTAAGGACATCATCCATGTGTATTCGCTGCAATGCTCCCTCATGCTCCGTATCAAGACGCTTTCCGTCAACATACACTATCCAAACCGGAGTCAAATGCTTATCTTCTCTATCTCCCATGCTTTACTCCATACCTATATTTTTTATAGTGATGTATAATCATAATAAAATCAAGAGTTTTGCTATAATGAAGTTTTTGCAAAAGTTTCAAACAAGACAGAGGTCTTATCTATCATATAATTTTCCATTTTTCAATTTCGCTTCGTATTTTTGCAGCCTTTTTTTTATCTACATTTTCAATTATTTTCAAAAAATCGGAATCAGCAGTTAAAAAATTATACCCATTCGTCTGCATAAAAATTTGTGAATCTATTATATCATTCTTGTTTATTTTTTTGTTTTTATCTAATAAATATTTATTCATAATAAGCCTAAGATATTCAACAAAATAATTATTTGTATCTTTACATAATATTTCTTTGTATTCATCAAAAGCTTGTTCTATATCAATATTATATTCACTTATAAGTGCTTTACCTTTTCTTTTTGTTGGAATTTTTTCTTCTTCTTTCATTTTTTTTAACAAATTTTTTGTTAATTCTTCAGATTGTAATGTTTCTAATATTTTTTGACTATTTTCTAAACTGTATTTTTTTGAATCGGTTGGCAAATCTGAAATTGTAGAATTATTAATAGCACAAGAATAATTTATTAATAGTGTATAAAAATTAGTAAAGTAAATCGAATTTATTGAACTTTTTAAAGTAACTTCATCTTCTGTTTTATAAAATTCCTCTAAAGCATTCTTTAATGATTCAACAACAAACCCGTCGGCTTCTCTTATTGAATAAACCAAGGCTTCAAATTGTCTATAAAACTTATAAAATTTTTCATCCCTGAGATTTGGTTCTTTGTAATATAAGTAAGAACCAATAATTGCAATTAGGTTAACCAACCACCATGATAAAAATTCACTTTCAAATTTTAATTTTTTTTCAAAGGCATTGTTACATATTCTATTAAATATATTGTCGTTTTGTATTAATTCATTCAGTTCATCTGTCAAGATTGAATATTCTGGCTTAAAATATCGTATTATTCCAATATGCTTATCTGATAAGAATGTATATAACTTCCTAACAGAATTTTTATCATTTCTAAAATGTACCAAAGCTTCTAATAGAGAAAGTTCAGATATAAATGGGGTTCCAAATTTTGAAATTGTTTCTTGAATCTTTGAAATATCATAATTCGAGGAACTTACATTTGACCAATAATATAATATATTCGTATCTAAAATTACTTTTTTACACATAATTGCTTCTCCTTGTATAACCTCTGTACATATTTTATCTGCGTTCCAGAAAATAGATTTAGCATAATATAATTTTCAAAAAAACTTTGCTTTACTGCTATTTCATCTTATTTCCGAGTATTTAGCACTGCACTTTTATTGTTTCCTTGTTAGTTTGCAATTTGCGAAACAGGCTTCTCCAATAATTTCAAGATTTTCTGGAAGATTTATTTTTCGTAATTCACAACAGCCTGAAAAAGCCCCTGCACCTAATTCTTTAACAGATTCAGGAAGTTCAATTTGACTAATATTGTTACATTCCCTAAATGCAAATTTTTCAATTTTTTGAACTCCTTCAGGCACTTTGTAAGCGTGAGCCAAAACAGAATTATAATAATTCGGTGGAAAAGAAATAAGAATACTATTATCTTTTGAAAAAAGAACCCCCTTTTTATCACAATATGTTTTCGAAAATGGAGAAACCTTTATTTTTTTCAGCATTATGCAGCCAGTAACAAATCCCGGGCTGATATATTTTATTGATTTCGGAATAACAATGTTTTCAATATATTTATTCTGTAAACTTTTTGCTTCTCCGCAATCAATGGCGATTATTTTATAATTATCGATTTCAGAAGGTATTTTTACTAAAGAAGTATTTCCTATAATTTCTGTGATTACAGCTTCATTTTCAGAAACTTCAGTAATTATAAATTTTGAATTTACCGAGGAACACGAAAAAAAAGTAATAAAAGGTAAAATAGATTCTAAGTGCTTCATAACTTGGTGTAAACTCCATTTCTATAGATTACAGGAATGTCTAATCCAACACCAGAATCTACATTTGTTGTATTTGCAATTACGGTAGCCTTCGGCAGTAATTTTGAAAAATAATAAGCTATGTTTTTAGGTTCTTTTAGCTTTCCATTTTCTAATTGCCATTGTTTTGTTACGGACTCCATTTTTTCAGATATTAAAAATTCTCCAGCCCCATTCAAGCATCCACATAGTGTAATTGTCACATCATCAGAAATAATTTTAGCTTTAACAAGATTAATTATATCGCTTACATAGGCTGCGTCTTTATTCGCTTTCCACTCATTTCCTGTAGCATTTTTATATAATTTTTCAAAATCTTCTCTAGAAATATATAAATTGTTTTTGGAATTGAAAAAGTCTATAGCATACGGGACGCCGTGTGTTGAAAAAAATATTCCTGTAATAGGATTCGTCTGGGAGCCATATTTTTTTAGTATTTTTATCAATTGTTGACCAGATTTCACCTCAGGCTTTTTCTTATTTTCAAATGCGATTCTATCTGTATTTTCATTTTCTAATGAATACCCTGCTTTTTGAGCAGATTCTAAAAAACTTTTTCTTTCAGCAGAATTGCTTGAATAACCAATAATCGCTATATCATTTTTAAAATAATAATTTTCATAATTTTCTTTATTTAGAGTCACAACTTCTGTACATGCATTTATAACATCTGTTTTTGTAGCTGGATAAGAAATAATAGAATTATAATCGAACCAACCATCCAATGATAAAACTTTATTCTGTTCTGTATTATATTTTTTTAACCAGCCCATTAATGCATATTGTAAATCGCCATTTTGTTCTAATCCTAAATCGGACAAGACTTTTCCTGCAAATCTCCAAACAGTAATAGAATGGTTATGTTGATCTACTATTCTGTATAAAGGTTCGGTTAATTTTACTGTTTTTATTTGTATTTGTTTCGTATTATCCATTATAAGCACCTCGAACAAGAATTCTGTATTCACCGCTCTGCAAATCTTTTATATAAACATATCCTTCATCATCAGTTTTCCCCTTAATTGTTGAACCATCAGTTTTATAAATCGTATAATTCCGATTTGGAACAGGCTCATTCGACCGTTTATCTATAATCTGTGTCTTAATCCATCCCATAACATCCAGCTGCCCAGATTCTTCACTCTCAACACCATCACATTCAACAGTAAATGCATATTCCGGCAGCGTGTAGCCTTTTTCTTCCATTTCCTGCCGGCTTTCGGTGTCGTCATTGTCTTCCATGTAAACGACTTTCCAATCACAGCGAATTTTTCCGTCCTGTACTTTTGCGTTCGGGGTCTCGACCTCATCGTCATTCCCGTCATCGTCTTTCTCTACGATTTTGAGTTTTGCGGTCGCCCCGTCTGCAATATCCGTTACATCAGCGCAAAGGTAAACTTCATCGCCGACAAGTGCTTTTGTAATTGTATTGCCGTTTGTATCTTCCCAGTGTGGATTTGAAATTGCAGGATTCTTTTCTGTATCGTTAGTTTCTTCTGAATTATTTTGTTCGTCTGTCTGGCTTCCACCGCCAGTAGAAATTACATTTGATTCAGAACGTACAGTTTGATTTTCTGCACGTTCTTTGTCTATTTCACTTATAGTTCTAGATTTATTACTTATTTCACAAAAGTTTCTTTTTAAATGACATGTTGTAAAATAGCCTTCCTGAACATTAAAGGTATGTTCTACAGATGAAACTAAATATTCACCGTCGCTTTCTTTTCCAAGGTATTTTATGGTAATTCTATTTCCAGGTCTTATATGATAGTTTCCTTCGGTCTTAGCTTCACAGGTCTGAAACTGTAAAGATCTTTTTAAAATAACAGCTTTGGCAACATCCATTGCATCAGTTTCATCTGCAAAATCTTCAGAACTAAGCTGCTCAACTTTACGCGGATCATATCCTCTAGAATTATCTTCCCAGCAATAGTCACCGCCAATTTTCAAAGGTACATCTTTCATAGTTGCTGTTGCTGCAAAGCCTTCACATTTCATTACATCCCAGCCGGTTGCAGTAACTGCAGAAAGTTGTTTCTTTATATCAATCTCTGTTCTAGCCTTGATTAATGTTTTTCCCCATTCAAGAACAACATCATCATTTGTTGGTGTTATTTCAGTTTTTACATAAACAGTATTGTCATAGCAGTAAATAGATTTTCCATATTTATCTGCTAAGTAAACTATATAATCATAGTCTGTAAGATTATGCTGTTCGGTATAAGTAAGTTCTTGTCCAAAATCATCTACATCAGCAGTTAAATCATATTTAGAAACAATATCTTTAATAATATCTGAAGGAGTTTTGTTTTCAAATGATTTACATTTATGACCTTTTTTTAATTCATTAAGTTTTGTTTGTATTTTAACTTCCATGGAAGGAGCGTTATATTCTTCAAAGCGTGGGGGCAAACTCTGTAACTTCACCAACAAATACTTCTTCGACATCATCTTTATATCCAAGATGAATTGAGACTTCACTACCTAAAACAAAAGTATCATCATTATCAAAAACTATGGCTGAAATATCAAACAGTAAGCTTGCAGAACCGATAAAATCTAATCTGTCATTTATATATATTTTTCTTAAAGCACCTTCGTAATCGGTAGAGAGACGTTTGCCGTCTACATAGGCGATCCAGACTGGTGTAAGATTTTTGTTTTCATCTGCCATTTTTTGTAATACCTTTTTTTTGTCTTTTAGTATATAATATATTATACAACATAATTAGTATTTTGGTTACTAAAATATTAATTATGTTGTATTATTTTTTATAGTTATGATTGCAGATGATATAAAAAGAAGAGTTTCTTCAAATATTAAAAGATATAGAAAAATTAAACATTATACTCAAACAGATTTATCAAAATTGACTGGCATAAATTTTCAAACTATCGCAAGTATAGAAAGTTGTAGAGTTTGGACTAGTGACACAAACCTTGCAAAAATTGCAAATGCTCTTGAGATTGATATTTACAAACTTTTTCTGCCCACACAAGATACTTTAATTTATGAAGATGAGGCTTCTGAATTAAAAGCTCATCTCTTTGAAAAAATAAAAAAGATAATCGATGATTCTTATAATGAATTGAACAACAGGTAATTGTTTATTATTAATAATCGTCATTTAGTCCAATCTTCTTTTGGAATTGCTGACCATTCTATTGTTCCACTTTTTTCAACCTCTTTTACAGCTTCTTGAATTTCATCTTCAGAATAGATAGATCCAAAATTGCAATCAAGTTCTTCATATGCATTATATGGCCCACCATATATGTATTGATATCCACCATCTTTTCCGCAATAAGGACACATATTTGCAGGGTCTTCATATCTGTCTAGAAACCATTCAACCATTTCATTGATGTGAGTTTTACGTTTAAATTCCTTAGTTTCATAATAAGGCTTAAATTTTACTTTATTATGTTCTTGTAATACATTAATCACGCTTTTTGTAGAAGGAAATTGCGTTTTATCTACAGACATAAAAGCTAAAGTGTCTTTCTTAACAGAACTATCAATCCGCTGAGTCTTTGGTAAACGGCTATCATATTCATCAATAAAATCAGTAATTGGAAGAATATGGATTATTTGATTTGTATCATGCATAAAATCGTTTATAATTGGTTGTTTCTGAGTTCTCTTTTTATCATTTTCAATATTAAACCAATCTTCACTAATATCACCTGTAACAAACAAAATATTTACATTTTTTTCTTTTGCAAAGTCTTTTGTTTGGTACCAAATTAATCCATCGTTGTATTTATTATCTTGTTCTTTGGATGGTAAATCAGCCCAACCTGGTACAGTTTTCTTTTTATATTTGTAATCTAATTCTTTAATAATTTCTGATTTTTTATTATCCGAATACGGTTCTCCCACATTATTTAATAGTTCGGAAATTGTTTTTCGTAATTCTTTTATATTTTTTTGTTTTTCTTTTTTTAAGGAAATTTCAGTTTTCATTTTATTTGAATAATTTTCAATAATTTTTAAAACTTCTTCTGTATCTGAAATTGGGTATGTTTGATTTTGTAAACCATGAAATAATGTTGAAATATCAGATTTTAATTTATCAATTTTTCGATCAATTGTTGTATATGCAGAATTGACTTCTCTTAAACTTGAATCTAATTGTTTTATAACTTCTTCACAAACAGTATATGGGACAAAGAAGCGTTCTTGTTTAATATATTCCTTTATAATATTTAAAACTGTATTATAAGTATTTTCTGGATACTTTAATAAATTTATAAATACATTTGTATCAATTACTAAAACACAATCTTTCCATATATTCTCTAATGGAGGTTGAAAGTAACCAGGAAATAAATCTTTTACACTTTTAATATTCATCTTTTTTTTTTCTTTATTTTATTATATATAAATTCATAAATTAATATAAGTATAAAAGTTGAATGTTTTAATGAACTTGTAAATCAGCTTCCAAACTCTCTCCGGTATGCCAGGGGGTAAGCCCTTCGCTTCCGGGGAGAGCCTTTTGTATCACCACTTCCTTTTCTCTTCGCCTCTCCATTCCACCTTCACAGCAAGCCCCAGCCACAACCGCTGTCCGTTAGTGCTCAATCTCTTAAAGCCTTTCTCACTCATTCTCAAGCCCAGCCACTTCTGCGACATAACACGCTCATTGTTTTTATTGCACCACTTGATATAAGTCTCATACAAAACCTTAGTATGAAGCCGCCAGCTCAAGGAGCCGTCAATTTCAAGACAGTCATTTACAAAAGTTCCAACTGCATCCATATCCATTCTATACTCCTCATTAGCTTCCCGAACAGCTTTTGGCTCCTCCCCAAGACCTTCCTTTTTCCACATTGCATATCCCTGAATAAGCCAGTTCAAAATTCCGGCATTTTCTGCAATCAGTTTTTCAGTAAGATTTTTATCCCTCTGTTCCGGTGGAATCGTTACATCAAAAGGAATCATTTTAATACGTCGCCAGATACCGTTATCAGCTCCGCGGATTTTCGGCTTATGGTTAGTTGCCATAAAAATCTTAAAGGTCGGCTTAAAAGAAAAATACTCTCCGTACAAAAAACGTGCCGTCAAGGAATCTTCACCCGTAACACAGGGCAAACGCATGTAAAAATTTTTTGTTTTAAATCTCTAAACTACTATTTAAA
>OQVL01002914.1_pt1 | contig 10459 bp, 6 predicted proteins | sample 1691501 | NCBI WGS metagenome assembly OQVL01 (sample SAMN03418253, study PRJEB22391) | human gut metagenome | biome: human-gut; feature: organic feature; material: feces | host: Homo sapiens | place: Tanzania | collected 2013-01
GTCTCCACTACTATAGCAGCATAAATCTCCGCCAGCTCTCCACCAATAGCCTCATATTCAGTAGCCCAGTCACTCTGACTCCTATATTCTGCCTGCAACTGCTCATAAAGAGGTCTGGCCTTGGCATAATCCCCCACATCCATGCACTGCCGCAAGCTATTCATTTTCTTATCAAAATTCTGCCAATCCATTGTCCCTCTATCCAATCAATATCAACTACTTTTCTGCCACAAATACCCATTGGAAAGCATCCAAATCCTGAGGATCAACCTTGATAAAAGGCAAACTTAACAAGGCTTCACGCAGCTCCGGAGCTGGTGATTCAAAATTAAAATGGCTATAAGCACTTGTCTTAACAGTAAAATTATGCCTTGTCAAATTCTCAACCATTTCCTTATAGGTAAAAAATCTCATATGAGTTTTGTCCAAAATACCACTATCGACATAATGCCATTTTCCCATTAACATATTAGTTATAATGGAAATGTTAGCAATATTAGGCACACTGACAATTAGCTGACCTCCTTTTTTGAGCCATCTATAAACCTTGGCCAAAGCCCCATCCGTATCTACAATATGCTCCAGCACATCTCCCATAAAGATATAATCAAATTTATCCAGCAGCTCTGGTTTATCTATGGTCAACATATCAGCCTGAAATACCTGACCTAAATGCTCTGCTACAGCTGCCGTCCCAGAAGACATTTCTATACCATAAAGCTGTGCATTGGGGTTCATTTCCCTGGCCTTCATCAAGGTACCACCGCAAGCACAACCAATATCCATAATAGTAAGCTGAGGTTTCTGCAAATCAGCCAATTCCAAAATATCCCTTCTAAAACCAAGAGAATAATTTGAAGCAAAACCTTGTATTTTTCTGAATACCTGTTCATCACTATAATCAGCTTCATCCAAGGTATAAAAACTATTATGCAGCCAAACTTCCTTAGCTACTAAACAATCATAACCAGCCTTAACTAAATTAACTGTATAATCCATAACTGCCTTGGCAGGACATTGATATTCCTCTACCCAAGGTCCAAATTTCTGCCATATTTCTCTGGTGAATAAAATGCAAAAGGCATCTAAGAAAAGGCTGTGACCTACCTGCCCTTTATTATGAACAGCATATTCAGCCGCCACCAAGGCCATATCCCGAATAGTGGAATATTCCTTTCGTTCCTCTCTGGGAACTGACTGATAGATAGAGCTATTGTAACCAATTGGTCCTACTGCTCCGCAATTTTCTGTACTATAAAGAACCTGTTGCAGTCTTGGCAGCCAATTGCTGGTAACTACAGTATCTCCATAAAGAAAGACAATATCCCTGCCATTACTATCGGCTACAGCTTTATTGATAGCAGCCACAGGATTATTATCTATCTCAAAATATTTTATCTTTGTTGCAGCCTCTTCTGATAATTGCAGGCCTTTGCCTATGACAAACAATTCATAGGAATCCTTGGATGTAAAAGTTTCAATACTCCACAAACAGGAAGATAACTGTTGCTCTCTACCCTGCGCAAAAACGATAATACTTGTATCTATCATGATGTTGTCCTCTTTCTGCCGTTAGTACAAATTGATGTGTTTGCTAAATACCCTACCAACGGTAATTGTCCTTGAAAATAGTCATGCTATCATAAAAGTTCTCTCCCAATTCCTTGCGTCCACAATCATGTATTACCCAAGGCTCCTGCTGATAAGGTATTACCACCTTATACCCAGCATTGATAAATTCTCGACTTTGGGAAATGTCATAGAAATGCCAACCATGGAATAAATCTGCTCTCCAGGGCAAATCATATTGGGTAGCCATAAATAAACCATCTATAGCTGCCACATGAACATAAGCACCTGAACCACCTGGAACCTCTCCATAATAATGTCTTACCATTTCATTTTCAGATAACCGTGTGTAGCATGTGCCAAATAAAGTCGATGGTTCACTAATCCACCATACAGGTTCATCTTGCTTAAGCTCTGCAGCACCTGCAACTCCTATCATCCCAACCTTAATATCAGACTGAAAAATCTTCAAAAGATTACTTATTAACCTTGGATTAATAACGAAAACATCCTGATGTAGATATATTTTATATTTAGCATTCGAGGCTTCCATAGCCTGCTGATAGCCAGCTGCCATAGAGGCAGCATGGCGAACACCTAGAATCTCTACCTTATAACTAGAGGGTATTTCCAGCTCTAATATTGCCTTTTTAGCCCCCTCATATTCAGCTTCATTATTGACATTACTAATAAAACAGATACTATGATCATCAAGGTCTTTGTTTATGTTTAGCATGAAATAACTCCTGATTAATTTTGCTTAAGGGCATAAAGCAAAGCGAAATCTACTCCTGGTAACTTAGCAGCAAAGGACAAAGCCTGCTCCTGCTCCCCAGCAGACAGGCAGGTATAAGCAATATTTTTCAAGGTTGCTGCATCCTGTCCATCAATTTCCAAGGCAGCGGACAATAAATCAAAGGCAGACTGATAATCTCCCTGCTGATAACATACTCCAGCAAAAACATTAATCAGGCGTACCTTTTCCACCAAGGAAATTTCCTTGGCAGCAATCTTGGTCAAGGTATCAGATACATCTACCTTTTCGGCCTCATTCTGCTGAACATTATCAGATTCTTTCACTATTGGCTGAGTTTCAGATGTAATTTCCTCTTTTTCCTGAACAACCTCTGGCATAATATCTTCTCTGATAATAGTTGTCTCAGCTGGTTCCTGAACTTCATTGACCTCTTCTACAGCCTGTTTTTCTTCACTGTCTTTATTCTTGGACAACAGTTGTCTCAAACGAGCCAAGGCTGCCTGAGCCTTATCTTCACTATGAGCTTCCTCCGGCTCAGTCTTTACCTCTTCCTGTACGTCTACCTTCTGAGACTTGGCTTCTTCAACTTCCTTGTCTTTTAGTATCTGCTTCAACTTATTTACAGGGGAGTTAATCTCCTTATCAGCCTGCTTCTTCTGTAAATATTCACTAATATTAGGATATTGGGCCACCAATTCATCATAACCATAGCTGATATTATCCATAAAATTATCAAATATTTCCTGCTCCCGCTTGGACATTCCTTCTATGCCTTCAGTCAATACTACATCACACAGCTTAAAGGCATCCTCATTACGCTCCTCAGTCATACACAGAGTTGCCAACAACATCTTCAGGCCTGCACTATTATAGCCATTATTTAAAGCATTATTTACCCATTTTTCAGCCCGCTCAAAATCTCCGGTGAAGAAATAGCACTGGGCACCCCAATACATAATTTCTCCATCCATCTGTTTATGAGCTGCCATTTCAGCCATAACATCCATGGCAGCCGCATAATCCTCTGCCTCCATAAACTGCTGCATATCATGCTTCAAGCCGGTCAATACCTGTTTAGCCTGATTATTCCGCTTCTTCATTCTATTTTTATTAATTTTGTTCTTCAATCTAGCCATTTGAATACCTCCATTGCATTTATCCTCTGTAGGTTTTATCGTTGATTTTTCTTGATTAATTAAATCAGCCTGTGCCTGACGAAATACCTGTAATCTCTCCTCCAACTGAAGCGCCATATGCCCTTCCACCAGCATAGAAGGCTCCATACCATGATAATCCTGCATCAATTGCAAAGCCTTTCCCATAGCAGCTATGGCATGAGCATATTCTCCAGCCTGATAAAGACACTCACTATATTCCGCCCAGAAATCCGGCACCTCTGGATATTGCTCCGTAGAAATTTCTGCCAGCTGCCGCCTTTTGCTAATGCTTTCCCCATCATTGCGACCACCATAATAGGCCATCAGCACCCTATGACAGCGACTGCCAAAATTTACAGACTGCCGTCCCTTCTTTACATCTAGCCAACCATAATAGGTACATTTCTCCATATCTCCCAGACCTAAATAGCAATCACAAAAATATCTAGCCAAATCTGCCTCAGATTGCCCATTGTCCACAGCCTGCTGCAAAAGCTTGAGATTTCTTTCCAACTTTTGCCTAGATACACTGCTAGCATAACCAGTATGATAAATCTCTAACATTTCTGGGGGAATCCTAAGAAATTTCATAGACTTACCATCAGATAGCTTCAATTCCTCATGAATTTTGCCCTCATAATGAAGTCCCTGTTGATTGCGAACTATCCGCAATTGGTAGAAATAATCCTGTATTTCTGCCTTATCCACATCATAATTTACCATCTGAATCAAAAGTCCATCTGCCTGCTGGGTCTGACGAATTACCTGACAAATATTACCAGCAGTTTTAGCAGTAAAATATTCATCAGCATCCAACAATACCAGCCAATCTCCCTTGGCCTTGCTTAAAGCAAAATTGCGAGCCTTACTAAAATCATCCTGCCAAGGAAAACTATATACCCTGGCACCTAATTTTCGAGCCACAACTATGGTATTATCTGTAGAGCCAGTATCTACCACCACAATTTCATTTACCTGATTTTTTAGACTTTTAATGGACTTCGCCAAATTTTTTGCCTCATTTTTCACAATATAACAGGCAGAAATTTTCAATGCTCTTGCCTTGCCCATATCTCATTCCCCCTGCAAATAATTCTGCCAAATTTTTCGATAATTATTTTCCAAATCTCTCATATATCCTTCTTTATCCATCAGGGGAGAAGCTTCCATAATATTTCTTAGCTGAAGGTGCAAATCATGCAAAAGCTCCCAATCAGACGCCAGTAATACAGCTTTTTCCACATATTCATCCATAGTATAGCTGCAACAAGCCTCCATGCCAATATTTTTCAAAATACTGATACCAAAATCTCCTCCATGACTGCCATCGCTCAAGGTTATAACTGGCACCCCCATATAAAGAGCTGCACAGGTAGTACCACCTCCGGGATAGGGAAAGGTATCTAGGGCAATATCTACATCCCAATATTCTCGAAGATAATCCTTGCTAAAGCCTCGCAACTCCACCCTATCCAGCTCAATACCTGCATCCAGCAACATATTTTTCATCGTCTCAATGCCCTGATACGCATTAAACATACGTCCTTTTAGAAGTAATCTGGAATTAGGCACTGCTGTCAATATTTTATGCCATGTTTGCAATACGGTAGAATTAACCTTTATAGGATCGTTAAAACTGCCGAAGGTAATATATCCCTTTACATTGCAAGGTGCACCGTGAATTTCCTGGGGCATCTCCTTCCTAGGCCAATAACAAAAATGACTTTTGGGCATAGGTAACGGTTTTTCCACAAAATATTTGCTTGTATACTCGTGACATAAATATTTATCTGTAAGAAAGTAATCTACTCGATCCAACCCAGTAGTGGCAAAATAACCAATCCCACACATTTGTACAGGAGCTGGCTTATATGCTAGAATAGGCAGATTATAGCGGGTATGACCTGCTGAATCAAAAAGAATATCTATTTCCCTACTATAGATGGCACGGGCGGCATCTGGAGCATTCAAACCTGTAATATCCACCCATTCCACTGGACAACTCTGGTAAAATTCTGTTACATCATCTATCTTGCCGTTGGCAAAGCAATATACTTGAAAATCTTCCTTATTATAACAAGCTGTAAGAACTCCAATAAAATCCACTAACACACAACGATTAAAATCCGCAGACAAATATCCTATGCGAATTTTAGAATGGTGCCTATGTAATTGTTTATCGTGGTTAAATTGCCATATGTCCTTGAATAATTTATTATAACTCTGATGCAGTTGGTAATACCTTGCTTGAGGCATAAATATATAATGACATTGCATAAGATATTTGCTGTAGTATTCCCATTTTACAGGCAGATCCTTTGTAGCCTGCCAGATATCTTTGAAAAAGGCACAAGCATAAACCTGTGGTCCAAAGTATTGATAGTACACTCCTGCAACACTATAAAAATATAATCTATCAGCTGCCTCCACCTTCCATATGGGACTTTGAGGGGGAACCACCAGCTCCATGCCATCTGTAGAAAATTTTAACTGAAAATATTTTATTCCTCGCTGCACAGCTTCTTCCATATGCTCCTGGGCCATCAGCTGGAATATTTCTTTTATTTCATTCATAATATTTCATCTGCTTTCTCAGCCGGATAGCTGCTCTACCATCTACATCTTGTTGGCATTCTGCCTTAAACATAGATAATCTTTGATATTTATCAGGCATAATAGCAAAAACACTAGGCAGAGTTTCTTCTCCATTTTCCTGCTTGACAAAGACCTCAGCCAAAGCCGAGTGATTTAGCAAATCCAGCTGCTGTCCCGCAACAGCTGCTCCTCCTTGAAACTTTTCTGTTTTGAGATAAAGCTTTACCTTATCCCTAGTATCATGGATAGGATAATAATAGGCGGCAAATTCTCCAGTTGCCTGCCAACCTATGGCTTCCATAAGAAAATCCCCATCCTGTTTTCTATCATAAAAACAATCAAATATCTGTATAATCTCTACCACAGGACGCCCCAATAGGGATTTATATAATACCTTTGTTAATAAATGATTATATTTATAATACGCCGTTCCTTCCAGAGAAATTTCCAAGGCCTGCTGTTTTTGTCCCTTGCGTATATAAATATCCCCAAGACAACCATAAAGCATAGGCATCAAATTCAGAGAAGTATCTGATACCGCTTTACCTGCCTTTATATCTTTTTCGGCAAACTGTCTTAACCTGCGAGCCTCCAATAGATATTGCTCCGCCTGTAAATAATCCCTGCCCACATAATAATAATATCCCAGCTGAACAGCAAAGAAAACCTCCCGAGGAAATTTCTTTCTGGCCTCTTGAATAACAGCCATTATTTCTTTATCTTCCTTGCCCAAATGTATCATGGCAGATATCATGCACTCATAAACATGAATATCTCCCCCTAGAGTTTTCATATTTGACTTCACTGCTTTTTGAGCATAAAATAATACCTTATCAAAAACACCCAGACAATTATAGGCATCCATAAAGAATACATACAATTGCTCTCTCTCCTTCTGAGTCTTGGCCTCCTTTTCCCGTTGCTGCAAAATAGGCAAATCCCGTTCTGCCTTTTTGCGCAAAATACCAGCACTATAACCTGTATGTATTATCTGCAAATCAAAGCATTTTTGCATAATATACTTACCAGGCTTAGTAACCAGCTGCTCATGTACTGGATTTTTATAATAAATATCCTTACTATTCCGGAAAATTCGCACCTGTATCATGGTATCAATAATTTTATTTCTATTATCTGTATCAATATTAACCAGCTGACACATAATAGCACCAATTTTTTTATTAGCATGATAGCGAATCATTTCCGTTCTAAATCGCTGTACACTTGATGCATCAAAATATTCATCAGCATCCAAGAAGGCAATCCACTCCCCTGTAGCCTGCTGAATAGCATAATTTTTGGCGGCCGCAAAATCATTACACCAAGTAAAATGATAAGGGGTGATATTAGCATTTTCTAATATATTTAGAGTATTATCTGTAGAGCCAGTATCTACCACTATGATTTCATCAGCTATCTGTCGCATATTATTTAGCCATTGAGTAATATTTTTTTCCTCGTTCTTGACAATTACACAGGCTGATATTTTCATGCCCTGACAGCCTCCTTACACCAAGCAATATATGTTTCTAACTCCTTGCTGCTATTCCCCATATTAGCTGCCCTCTCCAAGGCTGGCAAAGCATTACTATAATCCTGCAAATAATATAGGCATATACCGCAGTCAAACCAAAAATCTTCTATTACAGCCTCATCCTCAGCTTGAATTTGAGCCAAAATCTCCAAGGCCTCACTATAATATTCCCTAACTACAAGCTGATGGCCTATTTTCTTTAACTTGCTTCCTGGCATTCCCTGAGCCAGTTGCAAATAATTTAATAGCATTTCCTGACTTCCATAAAGAATAATACCATCCAGCATAGTAATATATTCATCCGGCTCCAAGGCAACATTTTGTACTTGTCCATGATAAAGCTGTACCAGTACCTGCTGAGCCTGTGGCAAAAGCTGTAATTTCTCCTGATACCAGCTGCCGGAGGAATAATTACAGCCTAGTAAGGCCACAAATAAAAGCTGGATATTCTCTGCCATTCGTGGCAGCATCTTCTTTTCAAACCGAGCAAAGTTCTTTTGGCATAAAAGCTGATAGGCTTCCTCTAAATTATTTTCTTTTTCCCTATTCATATGAGCGGAAAATTCCTTAACCAAATAAATATAGCCATTTTGCTCCAGCAAAGCAATCAGTTGCTGTATATCCTGGGAATTTTCCCCATAAAGATGATGTAAGTCTTGTATAATGCCCTTTATTTTCTCTTGATGTTCATTCTCCGCAACTGCCAACTTCATATCCAGCCACTGACACAAAGTTCCTAGATGCCATTTATTCCGTTTCAATATAGTCTGACAAATTTTTTCTGCCTGCTGCTGGGAAAATATATCACTGATAGCTAAGCCCAACTTATCCATGGACTCTATAGCTACCTGAGCAAAGCGTTCCTTTTGAATAGTTGGCTGATAAGGCGATTCCATAGCCAAAACAGCATACTCTAGAGCTTCTTGATATTTTTCCAACCCTAACAGGCTTTCACTAAGAAAGCCATAATACATCTCTGGTTTATGGCTTTTTCCCATAACCTGTTGTAAAATTTCATAATTGCGCTGATACTTGAAATGAATTACCTTAGTAGAATAACCTGTATGGCGAATGGCCAATTGCCGATCTGCCACAATATATTTTATGTCCTGCCAAGGCTCCCTCCCCTTGGTTAGCTGTTCGTGTACAGCCCCCATGTATTTAATGCCTACATGATTGCTTATAATTCTAGGCACTACATCAGAATTTATAATCTCATTATTGTTATCTGCATCTATATTATCAATAGGACAGAATATTACATCCATATCAGCATACTGCTTGTCTAGCTGTCTCAAATATTCAATGATATTTTTCGGATGATAATAACATTCATCTGCATCAGTAAATACCAACCAATCCCCTGTTGCCTCCTGCAAAGCCATATTTTTAGCCTGAGCAAAATCATGCTGCCATTCATATTTAATTAGTTTCACATTCGGTTGTTTGGCCAAAAACTCATTAGTACCATCGGTAGAGCCTGTATCTACCACAATAATTTCCTGTGCAAAGCACCTTACATTGTCCAGCCAAGCCTCCACATGGGATATTTCATTTTTCATAATAGCACAAGCGGATATATTTATTTCTTGTGCCCTATTCACTTCAAAAAAATCGGAAGCAGCTTCACTTGCTTCCGATTTATAAAATTTGTTTTTCTTCATAATTGCCAGCCTTTACTACATATAAACTACTTATACATGATATCGAAAAACTCAATATAAATATTAAGTGAAACCAAGTAAATATGCATCCCCACAAAGGCCTTTTCAAGCAATAAAAGAACCGTCCCGAAGGACGGTTCTCAGATTGTTTCGTTGAATATCCACGTAAGGAATAGCAGATATTACTGGAGGAGAGACAGTACGTTGGAGCTGCTCTGATTTGCCTGTGCCAGCATGGACTGGGCAGCCTGCATCAGAACATTGTTCTTGGTGTACTCGGTCATTTCCTTAGCCATATCAGCATCACGGATAGTGGACTCTGCAGCAGTTACATTCTCGCTGGCAGTAGTCAAGTTGCTCTGAGTGTATTCCAGACGGGACTGAACAGCACCGATAGTAGTCTGCTGATCCAGAGCCTTCTGAATAGCTGCATCCAGAACATTGATAGCTGCATTAGCCTGGTCCTGATTACCTACCTGAAGGGTATCGTTATTCTTACCCTGGAGGCCAAGAGCCTGAGCCTTCATATCAGTCAAGCCAACCTTAATGGTCTGATTAGCCTTGGTACCAATCTGCAGATTGATGGAATTATCAACAGACGCATTCTGAGCACGGAGAGTTTCATCAAAAGCATCTAAAGCTGCATTGGCAGACTTGCGAACTGCACCAGTATTATCAGTAATGGAGATGGTGAAACCAGAAATCTGTCCATCAACACCAGTACCCTTAGAAGTAATAGTTATAGAGCTCTCACCAGAAGCAGTATATATACTGTTGCCGGAACCATCAACAGCGATGAAAGAAGTTTTGCCTGCACTAAGTACAATATCTGTGCTCAAGGTCTGACTGCCATCCTTCATGGCGTTCAAAGCCTCACCCAACTTCAGGGCACCTACCTTAGTAGAAGCTGTATAGGTCTTACCATCCTTTACCCAAGATACAGTGATAGTATCAGTGGCCTGAATATTCAAGCTATCACCATTGCGAGCCTTTAGTCCTGTCAGAGCAGTGTCGCTAGCAGTATCCTCAGCCAAGCTCTGATTAGTCAAAGCGGTGCAAGTAACAGTAGTCTTACTGTTCTTGGAACCATCTACCAGATACTGGCCGTTAAAGGTTACATTTGCGTTATCGTTGATCTGGTCGATAGACTGATCCAGCTCCTTCTGGATAGTCTGACGATCTG